>Ga0209986_10005278_pt1 | contig 10749 bp, 9 predicted proteins | sample BlataG_FD_183168 | JGI IMG/M metagenome (GOLD analysis project Ga0209986, IMG submission 183168) | Deep subsurface microbial communities from Black Sea to uncover new lineages of life (NeLLi) - Black_00105 metaG (SPAdes) (version 2) | ecosystem: Environmental > Aquatic > Marine > Oceanic >...
TTGCCTCAAGGGCTTTTCACACTCATTGCAAGAGCATACGATTTCCTCAGAACAAGAGAAACGTTCGACGCCCGATGGGCTGGGAATACAACAAATACTCCTCTCCTGTATATGAGGGTGACATCGACTTTAAGAAAGTAGTGGAGATTTTACGCAAGGTCAACTACCAGGGTGATCTTTGCCTTGAAAACGAAACACTCGGAAAATATCCCGAGAGTCGGCACGCTGATATTCTGCAAAAAGAAATCGCACTGCTAAGGAAGATAAGCACAGCAGGTTAAATGCTTCAGACTTACTGATGTCTGGGCGATGCCGACCTATATACTCGCTCATTAGATGTTGGTCGGAATAAAAGACAACATCAAACTGACAGATTGTGTTTGGCGCACGGCAACACCTCAAACATAGGCACCCGGACAACATTCGTGGGGGCTGTCGGCATAAATTGGGCTGTGTGAGAAATCGCCACGTGCGACTCGTTCCTCTTCCCTGCGGAATAAAGACAAACAGTCGTTGGCCGTCTCCTGTAGGGTCAGCATTTCGGCTTCTTTGATTGGACGATAGGAGCGTCCGGCCTCGATTGTCTTGTCGAGAAGGTCAAGAAACGAAGGCGGTATTCCCGCGACAACTGGCTTCTGCGAGAGAGTAAATCGCATCGCAAGGTCCACTTCATCCTGAGTCTCCGTTGCGCGATACCACCATTTACGAGTTCTTTCGACACCTTCCGGCCAGGGGCCTTTTGACAATGGCTTAATAGCCAAGACTGCCGCTCCTTGTTTGTTCGCAAGATCGAGGACCGGTTTGCCAAATCCCATTTTGAAGAACTCGACGAAATTAATAGGGAACATAACCGTATCGAAGCGAAAACCTTTCATCGCCTCGAGCGCTCCTTTAGTAGTGTGCGCCGAGAAGCCAAGATGCCGGATTTTTCCCTCTTTTTTAGCTTCTAAAAAAGTTTCGATAGCTCCGCCCGGCCCCAGGGCATGTTTGACCTCTTCGGGCGTGCGAAGATGATGCATCTGGTACAAATCGAAATAATCAGTTTTTAGTCGTTTTAACGACCGTTCCAGTTCAGAACGAGCACCTTCCTTGTCCCTCATCTTTGTCTTACAGGCTAAGAAAATACGACTGCGGTCAATAGCAACAGCCTCCAATCCAATACCCATTTTTTTCTCACAGTCACCGTCTCTACCGTATGCAGGTGCGACATCATAGTAATTTACCCCTCTATCGAAAGCATCAAGCAGTCCGGCGTTGCAGCGGTCCTGGTCGTAATGACTTAGTGCCAATCCTGGAAATCCGACAATTGAGACCTTCTTGCCGGTCCGCCCAAGGGTCCTTCGCGGTAATCCGGCAACCATATCATCCTGTCCCTTCGAGAGCGATTGTTCACAGCCTACGATAGACTGGATAGTAAGACCGGTAGCAATACCGCTCACGCCTTTAAGAAATGTTCTTCTTTCCATAATGATTACCTCACATTAGGAGTAAATAACTTTATAGTTTCAACTGCGAACTTCCAATTGCAGCAGGAAGGCAGCAATTTCCAACATTGCAACATTATCTGAACAGAGATATAATTCTACAATTTACTTTCTGAGGGCATGGTTTGCAATAAAATTATGATTTTGTCTGTAAACCATTGGATAATTCAAGTGTTCAACATTCGGAAGTGAGAAAGGCAAAGAAGAAGCAGGCGACTATTCGAAAATCAATCCGTTAGTTATTAATGAAAGGAATTTGAAAATGAAGAACAAAATACAACCTGTATCTCGTAGAGAGTTTTTGAAGGCCGGTGCTGCCATTTCGGCTGGTCGCAATACCCGGAAAGACTCAACTCGTGTAGCAACAAGGAAAATCCGGATTACTGGTCTTTGCAAAACAAATGAAATTAAAAAATTAAAGAAGAGGCTGTTTTTACCGGCAAGACCACCCCCAAACAAGTTTGAGGGTGCCACCCATCAAATTAGATGTTACAGAATACAACGAAGTCCTTGAATCGGTCAGCTTGTTGTTACGCTTCGAGAGACCAGCCGTTGTGGTAGGGCTCTTTTATGTATTTGTTTGCGTCCCTGTCGTTGGTAATCTGCATATTCTCTCCATCCCAGTTTATTCGTTTGCCCGTTCGTATAGCGATATTGCCCAATAGAACAATCTCGGTTAATGGGCTGGCCCAATTGAACCGGCAGGCGGCAGTGCCTGTCATGAATTGGCGACGGCTGAATTGTTTTTGGCTAATCATAAGTCAACCTCCTGAAAAGAATTATTATTTCTTAGAACATTATCTTTTCTAAACGTCATTATGTAAAGAATCATATTGATTTTGAAGGTTGAGCACTTCAAATCCTGGAAAGAAGCTTTGGATTTATGGATGAATTATGCTATTATTCCAGTGAAAAAATTGGTTTCGACACATCGAGACCACTGCAAAAAACTAAATAGTATCTGTTGCGGAAACAGTCCCGGTGCGCCGGGATTCCCGCCCCGCATCGTGTGCGGGATAAACTCCAGCGGGAATCTAGTTTTTCGCTCTGGACCCCTGTTTTCGCAGGGGTGACATCGTCGATTTTCGTTTTCCGCAACAGTAACTAAGTAGGAAATGCCGGTTATTCAATTAGAGTCAATTTTGTATCGGAGAATTACCAGTGAAATTAAAACGCTACGAAAACAATCCCATCCTTAGCCCTAATCCAGCCAATCAGTGGGAGAACTTAGCTGTATTTAATCCTGCCGCCTGGTATGACGAAGACAAAAAGCAAGTAATACTATTGTACAGGGCCGCCGAAGCAGACCCCGAATACAAGTGTTATTTTGGTCTGGCGGTCAGCTCGGACGGGTATCATTTTGAGCGTGTCTCAAACCAGCCGGCTTTTAGTCCCAGCATAGACGGTTTCGATGCCAGCACGGTGCAGGACCCCAGAATGGTAAAAATGGGCGAATACTACTACATTACCTACGCATGCAGGTTCTTTCCATTTGGCCAGTTCTGGGAACCGGAAGAAAACCGCTATAAAGCTCCCGAATGCCCACCGGATTTCCCCCGTGTGATTAGAACGAACGCCACAAGCACGGGCTTGTTGCTGACGAAGGATTTTAAGAGCTATATTCGCGCCGGACGTCTCACTGACACTGTGTTAGACGACAGAGACGTGATACTGTTCCCCGAAAAAATCAACGGTAAATTCGTTATGATGCACAGGCCTTTGGAATGGGTCGGAGAGGAATATGGTACGGAGTTCCCGGCTATCTGGATATCGATGGCTGACGACCTGCTGGGTTTCCGGCAAAGTAAGCTCCTTGCCGGAACGAAGTACGACTGGGAGTGCGGCAAGATTGGCATCAACACACCGCCAATCAAAACCAGGCATGGCTGGCTAACCATCTACCACGCGGTGGGTCCAGACAAATACTATCGCCTTGGAGCTTTACTGCTGGACCTGGAAGACCCGACACGCGTATTGGCCCACACGATGGACTGGATTATGCAACCGGAAAAAGATTACGAAATAGAAGGATATTACAAAGGCTGTGTTTTTCCCTGTGGCAAAGTGGTGATTGATGGAACGTTATTTGTGTATTACGGCGCGGGGGATAAATACGTCGCTTTAGCTACGTGTGGTCTTCAAGAACTTTTAGACTACCTGCTTTCCTGTCCGGCATAAAGAAAGGAAAAGGAATGGAACTTCACTCTATCGATATTTGCATAATCATCGGCTATCTCGTGGTTGTTGTTATTATGGGTTGGCTGTTGTCCAAACGTGCCTCGAAAAATCTTGACGCCTATTTTCTTGGAGGCAAGTCTCTGCCGTGGTACGTCATAGGGACATCACACGGTGCGAGCGGATTCGATATTACCGGTACGATGTGGTTCGTGGCGATGCTTTTTACCTATGGCGTCAAGGCCGCCTTTATACCGTGGATATGGCCGCTGTTCGACAGAGTCTTCCGTCAGGTATATCTTGGGCCCTGGATTCGACGGTCGAACGTACTGACGGGGGCTGAGTGGATGCGAACGCGCTTTGGCAAAGATTTAGGTGGGAATCTTTCACATATCAGCGTGGTAGTTTATGCGCTGGTGGCGACCGTCGGCTTTTTGGGCTATGCCTTCCAGGGTATCGGTAAATTCGCTGAAGTTTTCTTCCCGTGGGACCTTGCGTGGGGTCCGTTTTCCTCTACGGATATGTATGCGATAGTTATCTTAGGTATAACGACAGCATATCTCCTTTTGGGGGGGTGGTACAGTGTTGTGCTGACCGACCTGCTTCAGTTTGGCCTGTTGACCGTTGCCTCGGTATTTATCGCAATTGTCGCCATTAACAAGGTAAGTCCGGAGGCACTTGCCAAGGTCGTGCCTGCCGGATGGAACGAACTGTTGTTCGGGTGGAAGCTGAATCTGGACTGGAGCGGTTTGATAGACCAGCTCAACACCAAGATAAGTGACGACGGGTTTTCGCTGTTTGGTGTTTTGATAATGATGATGCTGTTTAAGGGCTTACTTGTGAGTATGGCGGGTCCATCACCAGGTTATGGGATGCAGCATGTGCTGTCCACTCGGAACCCAAGAGAAGCGGCGCTGGAGAACTGGTGGATGTCGATTGTACAATTAGTGCCACGGTTTTTAATGATTACCGGCATCGCAGTGTTAGGGCTGGTTTATTTTAGTCCACAGGTCAATCAGATGCTCGCGGCTGGAGAAAAATTTGATTTTGAAAAGATTTTGCCCTACGTGGTAAAAGATTTTGTTCCGGTTGGTCTTGTCGGTGTGCTGCTGGCCGGTCTGTTAGCCGCCTTTATGAGCACTTTTGATTCTACCGTCAATGCAGGAGCTGCTTACCTCGTCAACGATATATATAAGCGCTACCTCAATCCCAATGCCTCGACGAAAAGATATGTGTACTTCAGTTATTTCTGTTCGGTCCTGCTGGTCGTGGTGGCGATTGTCGTCGGCATTCGCATTAAGTCGATACACAACATTACTACGTGGATTGCTTTCGGTCTGTACGGTGGTTACGTTGCGCCGAACATACTAAAATGGCACTGGTGGCGTTTCAACGGATACGGTTATTTCGCCGGCATGATGACTGGGATTGTGGCGGCGCTTGTTCCCCTTTTGATAGTGCCCGACATGAATAGGATATATATACTGCCGTTTAGTCTGCTTATAAGCACCATTGCCTCAATAGTAGTTTGTCTGCGGACTCCGCCGGAAAAGGATGAAGTGCTGGAGAGCTTTTACCGCAACGTTCGGCCCTGGGGATTCTGGAATCCGGTCTATGAGAACCTTGTCCGCAAGAACCCGAATCTGCAGAAGAATACAAATTTTCGACGTGATGCATTTAACGTGTGTGTCGGAATAATCTGGCAATTGACCCTTATGGTAATTCCAATCTGCATTGTTATCAGGCAATATGATACGCTGTGGATTTCCATTGTGGTCCTCGTGATAACTTCAATCATTATGAAGTTTACCTGGTACGACAAACTCGGTCCGGGCGATATGTATGTGGCTGAAGATAGATAAAATCACATGCTCGTTTATGTATTTACCGAATTGCATAACAAAGAAGACATAACAAATAAGGAAAATCATAATGGTATGGCACGTGAATAAAATTGCGTGGTTTTTTGTTGTATCACTGTCCTCCACTTTCTTTGCTTTCCAGTCTCATTCTGCAGAAATTGGAAAAGCAGGCGTGTACTCCATTGTGGAACTTACCTTTCATGGCCCAGTGCAAAATCATACAGACGTTCCTGCCCGCGATATAGATTTTTGGGTCCGTTTCCGCCAAGAAAGCGGTTCGCCTGAGTATAAGATTCACGGCTTCTGGGACGGCAATGGTAAGGGAGGTATTAGTGGCAATGTCTTCAAGGTTTGCTTTTGCCCGACAAAAACCGGACGCTGGAATTTAGTGCAAATCTGCCAGACCGGTCAAGCTGCAGGTTTGCATTTGTCCCTCACTTTACATCGACACAAACCAGTTGCCCATCGGCATTTCGTGCATAGATTCTACCGTTAGCCAGGACCGGAACTGTCCAGCACTTGCCCGTTAATATCTGGGCGGAGGCCAATTCCTTGAATCCCTCAGGCGAAGCCTGTGCAGTTACCAGCTTGCCCCTTTCACCAAGGATAATCAGCTTGCCATCGGCGAGCATAAGACTTCCTTTGCCGAGTCCCTGCTGCGACCATTTCACCCGGCCTGTCTTGAAGTCCAGGCACGCCAGCTCCTTTTCGTCGAACCCGTAAATATGTCCCTTCCACAGCACCGAGCTGTTGAAATGGTTCCGCATGTTCTTATTTTGCCAAACTTTAGTAACGTTATTGCCCTCGATTTTCAAAAGCGAGCAGCCTTTATTGTATCCGGAAGAAATGAATACTGTGTTACCGACAATGATAGGGTCTCCAATATTAGCTTCGTATTTCGTTTCCCACGAAAATTGCCAGAGCATTTTTCCTGTTGCCGCAACCATTCCCACAATATCCTTGGCAGCAAATATCGCCACGCATTTTTGGTTGTCCACAGTGAAAGGCACCGCCGTAGCGTACCCGGTCGGGTCCTTTCCACTTTCCCATATCACACTACCATCAGCTTTATTAAGAGCGATACCCCGGCTACCTGCATTAAGAATAACCATGTTGTCGATTATAAACGGTGAACTGGCAAAGTACCACTTGGGGTGTTTCAAACCTAATTCCTTGTTCAACTTCTTGTGCCACACTATTTGGCCTGTTGCCGCATTGAAACGGATAGCATCACCATCTTTGCTGAATGTGTAAACAGCGTTACCATCTACCGTCGGTGTTGCAGAGGGGCCTCCCTCATGGTTTTTGTTATATAAAGGACACGGGTAGGATTTCTTCCATATCTCTTTACCGGTTTTCGCGTCGAAACAATACAGAATGTCCTTATCGTCAATGTTGCCCATTGTATAAGTGCGGCCATTACTGACGGCAATCGAACAAAATCCATTACCAATTGAAGTTTTCCACAGCACTTCCGGCCCACCTTCGGGCCAGGTTGCACTCCAGCCGGTTTCACTTGATATTCCGTTATAATTGGGTCCCCGCCAGTTGGGCCAATCTGCCGCCTCGGCAGTATTATAAGAGCCTGCTCCAATTGCACTTATGCTGAGTCCAAATACCAATGCCTGCATGTAACCTTTAATTACTTTTCTCGATTTCATAAAAATTCTCCAAAAATGATAGTTTACTTTAACAAAGTGACCTTATACAAAGTTTTGCTACGAATGCCAACCTCTTAATGTTCTCAAAATTCTATAATGATATTCGAAATGCCAATGCTCCCGTTGGGCAGGCTTTTACGCATTGGTAGGCGGAATGCTTGAGAGCATCAGCTATTGAACGGCCAAAAGGTACCGCAACCCGGACATCAAAGCCACGGCCTACAAAGGTCAGCCCAAGTTTTTCGCCCGCTTTGGCAGTGGTTTGTATGCAAAGACCACAATCTATACACTTGCCGACTTCATAAATTACGTCTCCCGCACCAATTGAGCCGGACCTGTCCGTTTGTACCTTGGGCAGCTCCGAGTCTTTGCCTATGGGGCAATTAGTGCGGGATTGAATCTGCTGAGTAAACAACCGGCGCTGGCCCTTGTACCGAGTGGGTTTGGCTTGATAGTCCTGGGCATATTGCTTCAATTTACAAGTATCAGCCTTTCGACAATCACAATGAAGGCAACGTGTCGCTTCTTTGCGGGCATGCTGGCCGGTGAACCCGCCTTCTTTTCCTGAAGGTCTCGTCCGTTCTGCTTTGTCGGCACAGGCTAAGAATTTCTCAATCTCTCCATCCATTAGTTTGCCGATATGAGTATTGAATTCCTTAACCGGTCCGGTGACTGAGCAGCCCGATAAATACTGACTAATAGAAACCGCCGCCTCTTTCCCGTCCGCTACCGCTCGCACTGTAAGCCTCCGTTTATGAACAGCATCTCCACCTGCGAATGTGCCTTGAAGATCCGTCTGGTAAGTTTTGCCGTTTACTTTGATGCCATTTGAGGTTTCTTCAAGGTCCATTGACTTGGCGTCACCGGGCTTTAGCTGACCGACAGCCACAAAGACAGCATCAAAGTCATTTCGCAAATCCTCCATCAATAAATCGGTGCCTATTCGTGTTTGACCTTTAAATTTCATTCCGAGTTTTTTAATTAACATGATTTCCTTATCAAGCACCTCAGTTGGAAGATGCTCTTTAGGAACGGCATAGCGCAGCATACCGCCGGGCTTTTCGTGGTCATCAAAGACCGTACAACATAATCCAGCTTGTTGGAGATAATATGCAGCAGCCAAACCGGCAGGGCCGGCCCCTACAATAGCTACGCGTTTGTCCTGCGAAGGGTCGCAGGGCGGCAAATATGGTTTTGCGGACTGCAGGTCCAGGTCAGCAACGTAGCGTTTCAAAAGACAGATTGAAACCGCCTCGTCAAATACGGCCCGTCTGCAGCCTTTTTCACAAGGCTTCGGACAAATCCGTCCCAACACCGCAGGCAATGCGATATCTTTTTTGACGGTAGCAATTGCGTCGCGAAACTTACCGGCCGCAATCTGGCGAATCATCAACGGAATGTCCATTCGGGCAGGACATATGACTTGACAAGGCCCGAGGCAATCGCCCACGTGGTCACTTAAAAGCAGTTCCAAAGCTGCCCTTCTTGCCTGAAGAACTTCTTCTGAATTGCTTTCGACATGCATGCCATCTTTAACAATAGTTCCGCAGGCCGGCACAAGAGCAGCCGAACCGTCAATTTTGACCACACATACCATACAACTGGTTGAAGGCTTATAATCTTTCAAAAAACAAATTGTAGGAATCTCGATACCGAGCTTGCCGGCGGCATCGAGAATTGTAGCACCGTTATCAACTTCAACTTCACGATTGTCTATGAACAGTTTGGGCATGATGGTTTCAACTTCAAATACTTACTCTTGATTCCTTAGACTTATCGGTGCTATGAAGGTATTTTAGATTAAGCGGGATACTTGTGCCGTCCCCTCTCAGCAAGCCGGTGAATCCAGCCTCATAGAGCATCTTACGGCAGGCACAAACGTCCAGACCTCGGTTCTCAGAGGTATCTTCTTTTGTGTCGCGAGGATTAGCACCGGTTTCAGCATAAACCGCGTTAGCTCCAGCCGCCAGGCCTAACAGATTTGGCTCATGAACAGCAATGTTTTTCGTTTCCGGGAACGCAAGGGTTGCCAGGGCAATTACTGCTACGATTTGGGCCAGTCGATGTTCGGTAATTTGCCCCTTTGCACTCAGCGGCGCATTGGGGATAAAGACGCGGCGCATAGCTGCGTGCTGAAAGCAGCCGTACCTGATTCCCAAAAATATCTGGTCAACCAGTTCTTCAGGCGTGTGCTCCGGTCCTATCGGTTCGCAACAATAATAAAAGTCCATCCCAGCCTCGCGTATAGCTGTGATAGTTTTTTCCCGTTCTTTGGGATTGAGCGAAGTATCCTTCCCTTCGCGTAAACGGCAGACGTGATAAGCACCATCTACACCTGCGCAGCGCAGCTGCCGTGCTTGATTGATGTTAAAGTCCCCTACATTAACTACAATCTGCGTATGAGAAGGAATCTCTTTGCGAATACGTTCCACGACCGACAAGAAGTAATCCAGGTCAAACTCATGCATTGTCATGAGAAACAGTGCATACAAATCACCTTGCGATGTAAAAGCATGAGCGCGCAGTAAAATTTCTTCCATAGAAAGACGACTTTTTTCGAAAGTTGTATGTTCTTCACCAAAGACGCAAAATTTGCAATTGCCCGGACAGGGTGCGATGTCAACACCTATTTGGCCCAGCAGGATGGCTTGGTTATTAAATCTTTTTCGCAAGATGGCACCTGCGGCCGCCGTCATTATCGTTGCTTCCAAAGATTCACAAGGCAAACTTAACAGGTAAATGCAATCTTCCTCGTTTGGGCCGTTGTATTCAAACGCTGCATCCAATATTTTTTCAAATCTGCTTTGTAATTTCATCATTTATGTTCCTTAATAAATCTCTATTCAACCTTAATGGCATCTGATTGACACACACCTTTGCATGTGCCGCAGCGAATACACTTTTCAGGGTCGATTTCGTGTTTCTCATACGGTTTCATTTCAATGGCATCAGCCGGGCAGTGCTGTGCGCACAAACTGCAACCGATGCAATCATCTGTTACCGAATACGTAATAAGAGCTTTACACTTTCCGGTAGGGCAGCGTTTTTCGAGGTGAGCCTCGTACTCATCGCGGAAATATTTAATAGTTGAAAGAACCGGATTTGGTGCTGTTTTGCCAAGTCCACACAGACTTGTATTCTGAACCATTTGGGCCAGGTGCTCCAACTCATCGATATCGGTTTTTTTGCCCTGTCCGTTACACAAACGTTCGAGAATATCCAGCATACGACGAGTACCTATTCTACAGAAAGTGCATTTGCCGCAAGATTGATTCTGAGTAAAGTCCAGGAAATACCGCGCGATATCTACCATACAGTCGGTTTCATCCAGTGCCACGATACCGCCGGAACCCATCATCGCCCCAACCTCGTTGAGAGCTTCAAAGTCAACGGGAATATGCGTGAGTTCGGCCGGCACACATCCACCGGACGGTCCTCCCACCTGGACTGCTTTTAGCCGTAATTTGTCTGCAATCCCACCGCCGATATCTTCTATAATCTGGTGTATGGAAACGCCCATCGGCACTTCAATGAGACCTCCTCGCGCCACCTTTCCCGCCAGCGCAA
>Ga0209986_10005279_pt1 | contig 10749 bp, 9 predicted proteins | sample BlataG_FD_183168 | JGI IMG/M metagenome (GOLD analysis project Ga0209986, IMG submission 183168) | Deep subsurface microbial communities from Black Sea to uncover new lineages of life (NeLLi) - Black_00105 metaG (SPAdes) (version 2) | ecosystem: Environmental > Aquatic > Marine > Oceanic >...
TACGGCGCGTCGGGCCAGACGGCCGACCTGCGGGGTACGGGCGCCTCGGCCGGGGATGCTTCAGCCGGCTGCGCACCGCACGGCGCAGCCGACATGCAAATCACGAGCGAAAACAGCAGCAATGACACCAGCCGTCGCACAATCATCGTGGCCCCTTTCTGCCAATCGAGAACGAACCAACAGTATTCTAAGGCCAGTTGAGGCTTGCAACAATAGCCAAGGCCGGCGGCTGGGGTGATATGAGACGACCGAGGACCGGCGGACAGGAGAGTGTGAATATGTCAGCGGACCCTCGCCAGGCCGAAGACTATTAAAATCGCGCCCCCCAGCAGCGACGCCACCACCAGCGACAGGAACCACAACCCCATCAGAACGAGGTCCGGCTGGCGAGTGGGCCTATCTCGCTGCGAGCCCTCGGCGAACTTGCTCGTCCCGCCCAGCCATTCCCACAACATGAACACCCCCAGCAACATCAGTGCGGCGCCTATTGTAAGCAGGATGACACCAAGGATCATGTCGACATCCCTTGTTCGGCCAAGAGAGTGTAGGCGCGCCGGCGACCTGGAACAAGGTGAAAGCAGAGCTTCGCCCCTCGCTGTCCGCCCGAGGTGGCTGACCGGTAAGAATGAAATCGGCCCGCGGGCACAGTGCCTACGGGCCGACGGGTACTACCAGGCGTTTGGCGCAGCGTAGGTCTCGTCATGCGGAGCTTATGGCGCGGCGGCTTGAGTGGACGCCGGTGGCGGCGTTCTCCATCGCCGTTACGATCGCTTCCTGGAGCTCTTCTATCTTGAACACCGGCTTGATGAGCAGCTCGTCGCCACCGCGCTGCCAGGCGCGCCACGCGACGTCGTAGCGGTCCATCCACCCGGTCAGCAGAATAGCGCCGGAGTGGTCCAGTTGCGATAGTGCCTCAAGAATACCGGTTTCGGCCATCTCCGAGGCAATGATCACAAGGTCCGGCTGCCAGTGGTCGGCCTTGCCGATGGCTTCGGCGGGCCTGGACTGGTGGACAACCAAGTGTGCGTGAGATTCCAGGTACTCCGTTGCTTGTTGCGAGAAACGCCAATCCGGTTCGACAATGAGGACCTTCATATGGTTTGCTCCTAGCCGGCTTTCGAGCCCTGCCGGGCAGGGCCTTGACCAGTAGTCTTATCGGACAGTTAGCGCTAGCACATAAGCCCCAAGCCGCCAATTGTGGTAATTGTGCCACCCCCAGACAGCCCCCTCGCACATAAGGGCCTAAATATAAAGAGCTTACGGCTAGCCAATTTGTCGGGGAGTTGCGGCGGACGAAGGGCGCACTAGTTATTACCTGGAGGGAGCAACGGGGGCGATAATCGAGAGGCGCACCGAGGAGGAGGGCTTATCGAATGAGGTGCTGTTCGAACGCCCTGGCTGGGAAAGCATCGCCTGGGGAGCGACTGAGCGGGTCGATGTCGCCAAGCAGGTAGACGCGATCGTGGCCTATGTGGAAGTTCTTCTGGAGGCACTTCACCAGCGTCATCAACTCATTGAACTGCTCCGCCGTTGGCGGGTCGGTCGAGAAATCGCCGACGAGGCACACGCCGACGCTCGCGGTGTTGAACTGCTCGCCCAGGTGGTGGGCTTGTCGGCCTGTCTGCTGCGCCCGCCACAGGGCCGTGCTTGCCAACACCGTCCGGCCGGAGTCGTCGGAGGTCAGGACGAAATGGCACTGCTCGATGACGTCGGCGCTCTCAGCGCCGGTGGCGCGGACGACGATGTTTCGCCATCGGTTGGCATGGATTGGCGCTTCGGTGTCGGAGATGACTGCTGCCGGTGCGGTGCCTGCCCCCAAGGCCGCCAGAGACACGGGCGGCTGGTAGGGCTCGGTTTCCATCAGCATCAACGTGAACACACCGACCGTCATTGCCGCCAGCAATGCAGTCAACGTCTTGATGGTTCGGGAACTGGCCATAAAGGCCTCGCACAGCCGGTCCATGCATTAGAAATCGGCACGTGTCACCGAAAATCAGGAGGGAATTTAGGCGCTTGCGGGCGATTTCGCAAGAAAAATTATCCTTTTTTGCCCGGATGCCCGCTAGTTCCGTCGCCGGCCAGTCGGTCCTGCCGCCGGGGCCTGGCCGCCGCTTAGGCGCACCGGTTACGAAGGCCCGGCGCTGGTGGGCTCGTCACCGACCAGGCCCAGCGCGACCAGCGCCTTGCGGGCGGCTTCCTGCTCGGCTTCCTTCTTGTTGACGCCCCAGGCGCTGGGAAAGTGTCGCCCGTCAACCACGACCGCCACCTCGAAGCATTTGCTGTGGTCCGGGCCTTTTTCGTCCAGCAGGCGGTAGTCGGGCGTCGTGTTCCATTTTCTCTGGACGTGCTGCTGGAGCATCGACTTGAAGTTGTCCTGATGCTCGTTGGCGTAGGCTTCTTCGATGTGCTCGGCCAGGTGGCGGACGATGAACTGCCTGGCGTTGTCGATGCCGCCGTCGAGGTAGATCGCGCCGACGACGGCTTCCAGGGCGGCTGCTGCGACCGACCGCGGCACGCCGCTGGGACGGCTCATGCCCTTGCCCGTCACGATGAACTCGCTCAGGCCTTTCAGTTGGGATATTTTCGCGCATGTCTGGCGGGAGACGACGGCTGACTTGATCTTGGTCATCTCGCCTTCGAGCAAGCCGGGGTAGCGCTCAAACAGGTCGTGCACGACCACAAGCCCCAACACCGCGTCACCCAGGAACTCCAGCCGTTCGTTGCTCTCCAGGCGGGTGTTGGCGATCGAGGCGTGGGTAAGCGCGGTCTTCAGGAGGTCTGGGTCTTTGAAGTGGTAGCCGATCAGCTCTTCAGCGGCGTCGATGAAGTCCTTGTCCACGGGCAAGTCCTGACACGCAGGCCGATCGCGACAACCTCCTCGACCGCAACGCGCGGCCGCGGCGGCTGTCGCAAGCGGCCTGATGGCTTACAAATGGCGACTGACCTATTGTATCACGCGTTCAGCCGCCCGCCAAGTAAGACATCGGATGGAACAGCGCGACAATTGCAGGATATTGTCGCCCGCCAGCCTCGGCCGGAAGAGCTGGTGCGCGGCTGATAGGCGGGCCGGGCCAGCCGCTAGGCGAACTGCTGCCGGTGCGACAGACCGTAGTTGTACGTCTCGTCGTAGAACGCCCGGAGGTTCTCGATGGGGTTGTCCGGCGTGACGCCGTTACCGGCCGTGATCATACACCCGCCGTCGGGCCGGTCGTACGTGTCGATCATGAACCGCACTTCGTTACGGACGTCCTCCGGCGTGCCCCACGGCAGGATCTGCTGGACGTCCATGCCCGCCCAGAAGGCGATCCGCCCGCCGAACCGCTCGGCGACTTCGACCTCGTCCATCGTGTACTTCTGGATCGGGTGGATGACGTCCAGGCCGATCTCGATGAAGTCGTCCATGAACAGCCTGACGTCGCCGCAGGTGTGCAGCCAGAAGTGCATGTTGTGCTCGTGGGCGGCGTCGATCAGCCGCTTGTAACGCGGCTTGAAGAACTCCTTGAATATCGCCGGCGAGAACATGGGTCCGGTCTGCATGCCGATGTCATCGGTGGTCTGAATGGCGTCGACTTCCAGCTCCTTGCCCGCCCGGCGGATTGCGGTCTCGTGGAAGTCGCACAGCGCATCCATCAGTCGATGCATGGCCTCGGGCGCCTCGTAGAAATCGCACAGGATGTTCTCCATTCCCCGCAGCGACCACATCCGCTCGTAGAAGCAAAACGCCCACGCGGCGAGCGTGTACCGCCCGTCCGCCTCGGCCGCGAGCTGCTCGGCGCAGCCCTCGTACATCTGCGGAATATTCGGGTCCGGCCAGGCGGCGAGCACTTCGTCCAGCATGGCCATGTCCGTAATGGCGACGTTGGCGTCGTGGGCGTGGCTGTCGCGGCCCGCGGGCTCGGGGCGGTCCAGCCACGCATAGCCGGGGATTTCGTTGTCGGGGTCGTCCCAGAAGTCCGGGTATCGCGGGCCAACGCTGAACATGTCGTTTGGGTACTCGGCCTGGATGGCCCGGATCTCGTCGGCGCGGTCCTCGAAGGCGCCGGCCCAGTTCCACATGTGGATCATCATCGGCACCCGCACGGGCTTACGATGCTCGATGGCTTTACGCACTTCCTCGGCCGGCAGGGCTTGACGCATGCGTGCAATTCCTCGTATACGGCTACTGTTGGTGTTCCGTGCCGAAACCGATTCGCTTGCGCTTAGGCTCCGGTGGGATCATGAGTTGGCGGATGGCGTCGAAGACGACCTTGAATTGCTGGTCGTACTTGCGCTCGAGGGCCACGAGCTTGCGCGCCAGCCCTTCGTGAGAGTCCAACAGCCTGCGAAGCTTGACGAACGCTCTGACTATCTCGATGTTCACCAGGATGGCCCGCTTGCTTCGCAAGACGCCTGAGAGCATTGCAACGCCTTGTTCGGTAAAGGGATAGGGCGGGGGTCGCCGCCCACCCCACCCACTTGAGGTCACAGATTGTGACCTCAAGTTGGCGAATTCCTCCTTCGTTAGCTGGAACATGAAGTCCTTCGGAAAACGGCCAATATTGCGACGAACGGCCCTGGTTAGCATGCCGGTTTCGACACCGTATAGGGCCGCCAAGTCCGCGTCCAGCAGGACCTTGTCACCCCGAATAAGCAGGATTGCTTGTTCGATCCGCTTTTCAGGGACGATGGCTTTCCTGGCCTGCTCGCTTGTCATTCTTCACGCCCCGTTAAGCTGCTCTCTCTCGCTAGCGATGGCGGAACGTACGTTAGGTCCTTCAATCCCAGGTGTCAACCGCCTCGCATCCGCGCTTGGGACGAGAACTCAACTGACTTGAGATGCCAAAATGGCATATCAAGTTCCCAGGTTCTCTCTTGTGACAGCCCGCACGAGTGCGCCTTGGCGTATGTGACTGGGCCCGATCACACGCTCTACTCGAGCGCCAGCACGGCTACGTCTTCGGGGCCTAGGGTAAGTTCGAGCGCGGCGTTGTCAACCGTCACAGCCTCGTTGCTGACAAGCTCCGTTCCGCCGCCGCACCCCGCCAGCGGGCCGGAGAGCGTAACGGTAACCATGCGCGTCTCGCCGGCGTCATTGAAGACCGTCAGATACTTCTCGCCAAAGCGCTCTACGTAGACTTTTCTCTCGCTGCTGCGGGCGTGGGTGATTGGCTGCCAGCCGGCCTCGCCGACGAGCTTGCACAGCGGCACGTACTTCTTGAACAGCTCCCGGTCGCGGTCGTACCAGGCCGGGTTGCCGAAGTACGAGTCGCTGAAGGCGTTGGGGCTGAAATACCCCGGGTACATGCCGTAGGCCACGCACCGCTTCATGTACTTCTCGGTCATCTCGTAGGTGAACTTGGTGAAGTCCGAGTTCATCAGGAAGCAGTACGGCTTGTCGCCAGTCAGCGCCCGGCGGTAGAGCATCTCCTCGTCGCTCAGCGGCGTCCACTTGCCCTTGTGGTGCCAGTTAGTCTCGGTCCCCAGCACGTCCAGGTACGGCGTCAGCCAGCAGTAGCGGCCGGGGACGGTGTTGGCCATGGTCATGCAGCCGCGGCTGCGAAGCTCTTCGGCCAGCTTGCGGGTGAACTCGTACACCACCAACCCCGTGAACACGACCGGCTGGAGTGACTGACAATCGAACGACAGGGGTGTCGCCATCGCGGCGAAGTGGTCGCGACGGTAGTCGTTGTCTTCGGTGATGTAGCCTTCGATCGAGTCGATGTACCAGCCGGCGACGCGCTTAAGCGGGTCGTCGACCTCGACGTATTCGGCGAGCCCCTTGTCGTTGAAGATCGTGCCGAAGTGGTTCGGCTGGGCCACGCCCGGCGCGGAGTTCATGCTCCAGACGATGCCGTCGCACCAGGCTGCGTCCACGGCGATTCCCGCCTGCCGCCCGCTGGGACGATAGTAGACGCTGGTTGCGAAGCACTGGGCTTCGTGATTGCCGTCGGCCTTGAGCTTGTCGATGGCCGACATCGCGCTATCCAGGTCGCGAGGTACGTCCTTGTCCATCGCAACCCAGAACGTCAGCGGCTCGATGTAGTGGAACGTCAGCAGCTTGCCCGTCTCGTTGCCCCAGGCCAGGTCGCCGCCGATGCCCTCCTTGAAGCGGAAGCCGAAGTCCTCGTGCCCCTCAACGCCCGTGGTTTCGAAGAACGGCGCCCACAGGCCGTGCCCGCCCGTGCGATCGGCGAAGGCGTCGGGCTGGAGTTCGTACATCCGCTGGATCGCGCCGCGAAACCCCCACGTGCCGTCAAAGCCGAACACGTCGGCCGCCAGCGTCGCCTGGGGCACCTCCGGCGTCAGGGCGATGTCGAAGGCGATGTAGAGCGCATTGAGCCCCGCGCTGTAGCCGACGCGGTAGACGGCCGGCTGCGTGAAGTCCAGCGAGATGGCCCGCCCGACATCGCCGTCGGCGACGGCTGCCAGTGGCCAGCGGCTCAGCAGTCCGCGACCTGCCTGGACGTTGGCGGCGAAAACGTATTCGCTCGGCGAGGCCGTAGGTGTGGTCTCCCGCATGTTCGCCAGCCACCGCCACTGGCCATCGGCGAGCGGATGGACGTACATCACGGTCAGCGCGCGGTCCGCGCCGGTCGTATCGGTGACGGTCGCCTCGGCGTGGGCGCCTTTGACGCTCGTGGCGATCGTCAGGCCCAGCGCGTCGGCCCGGTCAGCGGGCACGAGCTGCGCCTCGTCGGCAACGTCAACGGCGTACCAGCCTTCCGCCAGCTTCGCTTCGCCCGGCAGCGTGACGCCGTCGATGCTCACCCAATCCCGGTCGGCGGAGAGCTGGGCGAGCTGCGGGCTGCGGAACCGGCCGAGCCCATCCTGACAGAGACACACCAGACGGACGACGGCCGTCTTCACCGGCCGGGACGGAACGATGCGGACCTCGGCCCGCTCCCACTCGTCGCCGGGCGAGGCGAACGGCGTGAACGGCGAGGCGACGGTTTCGCCCTCGGCGTCCAGCAGCGTCAGGGCGAGGGCGCAATCGAACACGCGGCGGAAGACCAGGTCCTCGCTGCGACTCTCGACGCTGGCGACGATGACGCGCGGCTGGGCCTGATTGAGCTCGATCGTCTGCTGGAAGCCGGCTGAGACCTTGTCATCAGGCTTGTCGATTTCGCATACGCCCGGCGGGGCGGCCCGGCAGGTCAGCACGCCGCCGTTCCGGCTGGTCGGCACCTGCGGCTCGATGGGCTCCCAGGCGTCGGCCGAGAGCAGGTTGTCCGTCTCGCTCAACAGCGAAATGATGGGCGTCGTTGGATGGCTGTTGTCGTTCATGTTGGGCAACTTTTGACAAACGTCTATGAACAGAAACTCGAAATCCGAAACAAATCCGAAGCACGAAATTCCAAACAAACTCATCTCACAAGCATGACGCTTCGATAGCCGTTTCTGATTTGGTGCTTCGTGCTTGTTTCGGATTTCAAATTTCGCATTTGGGATTTCAGCCCGCAGGGCTGGTTATTCGAATGTTCCAAACTCGCGGCACGCTTCGGCGAAGGCGTCGATATTTTCCAGGGGCACCTCCGGCTCGAGCACGTGGGTCGGTGCGATCAGCAGTCCGCCCCCGCGGCCGTACTTGTCGATCAGCTCTTTCACGCGGGCGCGGACGTCCTCCGGCGTGCCCCACGGCATGGTGGACTGCGTGCCCATGCCGCCCTCGAAGCTGAGTCGCCCCTTGTGGCGGCGATGGACCTCGTCGATGTCGAGGCACTCCGGCTGGATGGGGTTAAGCACGTTCAGGCCGGCCTCGACGAAATCGTCGACGATGTCCAGGCAGTTGCCGTCGGTGTGGTACCAGACCTTGGCCTCGGGGTTGATCTCGTGGACCCGCCGCCAGAGCTTGGCCCAACGGCTGTGGATGAGCTTGGCCCAGGTGGGTTTGTTGAACATCAGGGAGTTCTGGTTGGCGACGTCGTCGCCACACCTGACGTACAGCACGCCGGCTTCGGCGGCCGCCTCGGCGCGGATCATGTTTTGCCGGAAGATGCGTTCCAGCAGGCACTCCGCCCAGGCGGGCCGGTCGATAGTGTCCATCAGGAACTGCTCGTACCCGCGAATCTGCCAGGCCGACTCGTACATGTGCCCGACGAAGAGTGTGGAGACCTTCCCGGCCGCGTGGGCGTCGGCGACCTCGCCGGCCATGTGCGAGGTCTGCCACGTGCTTAGGTCATCAAGCGGGTAGTTCTCGATCTCCGCCAGGCTCTCGGCGTTTCGCAGCGGCGAGATATAGCCCCAGAAGTGGTAGAACCCGCTGGGCACCATCGCCACGCCGTTGCCGTCGAAAGTCGTGCCCTCGGGCAGATCCTCGCCTTCCCAATAGGGCGAGTAATCAATGCGCTCGTAGTCCGCCGGCGGCAGGAGGCCAACCTCGGTCGGCTGGAAGTACCCGTAGTGCCCGGCGATGTCGTCGGTGCCGATGTGCCGGCGGACGCGATTGGCCAGGTCACCGGTGAAGCTCGCACCGTACAGAATCCGGCCGGGCTTGTGGTGATTCGTTGCGGCGAGGAAGTTCTCAAGGTCGGTCGACATTGTCACATCCCGGAAACTCCAGGATACAAGAAACAGGATACAAAGCCGCATCGCCGCCGAGGGTCCGGATCAGGAAGTGCTCTGTTTTTGTTTCTTGTTTCTTGAGATTTCGAATTCCCGTCGCGCAGCGACGGCTCACAGACCTCGGCCGAAGTAGTCTTCGGTGGCTTGGTCGAGCTTGGGCACGTCCATGGGCACGCAGCCGTTGCGGAGGCTCATGGTGGCCTGGTAGCCGGCGGCGACGCTGTATCGGGCGGCGACCGGCGAGGTGTTGGTAGGGATATCCTTGCGCACGTAGTCGAGGAACTCCCGCACGATGGCCGGGTCCGACCCGCCGTGGCTGCCGCTGGAGGGGTAGAGCTGATGCTCTGCGTCGCCGTGTTGGCTATACGCGTCGTAGCGCGTGTTCCAAGCGCGGACGATCGCGCGGCCGGAGTCGTTGAAGTTCTCGATTCGCCCCTCGGTGCCGATGATCGTGTAGTTCCGCCAGCAGTCGGGCGTGTAGTGGCACTGCTGGTAGCTGGCCAGCACGCCGTTGTCCAGGCGCATCAGCATCATGGACAGGTCTTCGACGTCGGCGCGGGGATTGACGCCCGTCTGGTTGTACCACGGCCAATGCTCGTGGGGTTTGAAGGCGGCGCTGCCGTAGGCGTCCGGGTCGCGCTTGTTGGCGACGCGGTTGTAGACGCCGAGCGTGCCCATGGCGACGACCTGCCGGGAGTACCCGCCGCACAGCCAGTGCAGCACGTCGATGTCGTGGGCGCCTTTCTGTAGCAGCAGGCCGGTCTGCGTCTTCCGCTCGGCGTGCCAGTCCTTGAAGAACGCGTCCCCGCCGTAGCTGACGAAGTGGCGGCACCAGCCGGCCGTGACCTCGCCGATCGCGCCGGAGTCGATGATTTCCTTCATCTTTAGCACCACCGGGAAGTGACGCATGTTGTGCCCGAGGTAAAGCTTGCTGCCGGTCCGTTTGGCGGTCTCGAGGATGCGGTCGCAGCCTTCGATGGTGATGGCCATGGGCTTTTCGAGGTAGACGGCCTTGCCGGCGGCCAGCGATGCGACGGCGACTTCCTCGTGGTACGGGTCCGGCAGCGTGACGAAGACGGTGTTGATGTCGTCGCGGGCGAGCAGCTCGTGGTAGTCGGCATAGAAATCCGGCCGGACCTTGGCGTGCTCCTCGTAGAAATCCACCCAGTTGGCCCGGTCCGGCAGGTCGCAGATCGCGACGATGCGGCTGCTTTCTTCGGGCTTTTGGGCGGCCCAGCTCAGGCACCCTCGCCCGCCGCCGCCGATTACGCCGATTCTCACTTCTGTCGCCTCTGTCATGGGTGAAGTCTCCTGGGGTTTGGAAACGGTAGATGTTAGCAAAAAGCGAGTTCCTGACAAGCAAAAAGGTGACTTGGCAGGGGAGGTCGTCCCCGGACAAATACGCACACGAAAAAGCCCATGAACGCTTACAAGAAAGCCCACGGACAGCTGTCCGTGGGCCTTGATACAGGGGATGGCAGCGGGAGAAAGACCCGGACTACTTCTTGCCGCCGGCGCGGCTAACGGCATCGGCGCCGAAGCGATCTACGATCTTGTCGACGGCCTTGTCCACGTGTCGCTGCTTGTTTTGCCGGCTGCCTTCGAACAACGCCATCTGCTCGCCGCCGGCGCCCACGAGTTGCGTTCCAGCCACGCCGATCAGCCGCAGCGGCTGCTTTTTGTCGCTGTCCGCCCAGGCCGTGAGCAGCTCCTCGGCCGTGCGCCACATGGCGTCGGTCCCGCTGATCGGCTCGGGCAGCGTGCGCGACCGCGTGAGCGTCTCGAACTCGCCCGTCCGCAGCTTCAGCGTCATCGTCCGCGCACGCAGGTCGTGCTGCCTGAGCCGGCGGGCAACCAGCTCCACCTGTCCAAGCAGCACGCGGCGGAGCTCTTCGACGTCCTCCACGTCCTCGGCGAAGGTCAGCTCGGAGGAGATGCTCTTGGCCTGGCTGTCGGGCACGACGGGGCGATCGTCGATGCCATTGGCCAGTTGCCACAGATGTTCGCCCGCTTCGCCAAGCTGCCGGCGCAGCAGGTCGACGTCGGTCCGGCGGAGTTGGCCGATGGTGGTGACGTTCAGTTGGGCCAGCCGGGTTGCGGTGCCCTGGCCGACACCCCACAGCTTGTTGACCGGCAGGGGATCGAGGATGGTGTGGACGGTCTGCTCGGTGATGAGGACCATACCGGCCGGCTTTTGGAGGTCGCTGG
>Ga0209986_10005280_pt1 | contig 10749 bp, 13 predicted proteins | sample BlataG_FD_183168 | JGI IMG/M metagenome (GOLD analysis project Ga0209986, IMG submission 183168) | Deep subsurface microbial communities from Black Sea to uncover new lineages of life (NeLLi) - Black_00105 metaG (SPAdes) (version 2) | ecosystem: Environmental > Aquatic > Marine > Oceanic >...
TCATCTTGAAGGACGAGAACGCGCTCCCTCCCATCTTGATGGCGATTCAGCAGTCCCAGGGGGAGCTGATCTCGCTGGAGAAGCGCGATCCCACCTTGGAGGACGTCTTCATCAGCATGGTGGGCCGAGGCCTTAGGGAGGGCGATGGTAGTGCGGGGACAGCAGAGGGAGAGCCTCGATGAGCTACCCAACCCGCTGGGAGATATTCTGGCGGACGGTGATCGGGCGGGCTTATCCCCGAGTCATCGGCGCGCAGCGGGAGCGGAGCTGGCTCTTCTTCGAGACGCTCCTACCCCTATTACAGGTCTCGGCGTTCGTCTTCATCTACCGCGCGATCCAGGCGCCGCCAGAGTTCACCGGGTTCGTGGTGTTGGGGGGAGCAATGACGGCTTACTGGCTGAACGTGCTCTGGAGCATGGCCGCCCAGTTCTATTGGGAAAAGGAGACCGGGAACCTCGAGCTGTACATCATCGCGCCCACCTCTCTAATGGCCATCCTGCTTGGGATGGCCATCGGCGGCATAGTATTCAGCACGGTGCGCGCGGCGGCCGTTATCACCGTCGGTCTCCTCCTCTTCCGCGTGGACATCGCTATCGTAAGCGTCCCACAGCTCTTGGGCGTCTTTCTGCTGACGCTCGTGGCACTCTACGGGCTGGGGATGCTCTTCAGCTCGCTCTTCTTGCTCTACGGGCGCCAGGCCTGGCACCTTTCCGATCTCTTACAGGAGCCCGTATACTTGGTGTCAGGCTTCTATTTCCCGGTGCGGGCCTTGGGGTTCGTCGCTGCGCTCGGCGCCTCGGTGATCCCCATTACGTTGGGATTGGACGCGATGCGCCAACTGCTCTTCCCGACGATGATGGCCCAGTTCCACTTCCTCGATGTGAGGATCGAGCTGGGGGTGCTGGCGGTACTCAGCGTTGCGTTCGTATGGCTGGCCAAGCGGGTGCTGGCCTACGTGGAAGATTTATCTAGAAGAGAAGGTCGTCTCACGATCCGGGGGCAGTGAAGGAAACAGCATGACACGACAGAGAGCCGTCGAGAGCATACGCAGCCTGAGGATGGCCGCTTGGCTCGGCTGGCAAATCGAATCAAACTGGACAGCCCCGTTCCTGTTCGTCATTTACTCCATCGCCAAGCCGGTCGCCGGGGCGCTCATTCTAGTCTTGATGTACATGGTCATCGCGCAGGGCGGACTCCAGCACCCACTCTTCCCGCAGATCTTCGTGGGGAATGCGTTCTACATCTATGTTGCCATGGTCTTCGTAGGCGTGAGCCAGGCGGTGGTCGAGGACCGCGAGCACTATGGGATGCTCAAGTATCTGTACGTAGCGCCGCTTAATATCTATGCATACCTGCTGGGTCGGGGCGCGGCGCAGGCGATCGTGGCTACCGTGGCCGTTTTGATCATGCTGTTCTTCGGAATCATCGTCCTGGGGATTCCCATGCCGCCCGCGAGCATCGATTGGGGCATGCTGTTCGCGGCGTGGCTGTTCGGGTTGACGGGCCTGGCGTTCCAGGGCATCCTTCTCGGAGGGATAGCGCTGATTACGGCGCGGCACAGTTTCTTTGTTGGGGAGGCGGTGGCCGGCGCGCTCTATCTCTTGTGTGGGGCCGTTTTCCCCATTGACGTCCTTCCCAGGCCACTTCAGATTCTGGGGCAGGCCTTACCCGTCACGTATTGGTTGGAGGCGCTCAGGCGTGCGCTGTTGGGCGATGGGGCAGGTGAGCTATTGTCCTCGCTCTCAAACCCAGTGCTTCTCCTGGCTTTGGCCGGCTCAATGGTCCTCTTGGCGGTGCTCTCGGTTGGGTTCTACCGTTGGGCAGAGAACCTGGCCAGAGAGAAGGGCCTGATTGACATGCAGACGATGTACTGATGTCGGAGGGGTTTCAGCCTCCAGTCGTCGTAGACGACCGTCTAGCTATCGGCATTTAGCTACTCGGCTCAGGACTCACATCGAAGTCCAGTCACATGGCTCTAGCCCCCCTCTCCCCGCCTTGCACAATCGTCAGGAATGTGCAGCTGGATGCCGGTCGTCCGGGATATCCGAAGCCCTTATTCCTCTTCCCTCGTTCTTCTCTGGTTCTTCTCTTGCACGTCCTTGCTCTTCTCTCGGTCTTTCCTCGTTCTTTCACCGCTCTTTTCATGCTCCTCACTTCGTACTCCATGCTCTGCGTTGCGTACTTCATATCCAATTCGCTGCCGCTCTCCTTGCTTCCGCTCTTTCTGTGAGGAAAAAGAGCAATGCACGTGTGCAGGGAAAGAACATTGGATAGAGAGCAAGGGAGAAATGAGCAGACAGAATAGTACGACCCCGATTTGCAGCCGATATCCTCTGTACACACACTGCACGCAGCAATGAGAAGAGCAGACCCCTCCTCAAAGAGATGAGAAGTGGAGTGTGCTATACATAAAGATGGATTGTTTGTGCCGCGCCCTCCGCAAGACGATGACAAGTTTGACACTGAGGCACTGAACGAGTACAGCGCCTTTCGTTACTGTGAGGTCGGTGCTATAATGGCAAAGCACAAACGCGATTTGCACAATGATTGAAGGAGGATGATCCGATGGATGAAGCAAAAGTGGTCATAAACCTCAAGGAAGGTATCATCGAACTGGAGGGCCCTGTTGACTTCGTACGACATTGTCTTGACATGTACGGGCCTGCTATCAGAGGACTGCTGGGTCTACCACAGGATGCTGCAGCCACACCGGAGAAAGCCAAGCCTGTGCCCCGGAAGAGGAAGGTAGCGGCTGTTACCAAATCAGGTAGAGCGACGCGGGGTTCCTGCATAGGGGCAATTCGGAGCGATCTGGAGGCGGGCTTCTTTGATAAACCGCGCTCTATCCGCGAAATCAAGCAACGATTAAGCGAGGCGGGCATTACCTTCACAGAGAATGGCGTCAGGGCGAACTTGAGGAGGCTGTCGCTGGCCGGGTCACTGGGCATCGCGCGGAAAGGAAGATCCGTACGCTATCAGCGACGTGCCCAGTCCTGAATCACAGGATATCCTCGACGCTAAGTCCCCGTTGGACCAGAGCAACATTCTGGCTTTTTGTTACATAGGAGCGTGGTTCGAGTCCAGTAAGATGGACCTTGGTTTACAGTTCCCGAACTCTTGTTTGAAAAGAAGGGGCTGACTCCAGCTTCACAGCAGTTGCTTACTCAAACGGACAGCGCTTAAGTTCCAATCCCCACGACTGGAACAGAGTATGCAAATTGTGCCCAAAACGTGTTACGCTGTCGAAGACGAGATTGAAGGTCTTGGGTGCTGTTAGACTAGAGACCCGTTATTCCACGTTGAACGAAAGCTAGGATTGCCATGATAAGAAAGACAATGACAGTCGTAATAGCCCAGGCTTTGCCTGCCTGGGATGCGACGCCAATCATGCCGCCAGTCGCGGCGAAGAAGAACATTACATAGGGTACCACGATCCACTGAGCACTGCGAAGGTCAATCCTGAGGATTTGGTCAACAACCAGTTCGAAAAGGACAAACAATACCATCAATGCAAGCCATACGAAGTAAATCTTGCGCAGGCCTGTTCCGAGACCAACTACAAATAGACAAACCAGGGGAACAATGATGAGAGAAGAAGCAAAGCCGACCCAGCGTCCGATTTCAAGCCACCCTAAAATACGTAAGATAAAAACAGCGATTATCAGGAGCATGTAGACATTTGCCGTTATTGCCCCAACTAGGTTAGACATCCTTGCCACTGGCTATATCCTTCTCTTTGAGGTGAAGCTCCCGTCTGACTGCCTCTAAATACAAGCCATACTCACAGTACTGGCTTATCCACTGAGTTTCGGGTGACTTCTTAAGTTTGCGATTATTTGGATAACAAAAAGACCGAGCATGGTGAGTCCCCATGCCAAAGAGGTTTTCCACGGCATTATCACAAATCCATAGTTCATCGCGTAATAGAGACCTAAGTAGGGTACTATCCACTTCCAGTTCTTCCTCCAATTCTCACGAAAACTGATTTTCAAAACGAAGTCAAATAACCATTCTAAGAGTAAGAAAGCTAGGAAGATCCCCAGAAAGATGCTATATCGCACTGTTTTTTGCTCTTGCGCGACCAAGAAAATGCCATAAACAGCTGGAATCGCTAAGAGCAAATACACCCGCCCGATTCGCTGCAAGAAGGCAAATCTATTCTTTCGAATGAGAAAGATGAGAATCAAGAGGACACTATTCACAATTCCAAGGACGAAGAAGAATAGTTCCAACATAGTAAGTCAATTCCTTCGATGGCTCGTTCTCAATAGAAGTCTGCAGTCTAGGTATCTGTTATTATACTTGACGACCACAGCGACTCTCAAGGCTGTAGCTGAATGGAAATCGGGATGTCTGCACAGACCCACGCACGAAATAATCTCTTCTTTGCTCGGATAAATGTCACAAGATGACGTTATGTGCAGCGAGTCATCTAATACCGTCTCTTGTGAACTCTGGGGACAACTCTTGGGCTTGTACAGAACGGAAGGAGGCTACTCTGGTCGGGGTGAGAGGATTTGAACCTCCGACCTCATGGTCCCAAACCATGCGCGCTAGCCGCTGCGCCACACCCCGCCTTCTCTTAGTTCCTCATTTTAGGCTGAAACCCCGAAGACAGCAAATCCTGCCGGAACTCAGCAGGTGGAAGCTCTTCTGCATTTCCCTGCCCTCAAGCAGACGATAGTCTTCAGGCCGGGAGAGCCGCTACATTCGCCTTGAGTTTGGCGTAGTCCTCGTTCACGCGCTCTTGAATCTTCGCTATCTCCTCATCCAGCAGATGACGGAACCGACCCTGTGGCTTCAGGTACTCCTCAACCGGCTTGAGATTAGGCCGGTCGACATTCAATTTATAGCGGCCGTTCTCCACCTCGTAGAGCGGGAAGATGCCTGTCTCTACAGCCAGCCGGCCAATCTCTATAGCCAGATCACTGGCATGCCTCCAGCCGGTCGGGCAAGGAGAGAAGATATGCACATAAGCTGGCCCTTTGATCTCTGCCCCTTTTCTGACCTTGTTCATCAGATCAAAAGGATAGCTGGGACAGGCCGTAGCTGCGTAGGGTATGTTATGAGCGACAGCGATCTTGACCATGTCCTTCTTCCAGGTAATCTGGCCGATACTGAATTTGCCTGCGGGCGCAGTGGTAGTTGAAGCTCCGTAAGGCGTGGCACTCGACCTCTGGATACCTGTATTCATATACGCTTCGTTGTCAAAGCAGAGATACAGGAAGTCGTGATTTCTTTCGAACGCCCCGGACAAAGCCTGCATTCCTATATCGCTTGTCCCTCCATCGCCAGCCACAGCCACACACTTGATATCCCTCTCGGGTATCCTGCCCTTCTTCATGAGAATCCCCAACCCTGCTTCCACCCCCGAGATTGTGGCAGCGACATTCTCAAACAACGTATGTATCCAGGGAACCCTCCAGGAGGTGACAGGAAGTGGCGAAGTGCAGACCTCAATACATCCGGTAGCATTGGCGATTATGACATCCCTGCCCAGGGCCTTACAGGCGAGTCTCAATGCCAGCACTTCGCCACAGCCGGTGCAGAAACTATGCCCCTCGGCCAGAAACTCCTCTGTGGTCACAAGGTTCTTGCCGAATTTTATGGCTTTCTCCGTCATGCTCACCCCCTTATTCCTGTCACCTCGCCTCTTATGCCCACTGTCGCAAACAGCTCCTCCGAGCCCACTGCCGCGATTTCCCTACCGCGGTCAACGACATATTCGAAATCCTCTACGGACATGTCCCTTCCACCCAGACCACCTATGAAGCTCACGACTCTCGGCTTCTCACTCTCGCCATACAGGGCTGACCTGATTTCGGAACACACCGCCCCCCCGGGGCCCCCGAAGGAGATACAGCGGTCAAAGACAATAATAGTCTCGGCCTTCTTCAACTCACGGCGAAGTTCCTGGAACGGGAAAGGCCTCCAGAGACGTAAATTGATCAGCCCCACGGATTCTCCACTCTTCTTCTTTCTATCTATGGCAATCTTGGCCGTCTCACTGAAACTCCCCATAGTCAGCAGCAACGTCTTGGCTCCTTCTGTTCTGTAAGGCTCCACAGGGTGATAATGGCGGCCGAATATGTCTGCAAACTCCGCCAACCCTCTGATTATCACCTTCTTTGATTTCCTGAATGCCACCTCTTGAGCTATCTTTGCTTCTGAATATATGTCGGGGGGACCGAAAGCTCCATGCGTCATCGGCTTGTCAGGATCTAAGGCAAAGGGATAGTGAAAGCGGGGCAGAAATCTATCCACTTCCTCCTGCTCGGGCAAGATAACCGGCTCTGTCACATGAGAGAGATGAAATCCATCGAAATGAACCATCACGGGGAAAAGGACTTTGGGATCCTCAGCAACACGAAAAGCCCAAAGGGTCATATCGAATGCCTCCTGGTTGTTCTGGCAGAAGACCTGGATCCAGCCGGTGTCCCTGACAGCCATGGCGTCGGAGTGGTCTCCCCAGATACTCAAGGGTGCAGATAAAGCTCTGTTGACCACCACCATAACCACCGGCAGCCGCATCGATGGGGCGACGTACAGGACGTTGTGCATGTACTCCAAACCCGGGCCTGCGGTGGCCGTGAAAGTCCTGGCTCCTACCGCGGCAGCTCCCAGGCAAACGCTCATCGCTGAGTGCTCCGACTCGACAGGTATATAAGCCGCATTCAGTTCACCGTCAGCCACCATCTCGGCGAGCCTCTCCGGAACGTGCGTCTGTGGCGTTATGGGATAGGCAGCAATGACATCAACGTCAGCCATTCTGGCTGCTTCGGCAGCAGCAAATGAAGCTTCTAGACCTATTCTCCTGCTCATTTTTCTTCCTCCTCTACCATGGTGATAGCCGCTCTGGGACAGACCTTGGCACAAATCCCGCAGCCTTTGCAGTAGAAGAGATCAGTTTCATAGTATCCGTCCTCACTGAGCTTTATGGCAGCGTCAGGGCAATAGAGCCAGCATAGGCCGCACTTGTTGCACTTCTCTTTGTCGGTTATGGGCCTTCGAGATCTCCAATCACCTGTTCTGCGCAGTCCGGCATTGCCCGCTTCAGTAACTATATTGCCGACTTCCATATCTCTCCAGGTAAAATCAGACCCCGTTTTTAGCCTTTTCTCCGCCATTGCTCACTCCTTCAGCACGGTCTCTTCGTAAGCTCTTCTCATAGCCTCGATGTTGCCCTTGGCCCGCGATCCAAACCGCTCCTGCAGCTGCTCAATCACCGAATCAGCCTTCACAACCTCAGTCACCTTCAGCAGCGCGCCGATCATAGCGGTGTTAGTGATGGGCATTCCGATAGTCTCCGCGGCGATCCTTGTGGCGTTAACCGTAGCTACAGACCACTTGTAGCCAAACTCAGACTTCAGCTCAGTGGGCGATTTCCGTGAATTGATTATGATAGTGCCGTGCTCCTTAAGTCCTGAGGTCACGTCAACTGTGTGCAACAACCCGGGATCGAGTACGGCTACCACATCAGGCTCGTGCACAACCGTCCTGGTCTTGATGAACTCATCGCTTATCCTCAGAAAAGCAAGTACCGGTGCGCCCCTCCTCTCAGGGCCAAAGCTGGGGAATGACTGAGCGTACTTTCCTTCGCTTATAGCAGCACGGGCAACCAGTTCCGCTGAAGTCACCGCTCCCGACCCGCCCCGGCCGTGCCATCTCACTTCCAGGAGTTCAGCCATAACGCAACACCTCCTAGTTTCAAACTGCCCCTGAAGGGACTCGAACCCTTGCACCTGGCTCCGGAGGCCAGTGCTCTATCCTCTGAGCTACAGGGGCTAAGAGTGCAAGAAAACAATGCAAGCTAACAACAGAGGACAGCATTTTGTTCAATGCCCATTCCTGCTGCTGCTTTGACAGCTACCACTGCGTTATTCTATCATAACAACGCTGCCAGACAAAAAGGAAGCAGAATGCTCAGTGCCTTATGGATAGCCCTGTTGGGGATGGCGATCGTCTTCGCTGTCCTGGGAATTTTACTCTTAGTCATGATTCTCCTGGGTAAACTGCTTAGACCCAGGGAGAAACAAGAAAAAGGGGATGAACAATGAACATGGCTACAAGTGAATTCCTCGGCTTTCTCAATTTGAGTTGGCAAGCCGCGGCAATGTTGGTTATTGGCGGCGTCCTCCTGTGGTTGGGAATCGCTAGAAAGGTGGAACCAGTTCTACTTGTGCCTATTGGTTTCGGATGCATATTAGCTAATATACCGCTAGGTGGGGCAGCCGAGGCAGGTGGGTTTCTAGCCGTTCTAAGAGAAGCTGGCATCCATACCGAGATATTTCCCCTGCTCATCTTTATCGGCATAGGAGCCATGATTGACTTCGAGCCCTTTCTACAAAGGCCCTATACCATTTTTCTTGGTGCTGCCGCCCAATTCGGCATTTTCGGCACTTTCCTTTTGGCTTATTTCTTGGGTGACGGTTGGCTCCGAGTCCTGGATTTTAGCCTACGAGATGCAGCCTCCATCGGCATCATCGGCTCTGCTGATGGGCCTACCTCGATTTACGTCGCGACCAAACTGCAATCCCAATACACTGCTGCCATTGTTGTGGCCGCTTATTCTTATATGGCTATGGTACCCATCATCCAACCACCTATAATAAAGGCACTGTGTAGCAGAGAGGAAAGGGCTCTAAAGATGCCTTCGGTTGCGGGAACAATTTCGCAGAGGACAAAGATACTCTTTCCGATAACTACTGTACTCGTGGTAGGCTTGCTTGCCCCGAAAGCCACTCCACTTATTGGCTGTCTCATGTTTGGTAATCTGCTAAGAGAATGCGGAGTGGTGGAGAGACTTTCCCTTGCAGCTCAAAATGAACTGGCTAATATCGTAACTATTCTTCTGGGCATCACCGTAGGAGGCATGATGTCTGGAACTGAGTTTCTCAGGCCCGAGACCACATTAGTGTTCCTACTTGGAATCGTGGCTTTTAGCCTGGACACTGTGGCAGGTGTTCTGCTAGGCAAGCTGATGTCTGTTCTGTCAGGGCGAAAGATCAATCCTATGATTGGCGCTTGTGGCATTTCAGCTTTCCCCATGTCAGCCCGTGTAGTGCAGAAGCTGGGACTGGAAGCTAATCCTCACAATCATCTACTGATGCACGCTGCTGGAGCCAATGTTGCCGGACAAATCGCCTCAGTGGTAGCTGGTGGAGCGATGCTTATGCTGGTGCCCATGTTCAGCTGATGTAACATGTCATGTCTATAGAAGGAATTTGGCACAAGCTAAGCATAAGTGAAGTTATCGAATCGCCAGACTCAGGCACCCAGGGATTAACCAGAGAGAAAGCCAAGCGGGGTCTAGCTCAATCCGGGCAAAATGAACTGGCGGAGAACAAGAAAATCGCCGTTCTTGCGTTGGCTGGGACAATTCAAAGATCTCGTCACAATTATCCTTCCTATTACTGTGATCTTATCGGCCATCTTGGGAGAAGTAACTGATGCCATTGCGGTTTTCGTAACTGTGCTTTTCGCTACCAGCCCTCATTTCGAGCTCTAGGAAAATGGTGATATCTCCCTCGTAATGCTCAACCTTGTGGTGCCAGCGTATACGCGCCCCGTGCCTCCACAAGTCGCTGTCTACCGGTCTCATGTACTGTGCCTGGTCAACCGTGTCGAAATACAGACGATTGACCAGGTCTCTCGGAAACTGCCTGTCCGGTCGGCACAGCTGATTCATAAGTGTGCCGGCAAAGTCAAGGTTTCCGGGCAGTATGAAGAACTCCCGTTCAATCGTTTGAACAGGCTCGGTATCAGCGGACGCTGAGATATGCACATGCTTGTCGCTGCTCATGGATTCAGCTTTTCCATTTGGCCAGGAAGCGTGAAAGAACCCCTCGCTGTCAAGGGGTTTGTTTCTTGGGGGAACTTACCTATTGCAGGAGACTACCCCTGAAGGGACTCGAACCCTTGCACCTGGCTCCGGAGGCCAGTGCTCTATCCTCTGAGCTACAGGGGCTGCTCAATTTGCAGTAGTGTATCATGAACCAATACCTGACCTAAACAAGACATAGGCACCGAGAATATAGAGCACGATTAAAACGGGGGCATACCAGCTAGTCACCTTAAGAACCTTGCGCCTCTGCCGAAACCTCAGCCCGGCCATAACCAGAAGGCTCATCATCACCGTTACGGAAGCAATAATGAGATGACTCCTCGATACTGCGGAAAGAATAAATCCCTGACCGTGGGCAAGATCAACCGGGGCAATCATAGCGATATTGAGCATATTGGCGCCCAATATGTTAGCCACTGCCAAATCTACGGCACCCATACGGAGGGCAGTAATAGCGACCACTAACTCCGGTGCCGAGGTAGCAACAGCCAGGAAGAGAGTTCCCACAAAGGTGCCACCCCAGCCGGTAGTCTTGCTGATTTCATCGCCAATGAATGACAGCCATATACCAGCAGCAATGACCACCGCTGCCGCCAGGGCAAATCTGAGCCAGACCGTCCTTGCAGTGAAGTTATCATATTGGAGCGGGGCGGCTGAAGGGGCTTGTGATCGCTGACTGCGTTCACGACGGAATATCCACCACATTCCCAGCAAGTATGTTATGACGATAACAATGCTTGGGATGCCCACTAAGCCCGAGGCTAGAAAGGCGAACCTGCCACCAGCGATTATGCCTGCGGCAGCAATGGCAATGAGCAATGCTCCCCAGCCAGCCGTCATCGCATGCCTCGGGCTGGCGGCGGTCAGAACGGGGGTACGCGAGTGAAGAACATCCAGTAAAGCTA
>Ga0209986_10005281_pt1 | contig 10749 bp, 10 predicted proteins | sample BlataG_FD_183168 | JGI IMG/M metagenome (GOLD analysis project Ga0209986, IMG submission 183168) | Deep subsurface microbial communities from Black Sea to uncover new lineages of life (NeLLi) - Black_00105 metaG (SPAdes) (version 2) | ecosystem: Environmental > Aquatic > Marine > Oceanic >...
ACACTTTACTCGGTCTTTCTAAATCCCCTTATTGGTAATCCCTTCTATATTATCCTCTTCTCATTGGGCTTTGCTCTCGTAGGTCTCTGTGCTCTTTTAACCTGGGTTTCATTCGGGGCAATTATTAACCAATATTTGCACCATGTAAAATTAAGAATTACTATAAATAGTATCCTATCCCTTCTTCTGGCCTATACCGCAGTAAAGATTACCGGAATACTTTCCTGAATAAATTCTTTTTTTAAGATTTTAATTATATTTAAAATTATAAAAAAACAATTATTCCACGAAAGATGTAAGTCTTCTTGTTAAAGGATTGTATAAATTAGATTAATTGTGTCTGAATATATATTGGCTACTATTTTAATAAAGGCAACAAACAAATTCCATCCAATAAAACGCGGGTAGCGATACAGTCATCTTCATTGTATTTGAGAATCCTAGTTTTTATGTTTTTATCACAGGTTTCTACCCATCGATGATACCATTCAATAGATTCGGCACCGGACGGACTCTCATCACGCCAGCGAAATCCCAGATAGGAAGCTAAAGTTTTAATTGAATAATCATTGGTTGGCCATTCTGTCTTTTTCTTAACCACATCAAGGTAGAGATCAACTGTATAATCGGAATAAAATATCTCCTCTATATCGTCTTCGGACATCACATCCGGATATTTTCCTTGTAATTTTTTCCATTGGGTTTTTTCATAAGGCGAATAATAGTAAATTACACAGGGCATTGATTTTTGAATAAATTCCCAAGCTTGCCTAAAGGCTCGTTTTTCTTCTTGCTCATTTGGTTGGTCAGAGAAGAAAGCAACATATCGCTCACTGCTATTATCCCCATTACGACGTTCTAAGAATCCATGCAGATAACAGATATCTCTCATCGGGTCTGTTTCAATATCGAAAAATAATTCAGTAGGCGCATCTGGTAAGGTGATTCGACTTTTTAAATAGGGCTTGGAGCCACTTTTTGATAAAAGCATTGCTCTTTCTTGAAATTTTTGCAGACTTGCTATTCCGATACCCGGAAAAATAGTCTTTCTTCCCTTTTGAAATATGTCCAAATCAGCTTTTGCAAATTCAGAAACCGAATCCACATGATTAATCATAACGTCTCTTTTTGAACGTCCCAATTCCGGTATCAAGGTTAAATCATTAACTTTTTTTAACCATTTGAGACAATAGGTTCTCCAGTGGCATAACTTGCATATCCCTGAGTAAGCAGGCAATGTTTTTAAATCATGGTTGGCTATTTTACTAACTGCTTCCAAGCAGTTTTTATATTTATTCCACCAAGATTCTGGTTTTCGTGTGCTTTGGGGGGAATTTAAATCATACTCAATTTCCCGTCCATGAATATCCCAAATAAAGGGGTTTCTGCCTGCCGCTATACCGAGCCTTTCTAAAATATCGGTATAAAGGGCAAGCTGGACTGCATAGTGGGGTTTTGGCTTACCTTCGGATAAATCACTTTCTCCCTCTAAACCAGAACCGCTTTTTATATCACCGCTAATGTATCCATCACCATATCTTCTTAAAAGGTCAGGTTCGCCGATTAGATTTTCTGCACCTATCCGACCGCTATATATTAATTCCACGCCACTATCAATAGCTTCTTTAGTTCGTTTTTCTTTTTCAATCCCCGAGTAGGAGCTTAAATCTAAAAATAGTATTTCTAAATCTTTTATTACTTGTTTTTCAAAATCAGTGCCTTTTTCCCATAATAATTTAACAAATGCGCTGATTGAGTCTTGTTTTGAATAATCTCCAAAAAGATCCAGGGTTAAACGGTGGGGACATTTGACATAATTATATAGCATATTTGCGGAGAGTTTATCTGGCATAGAATTTCTCCTATGGGCACGATGCATCGTGACAGACATTTAACAAAATATTCATTGCTTTTTTCTCTTTATCCGATATTTCTACTAATATTTCAGAAGCCTTATGGATATATTCAATATCTTTCGTATCTCCTGCTTTTATAAACAATTTTGAAATTGCTCTCCACAGCCGGGCAATATCGACAAACATCTCATAGGATTCATTTATTTCTTCTACTTTTAATATCTGATAACTTTCTTTTAAGAAATCTCTATAAAGATTTCTAAACAGCGCGCCACCGGTACCGGCTTTTTCCATTAACATTGCAGTTGTTTTAAAATCCCCCTCAACATCTTTGCTTCGCTTAAACCATTTTATTATTTCTTTACTGGTCTTTAAGATACCCTTATAGCTAATATTTTGTATAGGAGGATTCAAGTAATTTTTAGCATTATTATTTGTAGCCTGCATAATTTCTTTCTTTAGGTCACATTTTTTATTGGTGGCTTCAATGGTATAAGAGAGATTTTTAGATGACATAGGTCCTTTTTCATTCCTGGCCAGTTCAAGGTTCTTTAGAGAAGTTTTAACTAATCCGCCTTGTTGCATGGTATCAACCAGATAAGCGCTATTTTCATCATATCCGTACATTGCCACATAATGGCCGGCAAAGTGAAATTTATTAGAAAAATAGTCCAGATGATAACAATCCAGCTTTATTCCCACGGGGATTCCTAAATCAATATTTTCCTTTACATTTTTCCAGGCTTTTAGTGGTGAAGATGTTTCCCAAACATTCAATTTTGAATTGAGGTGTCTGGTGATATTTTGAGTTAATAAATCCGTCCTTATTCTTCCTCCGATGAAAGGGAAATCCATTGTTTTCATATTCCAAATAATAAAGTTCAATCCCTCGCCCAATCCAAAAAGCATGGGCTCGGATAAGTTAATTCCTTGATGAAGAAGCAAGCTGCCTGTTGCGGTTGTTTCACAATGTTGACCTTCAAATGGTTTAAAATTTTTAATTATCATTTTCTCCGACCTCATCTTTTGTATCCATTTTATAATATTAATTTGAAATCTATTCGGAATTTTTTTCTAAACCTTATTTAATTTCCACCAAAACATCTTTTTATTTTCTTCGTACTTTTGCATTCCAACTTTTTCCAAAACTCTATGGGATGGAAGATTGTCTTTTTCTGTTTCAGCAATAATCTCGGTAACATTATTAAAGCTAAAAGCCCAATTTATCAATTCTTTTACTGCTTCTGTCGCATAACCTTTGCATCTGTATTCATCCTGCATTCCATAACCGATTTCAACTCTCCCTTTTTGATCAGGACAGCCTTTAAAGCACAATCCTCCTATTATTCTGTTTTCTTTTTTTAATACTATTTCCCAACTGGTAAACCAAAGATAATCTTTCTTATTTTCTAAAACCATTTTAAGAGAAGTCCTCATAGCTGTCTTCACCGGTTCTTCCAGTTCTGTATCAGTAATTTTTACTCCCAAATTCCTCTCCATCTTCCGACGATCTTCGATTGACCATCTAAAATTCTGAGCATCAAGGGGAATTAATTTTAACTTTTCAGTTTCCAGAATAAACATTTTATTTTCTTTTTTCTCCTTCATTTTTAACCTTTAAAAAGGTAGATAAAAAAATAGAAGGCCATTACAACGGACAAAGATAGTTTGATAAAGACTGCTGTAATACTTCCGATAAAAGTGACCATGCCAGCTTTTAAAGCCATTGAATTCTCTTTACCGGCGATAAGCTCTCCTACAATTGCACCGATAAATATCCCTAAAATCATTCCGAAAGGAGGGAAAAAGATGATGCCGGCTATCATCCCTATTATTGCTCCCCAGATTCCGTATTTAGTAGTACCGTATAATTTTGCTCCCAGTAAAGGGAGAAAATAATCTACCAGGGAGACTATAATAGTTAAGATAGCAAACCTGACTAAGAAACTTTTACTAAAAACAGGTTCTTCTTTAGCAAGTTGGAGCAATATAAGGGCAGCATAACTAAGAGGAGGTCCGGGAATTGCGGGAAAAATACAGCCAATTATTCCTATAATAATACAAATTATTCCTAATAAAATTAAAACAAATTCCATCACACTCAGCATTCCCTTTCTTTTTTTCATACCATTGCCCAATTAGTGTAACATAAATAACCTTTTTTATCCTCTATCTTACTTATAAGAAGGGATAATCTTTGAATACTGGGCATTTACCCCGTATTTTTCTTTCATTCTCCCCAGAAAAGAATGAATCTTGCTCTTATAATCAGGATTTGCCTTCCCCCGAGGATAAAGTTTAACATAAGTGAGTTGTATTTAGGATATGTTGGTAGACTTTTTAGCAACAACCATTATTTCTATCTCATCAAGGTTAATTTTTTGTCGGTTCCAACTACCTGCAGTTCCTCCCCAAATATTTACTACTTCGAACCCTGCCTGGCGAAAAAGCATAGCCAGCTCTGTTGGCACATATCCACGTTCTTTTGTCAGAACACTTTTTTTACCTTCAGGGGTATCCCAGTCCATCAGGCAAGTTTCAGTCATTGTAAGCGGGTCAAAAATACCTTTTTCCACATCCTTTTGAGTGAACTGTCTAATCTTGGCAAATCCATTGGGTGCAGTTAGAATAAAGTAAGCTCCGGGTTTAAGAGCAGTATGAATATTTCGAAGAATATTCAAGTCGCGTTCAATGGGGTCATCATCCTTACACAATAAACTGAATGCACCTTCACATAGACAGAGGGCAGCATCAAACAGTTTATCTGAAATAAATTGGGTCGCATCAGAATGTATCCATTCTACCTTAACCTTTGCTTCTTGGGCTGTCTTCTTTGCTTCAACCAGCATTCCCGAAGATATATCCACACCTGTAACTTGATACCCACGTCTGGCCAATTCAACAGCATGACGTCCAGTCCCGCAGCCCATATCTAAGACGCTGTAACCTGGGGAAAGGTTTAGTTCATCAAGAATAAAATCAACTTCTTTCACAGTATTTTTTGTAAAGCAGTTTTCCATATATATAGGAGCATGACCATCAAAGAATTCCTCCCACTCATTTCTTCTTGTCATTAATCTTTGCCTCCCTTTAAAAATCAAAAATTGTACGGTTCTATTTTAGAAAATTAACAATTCCTTTTCCAAATTTTAGGATTTGTTTTTTGTCAAATGTATAGAATTGACCCTCGCTACTCACCCATTACGACGCCATAATCATAATTGCTTCACGCCAGGCAGCTAAAAGGATAATTGCTACTCCAAATCCTAACCCAATCCATTGTTCCAATGATAATCGTGGAACCGAAGTAATACGGTAAGAATTTTTTGCGAGTGCAAAACGAGATTGATTATAAGTTGCAGCCGCCACAAGAAGGAATCCAATCATCTCATAGGGTCCAGAACGGGCAAATATAGCAAATGATGGCGCCATCCGTTCAGGCATAGATATTGCAAACGAGTAAACACGCGGCTCCGAGATTATATCCTGCGATTTTCCCCCATTCTGCAAGTAAGGTATTTGAAGCTTCTGTCCCCACTATCCTATCGGAAACTGCTTTCCCCTTCAAAAAACCTTCGGGCAAAAAATAATAACTTAAAAACCATACCAGGGTGAATAGAATTATTCCTACTGTAAGAAGGCTAATAAATCTAATCATGAATTTTTCGTTCATAAAATATTTTTTTATTATTCTCTTCATCTCATTTACCTCAACTTTTATTGTGACAGGGGACGGTTGTCCTCTAATAATGGCATTTCTTCTTACATCACTTACTTTTATTAATTATTCTCACCCGTGATTACAAACTCTTGCCACAAATATTGCAGCCCCACCCTGATGAAAAATAACTTCTACTTTTGAAAAACCTCCTTCTAACAATAACTGACTTTGTGTTTTAATTGAGAAAGGAATATCTATATGAAAAATATTTCTTTCAGATGCCTTTATATTTTTTATTTTATGGTTATATTCTAATAAAAATTGTTGTTCTTTTTTTAGTGAAACAACATAATCCCCTTCTATATACTTACCTTCATTTTTCATTGATTTTCTTATTTTTTTATAGAGTTTACATTTCGTATCATATAGAAAATGATGCATTGTCATAACAGACACTACGTAATCATACTTTTTCTCTGGGAAGGGAACTATTAAATATGAGCCTTTAACTGGTTTAATTTGATCTAAATACCTTGAATATTTGCTTTTTAATTTGGATAACATTTTTTCTGACAGATCCATACAGGTAATCACAGCATTGGGAGCCTTAGAGAAAATTCCTTCAAGCTCTAAACCTGTTCCACAGCCAAGATCTAAAATCTCCACTGCTTCTTTGGTTCTATCTATAGGAACTGAAATTATATTATAAAACTTTTCAAATGAGGTAACAGTTTGTTTCATGTGTTGATCGTAGACATCTGCTCTTTCATTAAAGAATTGAGACATTTTTACCGGTTTATCAGAGGTGTTATTACTCATATACTCCTACTCCCCCTTAAAAATCTTTTGATTATTTTTAATGATCTCATAATCTAAATTAAGATACATAACATCCATTAAAACAAATTTAAAAAATATTGATGTATCGCTGATTTGTCAGTATTTTTTGACTATATGATATGCTATAATTCTAACATAGACACAATCTATTGAAAAAGTTTTATCAATCTCGTATTGCGTATTGCGTATCGAGTATCGCGTGAGGAAAAAGAACTAGAGAAAAAAGAAGAAAAGTTTACACTAACATCAATATTAAATTTATAATATAGGCATGAGGTAAATATTATCAAATGAAAAATTTAGAAAACGAGAGAAATATTTTAAAAACACAAACCCATCTACTTAAATCTCAGACCTTAGGTGAGGAAATCGCCAATAGTATTACTCACGGTATCGGAGCAGGTTTAAGCATTGCTGCCCTGGTAATTTTAATAGTTCTTGCCAGTAAACGCGGTGATGCCTGGCGAATAGTGAGTTTCAGTATCTATGGAGCTACGCTTATTTTGCTTTATCTCTCTTCCACCCTTTACCATAGCTTTGTAAATCCCAAGGTAAAAAATATTTTTAGAATTCTGGACCATTCAACAATCTATCTTCTTATTGCAGGGAGCTACACCCCTATTACCCTTACCTTTATGCGGGGAGCCTGGGGTTGGACTCTCTTCGGTATCGTTTGGGGTATAGCTATAGGAGGTATCACTGTAACCATACTTCTTCTTGACAAACTTAAAGCCTTATTGGTCTTATCTTACGTTGCTATGGGATTGATTATTGTCATTGCCTTCAAACCCATGATACAGATGGTCCCCCGGGGGATGATTGTCTGGCTTTTTATCGGAGGAGCTTGTTATATTTTAGGAATAGTATTTTATTTGTGGAAAAAATTACCTTATCACCACCCCATCTGGCATATATTTGTCCTAGGTGGAAGTATCTCTCATTTTTTAGGTATATTATTCTATCTTACTTAAAAATTCTTTTGTTAGTGGACTTTGTCAAGGAACAGCTGTCCTTTGACAAACTTTTAATAGTTTTAAATTTTAAAGAAATTATTTAAAAATTTCGTTTTTAACACACTTCACCACTTTACCTACAAAGGCCTTATCTATTTTACCTACTAAAGAAGGGGTTTCAAAAATTCGCTCAGGTAAACGATAGTTATCTAAAGAAAATCCTTCCTGAATTTTAAAACTGTATTTTTCCCGATGTATTTCCTCTCCGATACTGAGAAGTTTTTCAGAATTAATCTCATATCCAGCAGAATAAAGGGCCTGAGTAATAATGTCTGCTCCATAAATTCCCCGAGCAAAGAAACAGACTACCAGACTGGAGAGGATTTGACGCCAGCGTTCTTCGGTTAACAATTCCTTAGCCAATTTTTTGGGACTAATTTTCTCTTTAGTTAGAATCTTCTGGTCTATACTGTATCCGCCATTATCCAGATGACTGTGCCTTGCCCCAACCAGAAGGCCGATATGGGCAGCCGGACCGGTATGATATCCCGCCATTTCGTTCCCACCAAAAGCAAGGGCAAAATCTTCTCCTCCATATTGTTGAGCAGCATATTCTACTCCTCGGGCCAGGGCCTGATAGAACTGGTTCGGTTGTTTAAAAATAAATTGCACTGCTTTGATATAAGAGGAATAGTCTCCCCAGCTAAATTTAATATCTTGAGTATCTTTTTCAGAAATAATCCCTCTCTCCTGAGCCTCTGTAGCCCAGGCTAAAATTACCCCGGTGCTCATAGAATCCAGACCTAATCTTTCTATCTGGTCAATCAGTTTTAAGAGTCCTTCTGCATCAGATATGCCAAGCATTGACCCCAGGGCATAAATAGGTTCATAGTCATAAGAGATCATGGATGTTTTATAGAAATATGATTCATCCTCATAAGGCTCCCTGAGCGCAGCAATGTGAATACAGCCTACCGGGCAGTGAGAACAGGCCAGCCGTCGGCCTAAATATCCCTCGGCCAGCTTTTCTCCGGATATATTTGAGGCTCCTTCAAATTTCGCCTCTTTAAGATTACGAGTAGGAAGTCCACCCAATTCATTTAAGGGAAGGATATTCTCGGCAGTCCCGAGGTCATGGTATTTCTTCATCACCGGTGAGGAAGTAGCCTCTTTGTAGATTTGGTCATATATCTTCCGATATTGAGTTTTATCCCTGGTAGGAAGAGAATGTTTACCGGATATTACTACCGCCTTCAATTTTTTACTGCCAAACACCGCTCCCAAGCCTAACCTGCCAAAATGCCGATAAGTTTCGGTAGTAACACAAGCATAAGGAATTAATTTTTCCCCTGCTCCGCCTATCCGCATTATAGTCCTTAACCCACTAGCTGGTTCATTTTGTCGTATAATTCTCCCTACCGTAAAACTGTTAGTCATCCCCCATAGGGCGGAAGCATCCCTGAAATAGATTCGGTCACCATGAATGGCTAAATATAGGGGAGTAGAACTTGCTCCCTTTATTACCATCGCCCCGTATCCGGCTAAACGAAGAGCTACCGCACTCCTTCCTCCACAGTGGCTCTCACCCAAATTTCCAGTATGAGGGGATTTAAACATAGCGACGGTCTTTGAGGCCAGAGGGAACAAACCGGTCAAGGGCCCAACTGTAAATATAATAGGATTTTCCGGGCCCAAGGCGTCACCACCGGCAGGACATTCTTCCTTAAGAAGCTGAATAGCCACTCCCGCACCCCCTAAATATTTTTCAAAAAGATCTTCTCTTCTTTCTACCCAATATTTCTTCTGAGAAAGATCTATATAAAGAACATTGGCCAGGACATCATCTTTAAACATATCAGGAACCCCCTTTCTCTAATTTCAGTACCTCATGAGGACAGTATTTCGCACAATAGCCGCAATAGGTGCAGACCATCGGTTTGTTAATTTCATCATCCCAAAATATGGCTCCTATAATACAGGCATCTTTGCAGTATCCGCATCCTATACATTTGGTAATATCCAGCTCTACCCCTCCACCTTCTTTGGGGACTAAGGCACCAGTAGGGCATACTCTGGCACAGGGTGGGTCAGAACAGGCCCGACAGACCACTACGATAAATCCTCGTTCCATCCCCCCGGCAGACCTTATGCCTATACTGGATCTGGCTAAACCTGCCTCACCTTTTCTCCTGGCACAGGCAAACATACAACTCTGACAGCCAATGCATTTATCTACATCTTTTACAGTTAGCCTCATAGTTCCCTCCTTATTTTAAAATGGAGTCAGTTCTATTTTAGATTATTTTAACATAAACATTATTATAAACATAGCTATTGATAATCCTGCCCCAGCATAAAACGCTCCACCTATTCCCCAAACACCTATAACCAGCCCCATCAAAAACGGTCCCAGAGTCTGACCCACCCGGAAAGTCATCCCACTTATTGACATAAAAGTAGCCCGGTATTTCAGGGGGGCCGCCCCTGCCAAGAGGGCTTGAATAACAGGAATACTCATACCATGAGCAATCCCAAAAATAAGAATAGGAATAAAAAATAGCTCAAGCCGAAGGATAAAAGGGATTATTGATAAGGCCAGGGCATAGAGAACAAAAGATATTTTCAAAATGGTTCTTTCTGAAAAGAAACTGGTAATTTTTCCCAGTTGGGAAGAGGTAAAGGCAGCGATAAGAGATATGCCAGCCATAAACAAGCCGATAATAAGAGGAGATGCAGCAAATGAATTTCCCAATAAAAGGGGAAAATAGGTCATGTATGAGCCGAAAAGCATAACAAAGATAACAATACCAATAACTAACAGTCCGACAACCTGGCGATTTCTTAATTTTTTCCAGACGATATTCAGATGTTCGCTAATATGAAGTTCATTTGCAGGTTCCGGGGTTTTTAGATTAAACAATACAAAAAATCCTATTGGAATAGCTATTACAGGTAAGATAAAGGGGTAATGCCAGCCCATCATCGCCAGAGCTCCGCCAATAGCCGGATAACCTGCTGAACCTATACTTCGAATACTGGAATTATATCCCATTGCGGCTGTGAGTTCTTTTTTGGAATAAAGATCTCCAATAATAGTAACAGTTAAAGAGCCCAAGGGAGCCGCCCCTATTCCTTGAATTAAACGCAATATCAACAATAGTTTAAAATCACGTACAAAAAAACATAATCCTCCAGCTATACCAAATAACATCAAAGAGGGAAAGATTATCTTCTTCCTGCTCCATCGGTCGGCAATCACTCCTAAAAAGGGAGTTAATAGAATACCGGGGAAGGAAAAAATAGTAATTAAAAGCCCGATATCCTTGGCTGATATATTAAGCTCTTTAATTATCTTGGGGAAAGCAGGAGTAATACTGGCAACCCCCATGATATAGGTAAGAGTTATTCCAAATATAATCTGCAGGTTAGTATCCAGATA
>Ga0209986_10005282_pt1 | contig 10748 bp, 13 predicted proteins | sample BlataG_FD_183168 | JGI IMG/M metagenome (GOLD analysis project Ga0209986, IMG submission 183168) | Deep subsurface microbial communities from Black Sea to uncover new lineages of life (NeLLi) - Black_00105 metaG (SPAdes) (version 2) | ecosystem: Environmental > Aquatic > Marine > Oceanic >...
TCTTAAAATTTTAAGATCCCCTCCGCTCAATTTTAATTTTGGCTTCTTGCTAACGAATGGCATATGATCTGGTATGGTACCGTCTCTATATAAATGTTGCCATATTATTTTGGAAACGCTACACTAGAGGAAATGTGATCTCAATAGTTGGTTTGCCAGTAACTACTTTTACTGTTGAATTTTTCGTAACCAAACTGCCTTCTTGTGGATCTTGAAAAGTAACTTCATGCCCTTCTACTCTTATTGGGTCGAGCTCCAATCCTGCATAATATGCTTCATATGCAGCTTTGACTATCTCCATACCAATCAAGTCTGGAACTACCGTATTGTTTTCATTTGGAGGAGTAGAAGGAATAATCGTTATTATCCCTATTACCCCTATTATTAAAATTAAATTAAACACACTGGAGATAATGTATATCTTTTTAATATCTTTATTATCTACTTTACAAATTTTTCTGATGATCCACATTAAAATTAGAACCCCAAGTGTTATAAAGGCAGCAATAGCTATCATCCATATATTATTGAGGACAAAGGGGCTTACAATAGCAATAACTAAGGTACAAATCAGACCTATAACTATTGCTTTAACAAGGCTTATGATCCATTTGTTATTATTCATTAAAGTTAGCTCCAGGTTTGTGGTCTATATCGGTCGTGTTACTGTGACATGAGATTCAGCAACATAACTAGGAAGGCGTGACAAAGTCTCTGCAACCTCTAGATCCTCAGTCGCTATTATAGCACTAACAGTATAGTAATCTCCTATCCCCTGGGTTTCTGTCCCAAAATAAATTGTTGTCTGCCAGCGTCCATCGCTAAAAACAGTAGGAAGATTTTGGACCCACCATTTGTCAGTTGGATGAGGATGGACAAGTACATAAAGGTTCAGGCTGGGATTATCTATTAGTCCAGAATGAGTACCATGGGCAAGATATGTCATCGAAACATTTTCGCCATTTGTAGGAGTGGTAATCTCAACATGTGGTGTTGGGGTGGGTGTAGGTATAAGTGTCGAGGACACGATTCCTTGAACATCATCAATTATCACCCTTCCAGAACCATACACATCACCATCCTCGGGTTTATTTGAAATGGCAAATTCTATTTTTCTCACTTTATTTAAATCTAGTCCTGGATTATCATCACAGCTTTTATGGGACCACCAACACTCAAGCCTATTGCAGGGTACCTCAACCGATGTCCAATCATCTTTTACAGTTGCAGCGTTTATTAAAAAGCCAAAGGTTGTATCAGTTCCATTATATACATCTCCATCACTATACATTAATTTGAACTCGATCGTATTCGGATTTCCTGTGCCTTTGTAAAAAAATCTTATTCCTTCTATTTCAGACAATATACTAGGATCAATCCTCTTGTTAAGTGTTACCCATCCCCACTCTTTCAAATCATAGGTAATTTCAAGAGCTTTATTTGTCCTCCCGGGTATTGATTTTTTATTTATTGAAGATCCCTTATCGTCATTGTATGTATGCCAACCCATCGTACTATCCATTGTATCAATGATAGGTGCTAGAGTTGGTGGAGGAGTTGGAGTTGGGGTCAACGTTGGACTCGGAGAGGGCGTAAGTGCTGGCGTAACAGGAGGAGTGGGTGTAGGTTTGATCTCAGGAGGTAGAAAAACCCCCGTGGATGCTGTTATTAATCCAAGAGCGAGAAGAATAGCACCTGATATTCCAAGGATTTTTGGTGACTTTGGGTCGATTGTTGTTGCGATGGTGCCACTGATATTTCTAACTATTGCTATAAATAGGAATATTAGCCCCGCTATAACTAATATAGTTGGAATATCTGATATGCCTAAAACCATTTTTTCCCTCCCATTTTCATTGCCGGACCTCTATACATTAGTAATAAGAGTATAAAAGCATTTCGATTTTTTCACGTAAAAAGATATTTAATATAGGGTTCCTGCAGGTAATTGTAATATCTTCACCGTGTTCTCCCCGCGAGAACAGTATGTTACTTGCCGGCGTTTGTCAAATTCTGCCAGCATCCCGGGTCGGTTTTGAAAGGGTCGCCTGTAAGTGCGTATGAAAGACACCTAAGTCCTCCCCGGCACAGTTTGGAATAAAAGCAGCCTTCGCAACCCTCACTAATGCGGGTGCGTAAGGCACGAAATAGCTTGCTTTTATGATAGAGTTCGATGAGTGGCGTCTCCATCAGGTTACCAACACGGATAGGCATGCGGCGGCATGGGTAGAGGTTGCCATTGGGCATGACAGTGATTAGCGTATCACCCGCAGTACAATGATATGGTCTTCCGCCAGCAACGAGAAATTGAAGAGCCCTGTGCATTGCTATCTCGGTTCGGCAGAACCAGCGGCGCTTGCATCGAGCACGGTACATGATCTCAAATAACTCTCGTGTTTCGTCAGGAGTGAGAACCTCTTTTTGCTGCTCTGAGCCTCTACCCAGAGGGATAAATCGGTCAGCCCATACGCGCTCAACCCGCAGTCGCATGCCCAGTTGAGCAACCTTCTCGAACTCACGGAAATTGGAACGATTAGCAGTGAAGGATATTAGCGTGGGGATATGCTCCCGTACCAGATGTTTCACCGCCGAAGTTGCCCGCTTGAAATCGCCGGCACCACGAATCCTATCGTGCGTGGCTTGCGTACCATCTATACTGACCTGCACGGAGGTTGGAGCGAGGTTGTGCAAGCGGTGAGTCATCTCTGCACCTATGAAACTTCCGTTAGTGAGAATCGCAAAGCTAATCTTTTGAGTAGATAGGAACTCAAGGAAGTCCATGAAATCGTGCCGAATAAATGGCTCGCCACCTGTACTCGTGATATGCCCTCTGGTTCTGGGCAAAGTCTCGTCCTGATTCCAGAAATCCAGAAGCTCCTGAAACTGGCCATACACTTCAAGCAGGTCCTGGAACGAAAGTTCTTTTTCTGAGTTCGTCTCCTTGGTAGCAGTGCTTACATCGAAGGTTGCAGCGTTCTGTAATGTGCCACTGAAGAAGCAAACTGCGAGGACGATAAAAGCTTTCGTCGTTCATTGCATCTGATCTACCTGTTCCGCAATCCCGGAAACGACAGCCATGAACTGGTCATACAGGTGTTCAGCATCCTCTGCGGAGAGCGATGCTTCGGTGGTTCGCAAAGCAGCGACGTTTTGGAGTATCTCAGTATCGAAGTCAAATATCCTGGCTGCAACCTCGATGACCTGCTCCCGCAGAACCGTGCTTCCCTGCTTGAGCGAAATGAGCATCCGGGAATTTGTACGAACTCCTCAATCATTTTTTCTCTCCGATGGTTGAGTTGGAAGAAGCCGTGAACAGCTCGGCGGTTTTGCTATCCCTTAGCTTTCGGTTTTTTCTTTTTGTCATCAGTACAGTTGTGACGATATGAATCCTTTCCAGCCACGCCACATCCGCAATAAATCAGAGATTTTTCCATCCACTTAAACAACTCTAAGCTATTTCACGATTGCTCATTTCAGAGGCCCTTACCAGGCGTATTTCTTCATAAGAATAGTCATCACCCAGCTTTTCTTTTATAGGTGCTAATCTCTCGCTACCCAGAATTGACATCGCCATTATGATATGCTCTTGCCTATCAATATCAACGAATTTATCAATAGAAATTTCTTCGCCCGATAAAATTAGTTTTTCAATATGTGATGCTACCGTGCTTACTGCCAGATTTCTTTTCTGAGCGATTTCCTCAATTGTTAAATTTTGTTTGTAAAGTTCCAGTGTTTCTTGCAGCGTAGATGTCTTCATTGTTTTGCCAGGTGCTGGATTATAGTCGTGTACGTTGATTGCTTTGGGCTCAACATTATGTTCCTTACAATAATCAACAATTTCTTTTACAAATAATTCCCCGTATTTCTCTAATTTGCTTTCACCAACGCCGTTAATCTTCCGAAAATCTGATAGACTTCGCGGGAAATGGGTTGCCATCACCTTCGAACTTGAATCGTGAAAGATGATATACGGTGGCATATCCTCTGCATCAGCGAGTTCCTTCCTCAAACTTCTTAAAATTTCAAATAAACCGTGATTGAAGTCCACATCGAAATATTTTTGCGCTATCTGAACTTCTTCTGCCGGCTTGGTCAACAAAACCCTTTCTTTTTTGGATAAAATATCGCGACTCCGCGGTGTCAGTTTTACGATTGGGTATTTGTCACCTTCCGATTTCAGATACCCGAGTTGAACGAGTTCCCTGATAAAAGCCTGCCACTGTTTTTTTGCGTATTCTTTGCCAGTACCATAAGTTGTTAAAGTATCGTCCAGATTGCGAATTATTTTTTGACTCTTTGAGCCGCACAAAACATCAGCGATATAACTCATTCCGAACCTTTCCCTAACCTGAGAAACGCACGATATGACCTTTTGAGCGATAAATGTTCCATCAATCGTTTCTTTTGGCTCCAGGCAATTATCGCAATTCCCGCAATTCGTTTCATTTTCATTACACGCTTCACCGAAATAATCCAACAAAATTTTCCTGCGACACGTTCTACATTCACAGAAATTAACCATCTCCTGTAATTTTTTATACGCAACTCGCTTTTCCGTTTCATCTCCTTTTTGCTCGATGAAGTACTCTATTTTTCGCTTATCGCCGTGACTGAAAAAGAGAATGCAATCGCTTCTAAGTCCGTCTCTGCCTGCCCTTCCTGTCTCTTGATAATAGCTCTCAAGATTTTTAGGTAAATCGTAATGTATCACAAAACGTATATTCGACTTATCCACGCCCATTCCAAAGGCTATTGTTGCCACGATTATCTCAACATCGTCTTTAACAAATTTATCCTGCGTTTCCGCCCTTAAATCAGCTCCCAATCCTGCGTGATACGGTAAAGCGCGAAAACCGTCTTTTTGTAGTTTATTTGCCAGATCATCGGTAGATTTACGGCTGTAACAATAAATTATCCCTGGATCTCTTTTATGGTTCTTTAAATTTAAATACTGGAGCAATTGGTGATAGGCATTATCTTTTGGTTTAACCTGGTAGAATAAATTTTCCCGGTTTAAACTCGCTTTATATATCTTTGAATTGGTTAGCTTTAACTGTGTTATAATATCCTTTTGTACCTCGGGAATAGCGGTTGCGGTCAGTGCAATTAAAGGAGTTTGAGGGAACTGCTCTTTAAGCAATTTCAACTGACGGTATTCTGGTCTAAAATCATGCCCCCATTCTGAGATGCAGTGGGCTTCGTCAACGGCAATCAAACTGATATTCAAACGCTGTAAGAATAGCAAGAAGTCGGGTAGCATTATTCTTTCGGGAGCCACATAAAGAATGCTGATTCTGTTCTCCAGCAATTCCAATTTTATGTGTTGTATCTCATCAAAACGCAAAGAGCTGTTGATATATGCTGCTGCAATTCCATTTGCTTTTAACCCATCGACCTGGTCTTTCATTAAAGCAATAAGCGGTGAGACAACGATCGTCACACCGTCCAAAAGAAGGGCTGGTAATTGATAACACAAAGATTTACCCCCTCCCGTTGGCATCAGGGCAAAAACATCGTTTTTTAGCAGAATATCCTTGACGATCTCCTCTTGAAGAGGAAGAAATGAAGTATAACCAAAGTATTTTTGTAGTGCTTGATACGCTAATTCCATGTTACCCTCATTTCGCCCTCCCCGGACCTCCACCACCCCGAATAGTATATCCCGTACCTCTCGGCCTGACAATAGGACCTGAGCCGGGACGATCGTACCTGTAAGGCGAGTAGTATCCATATCCACCACCACAGACCCAAAAGAACCCCCAGGGGTAATACCTTGTTCTCTCTCGCACTACACGAGTTTCATTTACCGCCGCCGTCTCATTATCAGCAGTAACGTTGAAGAACTCTCGCTGGAACGTCTCGTTCGTCACCACTTTCTCTTTCAACGCAAGCACCTCGTCGTACGACTTCCTCGCCTCTATGTTCACCGCCGCATCTCTCGGTCCACTCAACTTGTGTTGAGGATACTTTATCGCATACATCGTCCCCGCAAGAGGTGCAACGTGCTCAATCTCTGCGGGTTCTCCTGATTTATACCTGACATCACTCCTCAACGATACGAAGTCATTTCCTTCCGCACGAATCTTGAATACATCCGTTTCATTTTCATCTGAGCCTGCGGCAATACAAACATATTTGCTGCGCCCGTCGAAATAAGTCGTAACGTAAGCAACTATATCTCCATTCGCACCCGAGAACCACGAATATTCCCAGTACGGCTCCCATGCACCGCTCTTCTCGCTTTCTATCGCAGTTGTGACAAAACCTACCTCCTCTAACTTCTCGTGCACCGTTTTATCAATATCCTTCGCCTCTCTCCCATATCTGTACATTATCCCGGCAACGCCATTTTCATGCACTCTCTGTGCAGAATAATAGTCTATTGAATCGTCGCCAAGCGTGTGATAGCCAAGGTAAGAAACTAAAGAAAGAGCTATTTGCTGGTCTTCTGTGTATTTCGGAGGTGCAAAAAGCGATGCCATAACGAACGGAATCGAAGCCACAATGAGTATCACTATAACAACCATAGCTGCTAATATGCCTATATCCTCTTTAGCTACCATTTCTCCTTTTTAGTACCTTTTTATAACCACAAGATTACACAGATTTTCACGAGAAACCTTTTCTTAAAAAGAAAAGCTTTACCAAAAGAACTTTTTTGTTTTTCTTTTAGCACAGGTTTTCTTTTTGTAAAAAAGAAAAAGTGTTGTGTTAATCTTGTGTAATCTCGTGGTTTTTTATTTATGCCATTATTACCGCCATTGCCACCACCGAAACCGCAACGTATACAACACCTGAGAGTATCCCTGCTGCGATGTTCCCGTTACTTATCGCCTCTTGCAGTTTTATCTTCGGCACCAGCAATATATCAAACGCGAAGAAAAGGAGTGTAGCAACGAGCGAAATCCCTATGCTCCAGCCAATTGTTGCGGCTATGTCATGAACCAGCGAACCAGTTCCCGGTGACATAATCGTTGCCGCAACTACCAGTCCTATGCCGAGCAACATTAAACTGAAAAATATCGCAACTGCGCTATTCCTTCCTTCTATCGCTTCCTGCAAGTCGAATTTCCTGAACACGATAATATCGTAAACTTTCACCAACAGCATGCTGAGACCTATCCCTATTACCAGCCATAAGAGTGCTACCCACACCGTTACTATCATTTCATTTACCATTTTAGTTCATTCACCTCCTATTATTTTATCCAATACAATCTCCGCTTTACCGCCCAGCACATCTTCCATGAGCTCCAGAACCTTTTTCGCATCCCCACACCCACATGACATCACCTCCACGAATATCGAATTCTCCTCCGGATACGTATGGACGGCAATATGGCTCTCGGCAAGCAATGCAACCGCTGTCAGTCCCTGTGGCGAGAACTTATGGCTGACGGTTTTCAGTAACGTCAAATCCATCATCTTCGCCGCTTTCTCTAATATTCCCTCCATCAACGCAACATTTTCCAGCTTTTCCACACTGCAATCCTTTATTAGTCCTATAATAGCTTGAATTCTTGCCATTTTTACTTACCCCGGGATTAAACCCTCGCCCTTGAACAATAAAATTGCCTCCTCGTAATCCAGGTCCTCCGGCGGAAGTGTCAAATCAGGCGTTGGAAACGCTTCTTCTTCGTCCAGCACCTCGTCTATCTCGACGTCCTCACCCACGAGCAGCCCCCTCGACCTTATCAGCTCAAACATCTGCGGATAAAGGTCATTGAATTTCTCTTCTGTAAGCTCTCCTCTTTCATTAAGAGCTGCAAGTTCGTTGTCCGGCTCGTTTATCTTATCCAATATCTCCTCTTTGTTCTCCGCCGGGAATGCCCACGTCCCGCCACCGGAAACACTTATCAATAAGTATGCACGTGACATCGTAATCACTTCCTTTTAAGCTCCTCGTCGAGTGAGGAAAGCGACTCTGAGGTCTTCAGCTCTTTCTCGATTTCGCTTATTCCCATATCTGCGGTGCCTGCGGCAGTGCCGAGTTCCGCCGATGCCTCTGCTCTTGCCTCTTCCATCCGAATCTTCTCCGTCATGCGCTGCACCGTTAAATCAACGTCGCTAATCTCGCCATCTATGCCAGAGAGCGCCTCATTAACCCTTTTAGATGCCTTCGCCATCGCATAATCGGATTTCAAATCTGCCCGTTTATCTCCAAATCGCTGTATCTTCGCCGTTAAATCTACCTGTTTGTCCTTCAGCATCCTCACTTTTTTCTCCATCTCCGCAACGGACTGCTGAAGCATCGGTATTCTTTCTTTTGTTCTGTTCTCCTCCTCTAACAGTTGTGTTGCTGCGGTGTTCAGTTGTTCCACCTGCATTTCTGCTTTCTCTCTTTTCTCGCCCTCTAATTCAGCCACTTTCTCCTCTAATGCCAATGCCCTCTTTCTGTATTCCAGGGCTTTGTTGTGCACCGATACCACTTTCTTCTGCGATTCGTTTAATTCACGCTTCTTCAGGTTCTTCGCAGCTATCGAATCTCTCACTGCGACATCTACCTTCTTCTTCTCTTCAAGTAGTTTCTCGTGTGCATAGTCGAGTTGTTCCGCCGGGTCTTCAAATCGCTCTATTACTTTACTCATCTTCGCTTTAGCCACATTTGAGAACCTATCAACCAATCCCATTTTTCATCACCCCTAAAAAAGTTCCAAACTTCTCCTCGATATTTCATTTCCCCTATATACTTCCATCCTTGCCCCTGCGGGCTTTTCTAAACTGAGTATTTCTCCTGTTCGCTCGAACTCGCAATCCGCGTACGTTACCTGCGTTCCAGCGGCAATATCCCATGGAAAAGCCCCTTCAACGGCGACAACCCGTGCTTTTCCCACTTCGTTCACCTTCACTTTTCCTCCTTGAAAGTCAAATACAACCCCTTCTTTTAGTTCATCGGGGTCTGGTGCATCTGCAGATTCGACTTCGTCAAGTAATTCAAGTGTCGTCCCCTCCTTTGATAACCATTTGTGCTCTTCCGTATCTGAGAACTCCAAATAGAACTCTTCCCAGCGCCCTCCTCCCCAGTCATATACCAGCCTTCCAAGCACGGTGAAATCTAATCCATCTATCGTCCCGATACTGCCTTCTCTTAATTCTTCTGATTCGGTATCTACTCTACCCTCTCCCCGCTGCTTCTTCCTTTTTTCTCTTTTTATTTCAAGTATCCTCTTGCTTCGCTCGAATAATCCCATTATAAACTTTTTTATCTTTGACTTATTTATTAATGTATTAAGTAGGTATATATGTTTTTCTGAAGTCAATTCATTCTATACCTATTTCATGGGCGGGGAACCTCATAGCTTATAAGCGAAACAACGATAAAGGAATAGCCCCATCGTGGACGGCAGTAGCGACCAGTGCGCCCTTTACGCCTATCTCCGTCATTTTACGCACGTCTTCGCAATTCCTAACGCCACCACCGCAAAGAACGTCATGCTCCGACACCTCCACGGCACGAGCGAGGAAATCAAAGTCTATCCCACTTTTCGTTCCTACTCTATCCAGTTCCAGCACGATTACATCCCCTACTGGATACTCATTCAACTCCTTTATTAACAACAGAGGGTCAATCTTCATCCTCTTATCGCCTGTCCGCACTTCTCTATTGAAGAGGTCAACACTCACGCTTATATCTTTTAAAATATCGCTCTTAGACGTTTCGCAAATCAATTCCATAGATGCCGTTTCGGTTCCTAAAATAAAGTTATCGGCTATCCCTGCTTCAACAGCTTCTTTCAGGTCTTCCAGACGCTTCACACCATATTCTACCGTTATTCTTGTCTTTTTGGTTTTAGTTCTTAGCCCCTTTATTAATCCTTTGTTATCGCCAGTGCCCATGAGCCTGTTCAGGTCCGCGATATAAACTTCATCAGGTTTTATCTCCTCGATGACATGAACAGGGTCAGACGACTTAACGATAGAACTAAAGAGGTGAATCGGCTCGTACTTCTCTCGTTCGCCCCTCTTCGCATGCACTACTCTACCATCGAGCAAATCCAATGCTAAAATCAGTCGGAAGTTCATCTATCTCTCCTTTTCTATTTTTTGTCTTAGTATTTATCTTGACTTTGTCACATTTCAAATTTACCGCAGAGAACGCGGAATTAGAGGTTTAGTTTATTAGCGGTTCAGCTCGTTAGCTAAACCTCCAAACCCCTAAACCCCTAAACCTGCATCCTCTGCGTTCTCCGTGAACTCTGCGGTTAATCTGACAATGTCAAGTTATAAGTCCATGAGATATTGAGCAATTACAAGTTTAATGGATGAAGGTCAAGTATATATATGATAACGAGATAGGCGATGCAAAAACGAAAAGAAGAGTTTAAGTATCATCCGAATGCGTACTTAGAGCGGAGAAGAAACGTTGCAAAGGGATTAAAGGCGAGGACAAAGATGCTTGAGGTGCTGGCAGCGGAAATGAGTGAAAGTGAAGAAGTGCGTGAAAAAGAACTCACGATAAAAGCAATATCGAACTCGGCAGCTATGAATTATTCCTCTTCTTTACATCACTTACGGTTGTTGGAGGAAGAAATGATAGTGAAACGCGAAGGTAAGAGACCGTATAAATGGAAGGTAACGGGAAAAGGACAGAGGAGCCTTGATGAACTCGGTTTGGACCTGGAAAAGTTGAAAGCCGAGGGTTAAAAACTAATTAAACCAAAAGGTATTATACCAAAAAGTTTAATATTTTTTTCGGGGAATGGGTGAGGACGAATTTTTATTTTTAGTCGAAAAAATTATTTAAA
>Ga0209986_10005283_pt1 | contig 10747 bp, 15 predicted proteins | sample BlataG_FD_183168 | JGI IMG/M metagenome (GOLD analysis project Ga0209986, IMG submission 183168) | Deep subsurface microbial communities from Black Sea to uncover new lineages of life (NeLLi) - Black_00105 metaG (SPAdes) (version 2) | ecosystem: Environmental > Aquatic > Marine > Oceanic >...
CCTCTCGAAAGAACGACAAATGGTAAAATGGTGGTACGAAGTTGAAGAACCTGGGATCGCACCGTTCGTCCTCATCAAAGACGTTAACATAACGAGATCGACGCAATAAAAAAATTATCTTTTTTTTTGGTTTTTTTATGCAAAGATAGAAATTAAAAAATTTCTCCAATTTCTATAAGAATAAATTATAAAAAGGAACTTTTTATATATTCCAATCTTAAAAAACTAAATACAATAAGTCTAAATGGGGGATTGATCAAAATTACTTCTTTAAATAGAATCATTTCATTTCATTTAGAGCATCTATTGGCTTCTGTAACACTATTCTCATTTTTTTACATATATATTCATGAACATTTTCTTCATCATAGTCCGAATCACCCGAAACAAGTTTCTTACTGGGTGTTCTATTTGCTACGGCAAGAAATTTAAAGTCATCTGAATCAAATTTTCTTTTAATAAGATTTTCTTTATTTTTGTTTGACAATTTTCCATATATTCTTTTTATTCTATTTGTTCCTTCCATTATTCTCCAAATTTCACCTGTAAAACGATCCTTGTAAAAGTCATGTTTTTTGTATTCTTGCAAAATTTCTCCTTCAATGTCAATACAGATCACTTTGTTTTTCTCTTTAATGTTCCATAGAAGTCCAACACAATCAAGATCGTAATCAGAATCAGATTTGCTCATTGAATGAACAAAAACATAGGTATCTAAGACATAATCATTTCCCATTCTCTTTTTCCTCCTTCTGTAGTTTCCCAATTGCTAAAGAATATAGATAAGCTTCGTTTAATCCTTCTTCAAAAAAACCTTGTGGCCATTCTTCAAGTCTTCCATATTTATCTAAATCCATTTTTCTAATTCTAGTTCCACTTTCAGTCATTTCAAAATAATATATTTTAACATTTTCAGCAGTAATTTTTCCCTCAGCAATTCCTCCCTCAGCAATTCTTCTTTGTAGTCTGCTTATGAGATGCTCACTATGTGTTTCGATTATTAGTCTTTTATTTGATTTTGTAATATCAATCAAAACATCAGCCAAATCAGCTTGCATCTTTGGATGCAGGTGAACTTCAGGTTGTTCAATCATGATCATTGAATTTCTAGGGGCATAAAATCCTTCTATAATGATAGGTAACACCTGACAAGTACCAAATCCCATATTAGTAATATTGACATCAAGTTTTCTCCTTTTACTTTTTTTTATTTTTGAATGAAGTATGTTAAGAGCAGCAATGTGAAATTCCTCTGCTTCTTTAGGGCTTACTTTTGATCCTAGCTCAAACTTCTTAATCCATTCATTTACCTTTTTCAAAACTTCTTTTGATTCTTTTGAATAAGATACAATTACATCTATTGCTTTTTCTCCTCTGAAGCCGACATCGATAGGTATTTCACCTGAAATAGGGTAGTATCTTTGGGGATATGTTCTCAAGGGACCAATATAAAATAAATTAGTGAAAGTATCGGATAATTCTGGGTGAATACGATCAAGACCTGTCCTAAACTTTCTGACTCTATCTAAGTACTTCTCTATAATCTCAATTTTTTTTGCATCAATGAATTTTTTTTTCTCGCGAGAAGATTCTCTCTTTCTAGGCAATTTATATCTTCTAAGTCTAAATAGAAGATACTCAAACTCAGACATGTAAGGTCTATCAATCAAAGAAAAGAATTTATGTATATTAAGAGACTTTTTAATTGTAGTAAGGAGATACCTAAGGGGATTAGATTGTAATTCTTTTGAATATTTTTCAAAAAGCATATATTTTTTTATTTCCTCGTCTTTAATAAGGTAAGTAAAAGCTTCATTAAACTTTTCTAATTCTTTCTTGTCAAATAAGCCTTTAATCGATTCGATCCTTTTATCTTCAGTAGAGTTGATTTCAATTATTTGATCATCATATTGAAGCTTATACTGTTTTAAATAGAGTTGTTCTTTTTTTCCAACAGTAATTCGATGAAAAGCTCTTGATTTCTTTAAATGGCCCCGATAGCTCAAAAATTAATTCGAAATCAATACTTTTGGATGTATCATTGAGATATACAAAATCTTTAAAGTCACCTAGATCATGATAGTCAATCTCACGCTTAGTACTAATGGGAACATTTTCGCGGCTCTCTAATGTTTTCTTCAACGCTAAAAGAAACTGAAAAATGCTACTCTTCCCACTATTATTAGGCCCTACAAAGAGAGTGATTGGTGCAAATTCTATTACTCCCGAATCCACTATCGATTTAAAATTCTTTACTCTTATACTTTTTAACATTTCAATCACTATCCTTATTAATTTATGTGTTTCAAAATAAAAACGTTTCTCTCATCTTTGAGATTCTCGATTGCAAGAATGAGAACATTACCGAGCAACCCCAACCAAACCCTTCACTTCCCATATCTTTCCTTTTTTCATCATGTCTATTTTTATATTATCTATGATGATTTCCTCAAAGTCTTCGTGATAAATCTTTCCTATTTTTACGAGATCGGACTCCTGTTCGCACTGTATTGATCGATGAAACAACCACAACTTTCGTTTACATGTGAAATAGTAGTTTATATGCGTGCCTGTAAACATGCTATTCCTCTTTCTCGCTTCGGATCATTTCCAGCAGTTCCAGTGTTCGTTCATATTCGTGAGCCTTTACCCTGAACTTTGTTTTCAAGAGTATCTTAAACGATGTTTCTGCCTTTTCAAAGTCTATATGATCCAGAGCATAGCACATAAGGATCACGGTAAGAGTAGGTTCCACGACGATACCTTTCATTTTTGCAACTTCTATAGCTTTTGGATCGTCCATCACGAGAATCGCTTTCAATTCTTCTGCAAGACAAATGGCCTCGATATCAGCTCTATGTATCAGGGGATTTTTTAATAAAATCGCATAAGTTTCCAGATTTTTTATCGTTTGGACTGTTATTTTCTTTTTTTTCAGATATTCATCCACGATAAATGCATCTGATTTGTTCAGTTCTTTTCCTTTATCAATTACTTCTCTCTTTACCGCTTCGGGCGTGTAAACTTTTTTATACATCCCGAGTGCTACGTCCAGAATTCCTATTCTCGTCAGATATATCAACGGGGGAGAATTAAAGACAGCATTTACCTCTCTTTTTCTCCATTCTTCTATTTTTTCTTTTTTAAATGGCATTAAATCCCCAGGGATTCTTCTATTGTATCCCAAGAAATATTTATGGATACATCCTTCTCTTCAAGTTCATCGAGGAACTCCCAGATAGAAACTCCTGCAATCTCTGATGCCCTCATTAACGATAGTTTGCCATCCCTGTATTCGGAGATAGCTCTTTCAACCTTCCATTCATCCAATCCTTTCTCGAGCAACTTTCTTATGGCTGTTGATCTATCAACCCCATAGATCTTCATAAACTCCTTCAGTTCCTTTCCCATTTCCTCTTTTATCTGCGCTGTGATGATCTCTGGCATGTTATAAGATTTATTAAAACTTATATATAAAAGTTTTGGTTGGATGATGCGGGAGGGGAAGGCGGGGATTTCATAGAATACTATCATCTTCCTCATTTAAAATAAGACCAAGCTCAGGATTGTATTTCACAGATACAAATGTTGTATTGTTGTCTCTGTTAATACAATCATCACCTTCCAATTTCTTAAATTGCCCTGTACTTATAGATGTAAAGAATTTCTGTGCTTCGAAATATCTTTGATTTTCAATTTCTCTCAGAAAATCTAATTTATATTGTATAGGAACAACTTCTACTGATTTAAAAAGAGAATAAAATTCTTCTTCAGATTTGCTCTCATGTATAAAAGGAACAACTTTCTCATATGATTTGGGAAATACTCTCTTCACCCTTTCGAAATCCTCTTTATTCTGTCCTTGATAGCCTCTTCTATATATCTCATCAACTAATTCCTGAACTTTTTGCTCCTCCAACAAATCAACTTGGTTCAAAAGTTCAATAGTTTTTTTGATAACCTTCTCATCTCTATAAACATATTTGTCCTTTTCAGACCCTTTCTTAAAGACATAAACTGGACAAATTTTATTATTTTCCCATTATCCATCCACACATCATGGTACATCGGTATCTCGATGGTCATCTTTGTGCTATCTTCTTCCCTTATCATAATTGCCTCCTCTTCTTAATCGGAAACATCCCCATTGGAGTATTCCTGATCAGATTAGAACTCCCCCTATTTATACTTTACTGTATATCACCTTACGTGATCTCGATTCCTTCCTTCACCGCCTCTGCAACTATACCAATTTCTTTCTTTTTTTCCTTAAATTCCTCAGGAGTGAAGCACAGAAAATCAACAGGGTAATCTAAATTCCATTCTAAATGAAATGGAACTGGTCTTTTCAGGGAACTTTTTCCCTGAAACTCTTCACTGACAAGAATCAAATCTAAATCACTATCTTTTTTAGCTTCTCCTCTCGCAGTTGAACCGAACAAAATTATCTTTTTTATCTTATACTTACTGTTTATTTTTTTTCTAAAATCTTTAAGTTCCTCTATAATTGCAGTGCTTTCTTTGTCCATTCTACCACCTTTTTGCTGTAATCCAAAATCTCTCTGACTTCTTCAATATCAAAATCGGAAGCAACATCAGGGTATCTTGCTGATGTATAGGCCGGATCAATTCTTGCACAGAATTCAATGATATCATAGGGAGCTTTTAACATTCTTGAAAGTTTTACCAGATCATGAATCCTCGGAAACTGACTTTTTCTTTGGATCAATAAAGCTTTAAGAGCTTTTTCTGATGCTTGCTGTGAGTGAAATGCAGCGGCTTTGTGTTTTTCATTTTTCAGAAGAATTTCTGCAATTTCAAGATCATTCTCGGCGTTTTTTAGCCATTGTAAAGCTTCTTTCTTTTTCTCACCCATACCTTAATCCCCTCTTTCACTGCTTCTGCAACTATGCTTATTCCTTTCATTTCTCATTCAATGCCACCTGAACTGAAATCCCTACATTACTGTTTCTTGAAATAAGTAGGAACTATCCCTATTTATACTTTGCTATAAACATCGAGCATCCCGAAACCCTGTGAGTTTTTTTCACCGATGCCGCACTCATACGCAGTTTCCAATAATTTGTTAGATGCTATGATTTTGAGCGGGATTTTAAACCCGATAACATGTCCTTTCTTTATCTCAATGGAGTATTTTATCTTTCTTGGGAATTTTTCATATATGGGCTCTATGTTTATACCTTTTTTGTACTGTTTACCGTGTACCATAAGGTACTTTTTTCGTAGGTTAGTTTTAAGATTTTCATAGAACTTTTCTTTATCGGGAGAAAGATAGTAGATTTTTCCTTCTTTAAATGTAGACGTTACGATGGGACTCAGTGCTTTGAACATGGTACTATCAGTAAACTCGATAGATCTCAGCGTTTCTATTGATTTTATTTTTAATAGAGCGTTTCTCAGAGTAAGCGTGTTTTTGTCTATATCATTTAATAACCCTTTCACAAGATTTGAGATGAACTCTGAGCGTGGGGAAGAGAGATAGAAAGAAACATCATTTTCGCTGGTAAATATGCCTTCCTTGGATACTCTGTATTTTGGGATATATATATCTGAAAAGACAAATAATTTTATATCTCTGTCAAAATGGAGTATTTCAGAATACTCTCTGTTATAAAAATTTATGCACCTGTAAATCCACGAAGAGATAGCATAATTTCTATTAAACGGTATAGGATTATTGCCATCATAATGAAACACTAGCTTTATCCTCATACAATCAGTATCCCATCGGAATTAATAAGTATTTTGTTAACACTCCCCCACCGCCGCCACGAAATACCAAAGATTTTAATAATAATTTTGAAATAATTATACCTATGGAAGTGAACATAAACGAATTAAAAAGAAGCGAACTATATTCTGAAGAATTGGGTATCGACTTGAAAAGAAATAATGACGAAGAATTTTTTAAGTGGTTTTTAGCCAGTATTCTCTTCGGGGCGAGAATATCGGAGACGATTGCAAAGAACACCTACAGAACCTTTGAAAAGTATAACCTCTTGAATCCGAAAAAAATAGTGGAAGCGGGGTGGGACTTCCTCGTAAATCCGATCATGAGAGAAGGCGGCTACGTGCGTTATGATGGAAAAACATCTACACAGATCTTGAGGAATTGTCAAACTCTTCTCAAGAAATACACAGGAAATTTAAAAACACTCCATGAAGAAGCCGAAAACAGTGACGATCTGGAAAATAAATTATTATGTTTCTATGGTGTGGGTCCCGTTACAGCAAATATTTTTCTGAGAGAATTAAGGCCTTTCTGGAGAAAGAGCGATCCAGAACCATTACCAGTTGTAAAGAAAGTAGCCAGAAGATATAAAATAAATTTAGATAACTATAACAGGAAAAGTTTAACCTTTATCAGAATTGAGGCAGGTTTAATAAGATTAAGAAAAGAGATAAAAAATATTGAAAAAAATCCTCAACTTAGTGAAAAGACTGTAAAAGAAATTGAAGAAGCTCGGAAAAGAATAAAAGAAGGAAATTTTTACACAGAAGAAGAAATGAGAAATATTTTGGGGTTGTAGCGTGGGATTTTCGGTAATTTTTGATATAAAAGCTGCAAAGGAATTTGCGAAACTACCTGTAGATATTAAAACGAGAATTTTTAGAAAAATATTGACAATTATTCATCTTATTACTCTGCAGCCAAAACTCAGAAATCATCGTCTATGATATGCTTCCTTGCGATGACAAACATGAAAAATAATTATAACTCTTCCGCACTACCTCATAAGAGTGCATCTTCTTTCACCCTTTTTTTAAGTTCTTCGAAAGTTATTGTGGGTTCGTCTCTGCGTTCGGCTATGATCGCGAGATCATGTAGATCTTCCAGAAGTTCCTCATACTCTTCAACTGATAGAACTACCGCAGTTTTCTCTCCCTTCTTATCTACAATGTATCTCTCTTGAAGTTTTCCCATACTTATACTCTCCGAGTCTTAATAAATAGTTTTTTGTAGTGTCTTATATTCAATACAAGACCATTCAATATGTCTCTTCTCTCAATCAATCTTTCTTCATCTTCCACCACAGCAGCATCGGCACGCTGGCGATGATACTCCAGACGACAAAATCGCCGATGAAGTTTGCAATGTCATAATTGGCTACTGGATTGAGGACAACAGGTACATATCTCCACGCCCAGGGGTATCCATACCATGAGGCACCTATCAAACCAGAGGGTGTAGTATTTATGAAACCTGTTATCAGCGTTATCACCAAACCGAATATTGCAGCAGGAACTAATGTCTTTTTCAAATAATCACCTCAATAATGTTTTTTATTCTTTGTACTCTTCTTGAGATATTTAAATTTTTTCTAAAAAACAAAAGAGACCTCACAATACTTCGGTGTAGACAGAGTCTACATCTTTTGTCTGCGGATTCGCAGTGCTGTAGAAAAACTTATAAACAAGTAATGTAATAACTACTATATGGTGTAGTAAATATTACTGCGGCCGTTGAAAATAATAAAAGGATGATCATATGAGAACGAGAAATTATGTCATAAAAAAGGAATTGTCCAGAATTATCATGCTTATATCGGTACTGGTCTTGGCAGGGGGCTGCATTGCCACAGAAAGGCAGAGTCCTGATACCACAGGGATTGTATCCTCTCTGTTCGATATATCCTGGGAAGACCATACAATCTTCCGTGAAGGATTGATCAGTGCAGAACAGATAGTAACTGATCAACTATCGGAGGCAACGGTGTATCATATTGACCTGCAGATTCTTGACGGTTACCTTATTCTACAGGGCCACGAAGAGGTCCACTATACAAATCAGGAAAATGAACCGCTCGATGAGATCTATTTTCGTCTGTTTCCCAACATAGTGGGTGGTGCAATGATTGTTTCAGATGTCAGGATAGACAATCAGTATGTTGAACCCATCTATGAATTCCAGAATAGTGCTCTCCGCGTACCATTGCCGGTGACCTTGCAACCTCACGGACAAGTAATCATCCAGATGGATTTCAGAGTAGTGGTGGCGCAGGATATGGGCGGCAACTACGGCCTGTTCGGTTACTTCGACAATGTACTGGTTCTAGACGAGTTTTATCCTGTTATTCCTGTCTATGACGACGAGGGATGGAACGTGGAAGTTCCGCCCTCACATGGAGACGTAACTTACTTCGATGCCAGCTTTTACCTGGTGCGCGTGACAGCGCCAGCCAATTTGAAGATCGCTGCTTCAGGAATCGAAATAGGTCGTAAGTACGAAGGTAATAATCAAGTTCTAGCCTTCGCAATGGGACCTGCACGTGATTTTTACATTGCCGCCAGTGAAAATTACACTGTGATCAGCAGTACAGTAGGGGAGACGACGGTCAACAGTTACGCTTTCGCAGAGCGGAAGGATGGAGCGGAACTGGCCTTACAGTTTGCAATAAATGCGTTGAAGAGTTACAACACGCGATTTGGCACCTATCCATACACTGAATTTGATATAGTAAGCACGTCGATGAGAGCTAGGGGCATGGAGTATCCTGGCATAGTAGCAATCTCCCAGGAACTTTATGATACAAATGCAGTAGTTTCGGGGTTACCATCTCGTGTTATGCTAGAGAGTGTTATCGCACACGAAACTGCACATCAGTGGTTCTACAATGCTGTCGGGAACGACCAGATAGACGAACCCTGGCTCGATGAGGCAGTTGTCCAATACGGCACTGGACTCTATTACGTCGATACTTACGGAGAAACTTCTGCGCAGGAATATCGTGTTTCGTGGAGCTCTCTCTGGGATCGCATTGACATGGCCAATATTCCTATAGGATTACCTTCAAAAGCTTATGATGATGAATATACACCGATCATTTATGGTCGTGGGCCGTTATTCATTGCGGCTCTGGCAGAGGAGATGGGACAAGAAACGTTTGACGAGTTTCTGCGTGATTACTACGAATCTCACAAATGGGAGATCGGTACGAGCGATGCGTTCAGACAACTTGCTGAACACCATTGCCAGTGCGATTTGACCTCTCTGTTCGAAGAATGGGTATATGAGAAATAAAGACATCTCAAAGAGATAAAAAACTAATTTTGTTTAGAAACAGCTTCATGAGCCTTTTCTTCCAGCTCTTCAAGATAAATGCTTTTATTTTCCTTAATAAATTCCAATATGCATGGATATGTTTCCTCAGCAATAGGAAGAGTTTTGAGCTCTTCCATTTTTAATTTTAAAATGTCCTTTTGGAAGTTTTCCAGAAACATGGCTGCTTTATTTAGTTTATAAATTTCTGATCGTGAACTCTGGAGAATGTAACCTTTGAGATATGCAATTTTCAGCAGAATTTCCGAGATTCGTAAGTTTATTTCAATACATCCGTCCGGAATATAGCGCTTGGCAGTATAAGGTAAATCATGCTTGTAACCTAGTTTGTATCCTTTAAGCTCAGGCCATGCTAGTCCCATTTTCTTGAATTGATCGACATCTAAGTTTCCATATCTGTCTTCATTGCCATACAATCTTTCGTATTTTGGAAGAAGCGAGGGAAAATGCTTTTCTAAAGTCTGTAAAAACTCTTGTTTATTACGACCTGGCTTCAAAGTCAATCCCCAGCAATACACGAACTCTGCTCCTACTTTCTTTGCTCCTTTATATATCGCCTGCATATTCTCGTCCGTATCACCGATAAAGGGTAATGTAGGGTAAAAATATACACCCGAATGGATACCCTCCTCTCGAAGTGTTTTGATTGCCCCAAAACGTTCTTGAGTCGTACTGGCTCTGGGCTCGAAAATTTTTTGCGTCTTTTCATCTGCCAAAGTAACTGTAAAACTAACACACGCATAAGTATCTTCATTGATTCTCTTAAGAAGATCAAGATCTCTCAAAACAGACTTGTTTTTTGTTAGAATAAGAACTGGAAATTCGTAGTCATAAGCAATTTTCGTGTGATCTTAACCTGTTTTTCAGCAGGCTGATAAACATCGCAAACTCCACCACCAATATGTAAGATAAACTTCTCTGGCGTTTGAACTGAATCCTTTAAACAGGGAATAAAATCAATTAATGTTGAAGTCTTTTCACGATGAATAGGAATAAAACCTTTCTTTCTTAGAAATTGTTCTAATAGCGTAGGCGCATTGACCTTTACCCGGATACGTTCAGCAAAATCAGCATGCATATAATACCCTTCTGATTTGCCGTCACAGTATTTACAATCATGATAGCATCCCTGATACGGGTTTAGATAAACCTTGGACCATGAAAAGAGACCAGGCACACTGATTCTAATGATAGATTTTGCCTTATAGTTCTCTATTATCATCTTTTCCACAGTTTATCTGAATATTTATATATTTTTCCTTATAAATTGTGGGTAATATTTTTGAAGGTTAAACTCCCTGAGTGCCAAGATATTTAAATCTCGAAGCAAATTTATTTAAGAAATAGTAGGAAAACAGAGTGAGAAACATGAAAGAAACAAAAATTTTAATAATTTATGACTCAAGAACTGGAAATACTGAGAAGATGGCCTTTGCAGTGGCTGAAGGCATAAAAGAGACGAATGAAGCTACAGCAATCGTTAAAAAAGTGGATGAGACCAAACTGGAGGATTTGTCAGAAGCTGACGGGATAATAGTCGGTTCACCTACCTATTATGGACAAATGTCATCAAAAATAAAAGAATTGTTTGACGAATCCGTAAAGATTCATGGAAAATTAACCGGAAAAGTAGGCGCTGCTTTCACCAGTGCTGGTGGAACTGCT
>Ga0209986_10005286_pt1 | contig 10745 bp, 13 predicted proteins | sample BlataG_FD_183168 | JGI IMG/M metagenome (GOLD analysis project Ga0209986, IMG submission 183168) | Deep subsurface microbial communities from Black Sea to uncover new lineages of life (NeLLi) - Black_00105 metaG (SPAdes) (version 2) | ecosystem: Environmental > Aquatic > Marine > Oceanic >...
ATCAACCAGCATTAATGGCTATGATGGCGGATTCACTGCCGCCTAAAAAGCGGGGAATGGGATTCTCTATCTTAAATTTGATAATGAGTGTTGCCACAACCCCGGCTCCAGTAGTAGCTCTTCTGTTAGTGTCTACTTATGGTTCTGTAATGGGTATGAGAATAGCCTACGTTATTGTTACCATTTTCTTTCTTGCAGCGGCAACCGTACGACTAATGCTGAAAGAAAGCATGAAGAATGCAGAGAAACTGAACTTAAAGGAAACACTGAGTTCTTATCCTAAAGCCTTGAAGGAGGGAATGAACGTTTGGAAAGTGGTGCCACGCTCGACATTATTCCTATTTTTCTCCACACTTATTGCACGGTTGTCGTTTTCCATGACGGGAGCGCTTTTCCTAGTTTACGCTTTTTATGTGCTTCAAATAGGAGGAGGCACAGAATACGGAGCTCTACAGCTTGCCCGTCAGAGATGGGGTTATGTCATGATTGTCTTGTTCATATGTATGATAATCTTGTCTCTTCCCGTTGGGAAGTTGATTGATAAGGTTGGTAGAAAGATTCCCTTAATTATATCCAGTCTGTTAATGATCCCAACTATCTTTCTTTTCGTGTATGGTGATTATTCAACTCTCTTTATTGCAATGCCTCTTTTCGGGTTTACACAGCTTCTTGGCTTTTCAGCTTACCAAACGTTGTTCGCTGATCTTGTTCCACAAGCACAGCGTGGAAAAGTTACGGGTTCGATGAACTTTTTCGCTTACATATTCATGGCTATTGGTGGAATAATAGGAGGACTGTTATATGACAAGGTATTTCCACAGCTTCCGTTCCTTCTCATGCCAATTCTCATTGTTCCATCCATTCTTCTAATAGTTTTTTACGTTCATGAACCCAAACCAGAGGAAAGAGAAGCTTAATTTTCCCGTTTTGGCAACTCATATATCGTAGCTCAGTAAAAGGGGTTGATGTGTGAACAAATGGAAATTGATGACAAACGAATTGGAGAAATGATTAAGGAATGGTTTGCGAAAACAGCTCGTGGTGAATGGCGACGTTTACGACAAGACCCATACCACAAAATCGAATTTGTCGTTACTATGCATTTTCTTGAAAAGTATTTGCCGAAACATGGTTTGGTTCTGGATGCTGGTGCAGGACCCGGCAGATACACAATCGAATTGGCAAAACGGGGCTACGAAGTTGTCCTATTAGACTATGTTCCAGAAATGCTAAAACTCGCAAAAAGAAAAATAAAACGAGCTGGTGTTTTGAGAAAAGTCAAGCAGTTTGTGCAAGGCTCTGTTAAAGACTTATCCATGTTTCCGAACGAAAGATTTGACGCCGTGTTATGTTTAGGAGCTCCTCTATGTCATTTGTTAAACGCTAAACAAAGGAAAAAAGCTGCAAAGGAACTTGTACGCGTTGCGAAAAAAGAAGCACCAATTTTTGTCTCTGTCATTAGTCGCATTGGTCTGCTAAAGAGCATACTAGTCGCGTTCCCACATGAAATGCAATACGCAAAACATCATTGGGAGGTTGGCGACTACGTTCCAAGCCTGCAAGGAGAAGGGTTCACCGCGGCACACTGGTTCCTGCCAGAAGAATTGTGCGAACTCTTTGAAAAACAGGAGGTAGAGATATTGGAGATGGCGGGTTTGGAAGGGCTTTCTTCCCATCATAGAAAGGAGACGAATAAACTTCACAAGGACCAGGAAAAGTGAAAAATGTGGATGGAAATTCTGCTCAAAACTTGCACACATCCATCAGTTGTCGGCAGTTCTGAACATTTTCTACTAGTGTGCAGAAAGACAGGCTAGATCTCGTCGCTGTCCCTTTTGCTAAAATATGTTAAGTCATGATGCTCAACATAGCCGCATTCCTTAAACAGTTTTTGGGATGTAGCATTGTAATCTTCAATCAAGGCGCAAGAAATTCTAATGCCGTGCTTTCTGAGTGTTCTTTCGGATTCGGCGATCAAAGCCTTAGCGATTCCGCGATGCCTATACTCTGGGTCTACAGCTAAGCGGTTTATCCAGCCTTTTCGTAAGTCACAGCTTATAATAACTGTGCCGACAAGATCGTTGTTTTCGAAGGCTCCAAGGAAGAAGTCAGGGTTTGCCTTCATTTCTACTGCTATTGCTTCTCTGTGGTCTCTTCCCTTTGGTTTGAAAGGTAATTTCGCAGTAAGCCAGAGCCTAACCATTTCTTTGTAGTCGTTTATTGTCAGTCTTCGAATTTCCATGTAAACACGCTGTTGAGCTTAACCTTCGCTTTCAACCTCTTTTACGACGTCTGCAATTATTTCTAGTGCTGAATCAACAAGCTCTTTGGTAATGTTAAGTGGTGGCGCAATTCTGATTGTTGAAACTCCGCACGTGATGACAGCGACTCCGCGTTTCCACGAGCGTATCATGATTTCCGCCGCCTTCTTAGGTGCTGGATTCTTAGTCTCTTTGTTTTCCACGATTTCCATGCCTATCATCAAGCCTTTGCCTCTTACATCGCCTACAATTTCTGTTTGCTGTTTCAATTCTTCAAGTCGCTTCATAATGTAAGCACCTTGCACGGTTGCGTTTTCTAGAAGCCTTTCTTCCCTTATGACATCGATAACCGCGTTTGCCGCAACGCATGAAAGAGGGTTGCCGCCGAACGTGCTTGCATGAGAGCCGCCAACCCAATCCATAACTGTTGATCTGGCAATAGTTGCGCCTAGTGGTAGCCCAGAGGCTAATGCCTTGGCACTGCACAAAATGTCGGGCTCAACACCCCAGTGTTCAATCGCAAACCATTTTCCAGTTCTACCCATGCCAGCTTGCACCTCATCGTCTATAAGCAGTATACCGTACTTGTCAGCAAGCTTCTTCAGCCGCTGGAAGTATTCAGGTGGAGGAACAACGTATCCGCCTTCGCCTTGAATTGGCTCAAGGAGTATTGCAGCAACTTCCTCGGGAGGTACGTATTTCTGCAAAACAAATTCGTCGATGAAGTCTATGCACCAGTAGTGGCAGTTAGGATAGGTTAGCTTGAAGGGACAACGGTAACAGTAGGGATACGGCACGTGGGTAACACCTGGCATCAGAGGGAAGAAGTATCGCTTTTGAGTTGGCTTGCTTGCAGTGAACGATAAGGCTCCGATTGTGCGTCCATGAAAGGCGCTTATAAAGCATATAAATCGCTGTTTGCGTGTGTGCCACTTTGCAAGCTTGACGGCTGCTTCAACCGACTCGGCACCACTGTTGCCAAAATAAACTTTTTTATCAAAGCTTCCAGGCGCAATTTCAGCAAGTTTTTCCGCAAGGTTGACAACTTCAGCGTAAAAAAAGTCGGTGTTTGAATAATGCAAGAAACGGTCGCATTGATTTTTTATTGCTGCAACCACCTTGGGATGATTGGTACCGACATTTAGGCACACTAGACCCGAGTTGAAGTCTATGTATTCGTTTCCGTCCACGTCCCTCACTATACAGCCCCTTCCCGATTCGACAACAAGCGGGTAAAACCGCCCATAAGACGGTGAAATCACATTCTCATCTTTTTTCACAAGTTCTCTGGCTTTAGGGCCTGGTGGAGTAACAATTATTTTTGGATAAGCACTCATTTTGCTTCACCTTCGGAGACTAACGATTAGAAAAGACAGTTTTATATAACTTTCTAAGCAAGCGATGATAGTTTAACGTAACGCTTTGTTGTTCAATCCCTGTTTTCAGGGAAAAAAAATAGAAAATGAGTTTTTAAAGACGCGGCATTACGCTTTCCGCACTGTTATGCTGCCGTCTGGGTTTTTGCTGATTTTCAACGCCATGCCTTTTTTCCAGTCTAAAACAGCGAGCCATTTTTTCCGCATGAAGATAAAGCCGTAATTGTTTGTTAACACCCTAACTTGAATCAACCATAAGGAAAATGAACCTGCCATTCCCCAACGCAGTCGACTTTATCCACAAACAAATCAAACAGAAAAAAGCTACTTAAAGTAATGAAAATTCCCAAAGCAAATAGAGGAGTAAACCTAGCGCGCGCTAATTCTGATTAGTTCTTTTGGTTCTGCTACAACTTTTCCACATTTTTCACATTTAGCAACTTCTAATGGTTCATACATTGGAATCATTACTCTAACTTTAGGCTCTGAACTAGGCTGTTCAATGAAAATCTTGCTCACCGGAATTCTATCCCAATGACCACAATAAGAGCAGTTCATTCTGACTGCATCTCATTCGTGCTCCACGTAAGATTCTTCAGAAGCTAACAGTTTCTTGAGTTCGGTCAAACGCATCTCTACAGTTTGATGTATTTGGCCTCTGATTCTGTTAATCTCGTTTGCAAGATAAGCATCTCCTATGGTTGTTCTGATCCATTTCTGGAAGTCTCGACGTTTGAAGTGGAAATCCACTGATTTTATATCTATTCTCTTTATCTTCTCGCAGAAGTCGGCGAGGCTGACTGCAAACTTTCCGCTATACTGTCCGATACCGGTAAAGAAGTAGAAGGCATTATGGTACGGAACAGTTCTCAGAATCTTTGTGGCCATCTTATTGCTGACAGTCGCAGCTCTCACCTTTTTTGTCACTTCAGTTCACCCTTTTGCGTTTTATCGCGCGTTCTTTTAGCTAGTTAGTCGTTAAGGCTGTCATCTTGTTATGTTATGTAGGGCGATCTTTTTGTGGTGGCTATCTTGCAGATTTTCTCGATCATCCGCACCATCTTTACGGAGTAGCCCCACTCGTTGTCATACCATGCGAGAACCTTAACTAGGTTTCCGATGACCATGGTGGAGAGTCCATCTATGATAGCTGAGTAGGGATTGTGTATGAAGTCCGATGAGACGACGGGTTCTTCGGTGTAAGCTAAAATGTCCTTCAACTCCTTTTCTGCGGCTTCCTTAAACGCATTGTTGACTTCCTCTACTGTACCTTCTCTCTCTAGCGTAGCCACGAAATCAACGATGGAGACGTTGGGCACGGGGACACGCAAGGCAAGTCCATTCATTCTTCCCTCAAGCTCTGGCAACGCCAGGGTGGCAGCCACTGCTGCGCCGGTGGTTGTTGGCACGATGTTGTAGGCTGCTGCTCTCGCTCGTCTTAGGTCTCGGTGTTGCATGTCGAGGAGCCTCTGATCGTTGGTGACGGCGTGGGATGTTGTCATGAGCCCCGCCTTAATGCCGAATCTGTCGTTTAGCACTTTGGCTACTGGCGCTACACAGTTTGTCGTGCAGGAAGCTAGGGAAATTATGTGGTGGTTTTTGTGATTGTATTTGTCGTCGTTTATGCCCAGCACTATGGTTATGTCTGGGTTCTTTGCTGGCGCAGAAATTAGCACTTTTTTGGCTCCGGCTTGAAGGTGTTTCGAGGCTTCTTCTCTGTCCGTGAATCTTCCCGTTGACTCAACGGCCATGTATACGTCCAGTTCTTTCCAAGGTAGTTTCGCGGGGTCTGGCTCTGCAAGAACCTTCAGCTCTTTTCCCTCAACGGTTATGGTGTCTTTTCTGGCTTCTACGGAGAAGGGCAGTCTGCCGTGGATCGTGTCATACTTAAGTAGGTGGGCAAGCGTCTTGGCGTCGCCTAGGTCGTTAACTGCGACGAATTCGACGTCGGCATCGGTTTCCAGGGCAGCGCGGTACAGGAGTCTTCCTATTCTCCCAAACCCGTTAATAGCCACTTTAACTGCCATCTAAACGCTCTCCTTCTTCCTTTTCCTCTTCTTCGGTTCTTTTTCTACGCGCTTTTTGATTTCGGTTTGCAACTTTCCCGTGCGCCCGAGCACCTTTCTCTTTATCTGTCTTCTTTCTTCTCCTTCTAAACCAGTCGAACAGACCCATGAAGTGTCACCTCCTCAGCTCCTAAATCATCTTCACGTGTTCCCGGAACTTTTTTTCTGCAGCACTCGTACTGCCTAACATGTATCTTGCCTAAATTCCACTCCTTATTCGGTGTTTCGACCTCTTTTCCACATGTAGGACACCTAGCCATTTGTAGTCACCCCTTTAAGGGCAGATTTCAAGTTTTAGCTCAAAAAATTGGGATCAAAAACAAGGCGGTTTCCGCCTCTAGTTTTGTAATGCGCGGCTCTAGGCGCTGCTAATGCTCTCTCTTTTCTTCTGGCTTCTTCTTTTCTGGCTTCTTCTTCTTCCCAGGCATGTTAGTCACCTCCCTCTCATACTTCATTAATGCTTTCGCCTTCGCTCTCTTCTCTTGTCCACAGGCATCCGTCACTTGTAGCGCACTCGCTGGCAGAGCTCTACCACTCTTCTTTCTCAGGTTCCTCTTCTTCTTCTTCCTCTTCTTCCTCTTCCTTCTTCTTTGTTGGTTTCTTCTTGGACATACTTCTACCTCCCTTTTCAGTTCGGCACTTTACACACAATAGGACTTAGCATAAGAGTATCTTAATAAAGATTTCCTTTTTTATAGAAGTTCTTAAAAATATATATATAGTGATAAGCATATCTTATTATATTGGCGGTGCGTTTGGTTTGGAACTGGATGAGACTGATTGCAAAATTTTAGAGATTCTCAGGAGGGATGCTCGGACACCCTTCACAGAGGTCGGCAGGGATTTAGGGATATCCGACGCCACGGTCCACGTCCGCGTGAATAAAATGATGGATGCGGGCATCATAAAGAGGTATACTATTGTGGTTGACGAGGAGGCTCTGGGCAGAAAAGTTCACGGTTTTGTGTTGATAAACGTGAATCCCGGCTCGTTAGAGGAGGTAGCAAACCAACTGGTCAAGAATGAAAGGGTCAGCGCGATCTATGAGATTCATGGACCGAACGACCTCATCGTGAAGGTCGCGGTAAGTACCCTCGACGAAATGAGGGACCTAGTGCTTAAGGTTCGAGAAATACCAAACCTGGCAACAAGCGAACTGATCACAGTATTCAAAGTATGGAAAGAAAAGAACGTCTAAAAACGGAGTCGCGAGCGATGCGTTTCTGCTGGGGAACTATGTATGAGCTTAAGAAGAGAGCTCGGACTCTTGCATGCGATAATGATGGGTTTGGGAAGCATTATTTGCGCAGGCATTTTTGTAATATTGGGTCCAGCTGTCGAAATGGCAGGACCTGCTGTTATTTTGTCGTTCCTTCTCTGCGGAATTATTAACATGGCTACCATGCTTTCTTATTGTGAACTCGGAGCCGCAATGCCCAGAATGGGCGGCGAATACGCGTACGTCAAAGAGGCATACAAAGGTCTTCCAAGTTTTATCACCGGCTGGTATGAATGGTCCAGCAACATTTTCTATGCTACGCTGATGGCTTTGAGCTCGGCTTGTATGCTGTCTTATCTCATGCCAATCAACAAATTTCTGATAATAATCACTGTAGTTATTATCTTTACAGCTCGACATAAAAGGTATCAAGGAAGCGGGCATTGCACAAACGCTTTTAACATCAACACTGCTGGCAATAATCCTCTTATTTGTAGGAGCCGGAATGACCCATGGATTCAGATCAAATGCGTTCGAGCCGTTTATGCCAAAGGGTCCGTTAAGCATTATCGCAGCTATTGCCTTCATTTTCGAAACGTATCTGGGAGTTGAAGCAATAGCCGCTGCCCAAGCAGAAATAAAGAAACCAGAGAAAACAATTCCTAGAGCCATGATCCTATGCTCTCTGATCTTGATAATTGTGTACTGCCTTGTGGTGTACGTGACAGTCGGCATCGTCTCTCCTGACGTTTTGAGTACGTCGTTGACCCCATTGAATTTAGTAGCGGAAAAAACCATGGGTAGTGCAGGCGTGATACTGCTTACCATCGCTGGAATGATTGCTGCGTTAACTTCTCTCAACTCAGCAATTATTGCTTCTTCTAGGGTTGCTTGCGCCATGGGTCGGAACGGGGATCTCCCGAAGATCCTGAGAAAGGTTCATGAGCACTATAGAACCCCTTATGTGGCGATTGTCTGCGGTTCAATCGTCATCATGTTTTTCTCCATGGTTAACAATCTCGAATTCGTGGTTTATTCAATCAGTTTCGGATTTTTGATAGGTTTTTCTATAGTGAACTTGTCATTGATCAAACTTAGACGAATTAAACCCCATCTGCATCGCCCGTTCAAGACACCACTCTATCCATTAACCCCAATCATCGGAATCGTTACTTCAACTGGGCTTCTGGCATTTTTTGATGTAAAATCGTTGGCATTTGGAATCTTATGGGGCCTACTTGGTTTAATAATATATTTCCTCAAGCAAAAAAGTTTGAAAATTAAACGCTACACCATCCGATAGACAAATTCAAAATGGTGCTTGGATGCTGAGTCGACTTCATGTATAAACACTGTGATAATGCGCCCGCTAAGGGGTTTCTACGAACATAAGCCAATTCTTGTGGTTATGTGGCAAGATTTGATTTAATTTCTACGCTTTTATTTGTGTCCCTTTGAGTTCTTCTAGGCGGCCTTTCATGATTTGGATGATTTCGTTTCTAAGCTTCTCTCCGTGAGCCTCTTTTCTTATCCTGCTTATTCTTCTAGATAGTTCAGCGTCGCCTATAACGTCCCTTATCCACTTTTCAAAGTCCTGACGTTTGAAATGGAAGTTGACTGAGCGAATATCTACTACCCGCATCTTTTCGACGAAGTCGGCTAGGCTTGTGGCAACTTTCTCTGTGGAATCCCCTAACCCTCTAAGAAATTGGAACCCCTCGTGACGAGGAAGCGCGCGCGCGTGATTCGGTCAATAGATTTCCAATAACATCATAATTTCTAATGCGAACTCCTAGAAAACGGTCTATACGTTCATACTTCATAGGCTTCACTGCCCAACTTACTTCTTGAGCTGTGTAATCATACTGAAGCTTTGTTCTGATATCTTCAAATTCGTTAACTGCTTTTTGTGTTCGTGACTGAACAGCATTATCCATTGCGCCACGTAACTTATCCCAATTTCTAAGAAAGCTGATTAGGCTACTCGATATTCGCTCTATGAATCTATGGTATTTTACAGATTTATAGAATCGATACAGAAATCCAACTACGATAGCAAGAACCAAGGAGACTGTTAAGAGAGAGGGTAAATGAGGAGATATTTCTGAAAGAGGTTGAGAGATATAACCCCCAAGAATCAGATAAAGCACAATGCCAGCCATCACACTAACGGCAAAATCTGCAAGTTTCTCAAAGAACCATTTCAATCTTGACAAAGTTCAACACTTTATTTGAATCGTTTGGTTGTGCTTTAAGTTTTCCGCTTAGCGTGCGCGCACTATCTTGGACATTTTAGATTATTATTAAGTTCAAATCTGTTTGTTCTAGCTTTTCTTCCTCTCTTCTTTTTGGTTTTCGATAAGCTTTCTTCATACACTCATATTTGCAAAAGGCTTGATTGCGTTTCTTCGGGTAAAATTTATTCCCGCAACCCTCAAGCCTACAAACTCGAAGTTCTGTCTTCCATTTTATTGGTTCGTGTCTGAGAAAATTAATTCTCTTTTTAACTGCAATTTTAAGCTGTTCGTCCTCAAGCGTGGGCAAAACTTCCTCAAGTTTCCCGATTAAGATTTTTTCAGCCTCTTCTTTTGTGATTCCGAGACTTCTAGCTATCTTGTTAACTCCAAAACCAATGAAGCTGAATGGATAATCAACGTTCTTCCAGAAAAGCCAAAAGCGAAGACCTTTTCCCCTTGTTGTATATCGTCTCCTTTGCTCTTCAATTTTAATTCCGATGTTTTCGCTATTCATAATTTATCCCTCTATGTGGTGAAGGCGGGCTTTTAAGGCTTCGTGAAGTCAAAGTCGGACATGGAGTATCCGACACTCCCAAATCCCTCAAAGCCCAACAGTCTGATTACTCTCCCTTGAGCAGTTCACGTAGTTCTTGAAGCGTCTTGACAGTTTTCTTTCGAGTCTTGCCCCAATTTCCTATCCACGAGACACCCATTCTTTTCTTTTTGCCAGTTTTGTCAATCTTGATTGTCAACGAAATCGGAGCCTGAATCGGGCTTGGAAAGGCTATCTAATGTTTTTAACTCAAAAAGGCGCGCGCGCTCAAACTTCAGATACTTCAATTTTAAAGTGTTCATCCGCATCCAAAGTCAGCAACTCATGTCCGAAAGCTTCAAGCGCATCATTCTCGTCTGGTCTTTTAGGAAGACACGTCTTAGCAATTCCACTGAGTCAACTGCTCTGCTGATTGCCCGTCCCCTAGCCTTCAAAACAACTTTTTTGCCGCCGGAATTAAACAAGGTCAAGCAAGCCATCACGTAGTTCATCACTGGTTTTCCACCGACAAACACTGTGTTTTCACTGAATCGTCGAGTCCGTGGTGTTTTGGTTGTTTTTTCCTCTTTAACAGCTTTTTCTGCTGGTTTCTTTTCCGTCTTTTTTTCTTCTTCTGTCATGTTCTATCTCCTTCTTCGTTCATTCATACACACAGTTACGCGAAGCAGACTGTACCATCATGCTGAACCTTTTTAGTTTTTCCATGTCACACACAATCAAAACATTGACAGAAGCGCCTAAGCCTACAAGCTTCCGATTTCTATTCCTTTTTCAAAGGCAGTCTTATTCATTTCAAACAGCTGCTTTTTCTTTTCCCCTAAAACTTTTGGGAGTGCTTCCAGAATGTTTCCTTTTGTTACAACTTTTGTGCGAGCAATATAGGCACCTAACAATACCATATTAGCGGCTCTATCGCTGCCGATTTCGAAAGCTATTTTGTTTGCCGGAGCCTTAACCACGGTTATGTCATTTCTCTTAGTTCCACGAGTAATCAGAGAGGAATTTATTATCAACAACCCGCCTGTTTTCAGTC
>Ga0209986_10005287_pt1 | contig 10744 bp, 8 predicted proteins | sample BlataG_FD_183168 | JGI IMG/M metagenome (GOLD analysis project Ga0209986, IMG submission 183168) | Deep subsurface microbial communities from Black Sea to uncover new lineages of life (NeLLi) - Black_00105 metaG (SPAdes) (version 2) | ecosystem: Environmental > Aquatic > Marine > Oceanic >...
GATGGTGATGTACACCCCGTCTGCGCTCACCACCTGGACCTTGATTTTCTCGCTCACGCCGTCGCCGTGCGCCCCGTGATACAACTGCCCGGCGTAGCCCAACGGGAACGCCCCCCACGGCACGGCGCCCGTCAGGCCGGCGCTCGGCAGTTCGAAGCCGCAGTCGATCATCCGGTCAGCGATCCACACCCGGTCAGTCGTGTACTCCCACACGATGGCCGTGTCGTTGTGGTCGCCCCACGCACTCACGTAGGCCGCACTGTGCCGGCACCGCTGGACGTGCCACTCGATTGTGCCCGCACTCCGGTCGTGCGAGCACGAGGCCCACGGCAGCCGATCCGTCAGCACCGTCTTCCAGAACTCGGCGAGGCAGAAGCGGCGCTCGACGGGGCCGACGAACCGCCAGTCCTGCTCCAGCGTGTGGCTCACCACGCACGGACCCATGTCGCTGAGGAAGGCCACCACGGTCCCGATGTTGCGGATCGTCGCCCACGACACCGCCCCGACGCCCTCGATGACGCTCTCGCACCGCTTGCACGCCCGAGGCATCCAGTAGATGCTCCGGCGCTTGAACACCATCACGCCGTCGCGCACCGGTATCCCGCCCACGATCGGGTCGTCGTCCGTGCCCGCCGACTGGATCGCCAGCGACACGTCCGTGCTCAGCGCCTCGGGATCGTCCGTCGCCATGACGTAGATGCGCGCCGGCTCGTCGTTCTCCACGTCGTTCATGAACAGCGCCGAGCCGTCCTTGTTGAACGCCACGCCCTTGCACACCGGCACCCGCAACCGCTGCACCCACGCGGCGCCCAACGCCGTCGCCGCCTGGTCCACGTAGGCCACCGCCACGTTGTTGGCGAGGGTGCCGAGCAGCCGGTAGCCGTTGCCGTCGTCCTGGCGGTAGATGCGGCGGTAGACGGCCCGGCCCGTGCCGCCGAAGATGGGGATCGCCGTGAGGTTGATCTGCCGCGTCGGGTAGGCGTACTCGGCGCCCGCAGGCGCCGCGATGTTGTCGCTGTAGACACTCGTCACGTTGTCGGCGATGGTGGCGAGCAGCATGTACCCCGCCCCGTTGTCGTCGCGGTAGATGCGTCGCTGCCACACCCCCGCGTCGGGGCACACCCGCACGTCGGTCAACTCGATCTGCGAGTTCACCGCCGGCACGATGGTCACGAAGTTGTCGCACAGCGCGCTCTCATACCCCGTCGCCGGCTGGTAGAAGCTGTACTTGTAGCGGTGCGGGATGCCCGCGACGACGTTGCCCGCCACGCCCTGCGCGAGCAGCGGCGGGGCCTCCGGCGCGGCCGGCCGCGCCAGCGTCACCGTCCCGATGGCCGACCGGTCCCCCTCCCGCCCCGTCGTCGCGTCGTAGAACGCCACGAAGTAGTCGATCTGCCCGTCCTGGATGTACCCGCCCACGCCGCCGTCGGCCACGGTCGGCGCCGCCGCCGGCGCCCCGATGCTCACCCCGTAGGCCGCCGCCGTGATGCCGTTGTACCGCAGATTCTGGCTGTCGCCGTTCGCCGCGCCGATGCAGATGAACAGATCGTCGCCCTGCCGCGCGAACGTGACCTGATACGTCTCGTCCCAGTCGATGTCGGCGTGCAGCGTGACGACTTGGAACGTGACGCCGCCGTTCACGCTGGCGTAGAGGTTCCCGTCGTCGCCCACGACGACGATGTGCAGCGTGTCCTGCGTGTCGCGGAAGGCCGTTGCGCCCAGTGCCTGCATCCACGGCATCGCCGTCGCGTTCGCCTTCGCCCAGCCCCAGCGACGGTCCCACCGACTCGCACGATACTGGAGGTTACGCAGCTCGCGCATCATCTGCGGCATCTCGTGCAGCGTCGGGTCCACGATGTCGATCATCGACCCGGCATATGGCGGCTTTACGTGCCAGCGGGCTTCCGGCATCAGAGACTCCCGTGCCCAGGCCAGTGGCGCGGATGGAACACCGGCTGCGCCTTCACGTGCGTGTGCATCATCGCCCGGTAGGTCATCCCCGCTTCGTTGCGGTACATCGCACTCACCTGCGGATCGTACGTGGCGTCGGCGGCGGTGAGCGCCGCCAGCGTCTTGTTGGGCAGGTACGAGTGATACTCCTCGTCGAAGGCTGGAACGTCCGAGTTCGCGATCAGCTTCAGCGACGCGAACGACCGCAGGTAGTAGATGGTGGCCGTGTCGTCATACCCCGGCTGCGGGATCAGCAGGATGGCCTTCGTCACCCCGTCGGCGCCTTCGCTCATACACCACGAGTGCGGCACCCCAGTCCCCCGCAAGGCCAGCGTGCCACCCCGCTCGACGAGATCGTTGAACTCGCCGAGGTACTCAAGCGGCTCGCCCAAGTCCTGGAGCGTGACGAAGATCACGCGACTGACCGCGCGCACCGTCACGCCGCCGCGCGTGGTCGTCGGCAGGACAAGGAACTCGTCGCCCGCCACGAAGTCGATGGTGGTGCGCGCCTTCAACCATCGCCAGTTCTGCATCCCGCAGAGCGTGGAGTAGTCCATGTTCAGGCGCGTCAGGATCTTCGCCGTCATCCGCGTGTCGCTCTGCCGGGCGGCGCCGAGGCCGTCGAGGCAGATGTCGATCATCTCACCGGTGTTCATCGCGCTGTGCCTCTCAGGATCATCCGGCGTTGCAAGCGCTCAAACATCCGCCGCCGCTCGACGGCATCCGGCACAACAGCCTGGATACGCCGTCGCAATGCCATGGCTTCCTCGATGCTCCCATGCTCAACAACGCGGTCGATCTCGGCCTGTGTCGGCATGCCCTCTGCCATGTCTTGTTCTCCTTTGCGCGGCACGCGCGCCGTTACCGACATCACCCACGACCCACCACGGCCAGCACGTCCCTGAACGACTCCGGCTCCTCGAAGTACGGCAGCGGCCCCGACAGTGTGATCCGAGACATCCCCACGGGGGGCCGCGCCGTCTCCTGGTAGGACGCCCACCCACCCATCGTGAGCAGCCCGCGCTTCGCCGGCAGCGACGCCCGCAACGCCGCGATCTCCGCCGCGTCCTCCGTGTCGTAGATGCCGTCCTCCCCGTCGGGGCGGAACGTGAGCATCTTCGCCGGCGACCCGGCGATGAGCCGCGTCGGGTCGCGCGGGTCGAGACGCGGCGGCTGCCCAGGAATGTGCAGCTTCCCGCACTTGCAGCGACGCCATCGGAACCGTGCCATGGACTCTCTCCTCCGCCGGGCTAGAAGCCCGGCTCGCCGCGCGCCTGCGCGTGGCGGATGCCGTCGCGCATGACCGCGCCGGCCCGGCCAGGATCGTTCAGCATCTCGTTCACGCCGACGAATGGGCCGCTGTACACAGCCCCCACACCGTCCGGCAGCGGCTCGTTGCGCGTGGTCCGTGCCCCCTCAAGCACCTGCGGCTGGTCAGCCATCAGTTCCGCCAGCGTCGCGCGGTCGCCGCTCGCCTGGGCCTTCACGATGGCCAAGTGCCGCTCGGCAGCCACGACGGCCCGATCCGCCTCGTCACGGGCACGCCACACGACACCAGTCGTGAACTTGTTCGACTGCTCCATCGCCTTGACCCGCTCTCGCGTGTCCACGCGACACTGGTACAGCGGGTTCCCGCCCTCGGGGCCGAACTGGAGTGCCTTGGCGCGCCGGGGCTCGTGCCAGTTGCCTTCCGAGTCGGTCCGCCCCTGCCCGCCCGACGCGATCTGGATGCGGAGCTTGGCACTGCGCGACAGGTAGATCACCGGCGGCTCGGGATACTTCTCCCCGTCCTCGTCCTTCCACCACTTGCCGCTGCTCGACTCGGCCTGCTTGGCCGCGACGGGCGGCGCCACGGGAGCCACCGGCTCCGGCGCCGGTGCCGACGCCGGGGCCTGCGGCAGCGGGTCCACCGGCGGAGCCGCGCCCATCGCCACGTCGGGCAGCGCGCCCACGTCGAACGCCGGCACGTCGCCGAGGTCGTCGTAGTCCGCCGCCATGTCGGCGAGGTCGTCTTCGCCCGACGGCCCCGCTTCGCCAGTCTCGCCTACGGGGTCGAGCGCGGGCGCCGCCACCGCGCGTCCCAGCGCCATGTGGATCGCGTCCTCCAGTTGCGCCCGCTTCTGATTCGGCACGATCCCAAGCGCCGCCGCCGTCTTCATGAGCACCGCCCACCGCACCGTGCCCAGGTCCTCGGGAATCTCCCCTCGCGGAATCGCCTCGACTGGTGTGCCCTTGCCCATCGTCTCGCTCCTTGTGGTTGTGAGGGCTGCGGGGGGCCGCAAGCGCCCCCCGCGTGTCCCTGCTAGGCCGCAGCGGCGACATCCTCGATGACGCCGTAGTTGATCTCCTCGCCCTTCGCCTCGAGGCAAAATGTGGTCCAGAAGAAGATTTCGATCGCTGTACGCCCGTTCGGCTGTGTCGCCGTGTACCGCCTGGTGTTGAGAACGGTGTGGTAGACGTACTTCATCACGTCCTCACCGACGTTGATGAGGATGCCCAGGTCGTCCCACCCCTCACGGGCGAACATGGGGTGAACGACGATCTTCACGTCCTTGAGGACGGGCGCGCGATAGGTGTCCACGCGCGTGCCGAACAGCGTCTGGCTCGACTTCTCGCGCTCAAGGGCGCTGAACCAGCCGCTGATCTGCGACGCGATCCGGGACGAGCACAGGAACCACCAGTCCTGGTCCGGATGAGTCGTCGCGGACATCACGCCATGCAGGAAGGTGTCGAAGGTGGCCCGCGTCAGCACGGCGCCGACGCTCGTGACGTTGGTGGCCGTGTAGTAGTACAGCCCCTGGCTGTGGCCGAGGGGCGAACCACCACTGGTGCCAGCCGCCCGAAGCGCCCGCTGGCCGAACAGAAGCGTCTTCTCCTTCTCGTTCTTGTGCGCCTCCAGAGCCTTCCGCTGCTGCCGCGCCGGGTCCCCAGGGTTCGTCCGGAACTTCCCGTTCATGTGCATGACCGAGAAGGCGACCTCGTGGAACATTGTCTGGAAGTAGTTGTAGTGTTCGGTCTCCCGCATCGTCGGGCCGGGGGTCGGCGTCGCGATCTGCTCCTGCGAGTTGCCCACCCGCACGCACGCCGTCCCGTCCGGGATGTTCACCGCAGGCGCCACCACCCACACGCCGGTGAGCACGTTGCCCACCTTCGCCGTGACGTGGAACGTCGCACGGTAGGTGTGGAAGTACACGTTGTCGCGGACCGTGAACACCGCGCCGTTCGCGACAGTGATGGTCGTGGCGGTCGTCGCCACGGAGCCGTCGATGCTGTCGCGCTGCGTTACCGCGATGTCCTCGTTCCACATGTGCGTGTCGTTCCAGCCCATCTTGCCGCCAAGCTGCTGGAGCAGCACGAGGTACGGCTGCGCCGTGATGTTCTTCTCGTAGATCTCCGCCGAGATGTCGTACCGCTCAATCGGGACTTGGCCCGCGGTATCGACATTCACCGTGTTCCTCGATGCCGCCGCCGGCAGGAGGAAGTTGGAGCCAATGATGGTAGCCACTGTCCTTCTCCTTCTTGCGTGTCCGTCACACGCGAAGGAGCAGAGTTACGTCGATCAGCGCACAGGCTTCGTCGTTGAGGCTCCGATGTCGTCGAGGCTGCTCGACACGTTGCCGGCACCCGGCAGTCCGCCGCCCGTCTCCATGATCTGCATGCCGCCCTGCTCGCGGATCATCTGCTGCGCGAGTACGATTGCCTCGCTGCGGACGAGCGCCTTCCGTGCCACCGGCCCCACTTGGGGGTGGGACAATATGGCGGCGATGGGATCGCGCGTGCCCGTCTCCTGCATGATCCTGGGCAGGGCCTGTTGCAGCGTCTGCTGCGGCGCATCTGCGAACTTGACCTTCTGTCCGAGGAGTCCAGAACCAAACTGCGCGTTGATGACCTCGACGCGATCGGCGAATGCCTTCACCTCTTGCTCGTGCTGCTGCACGAACTGCGCGGCGCGTTGGTCAATCAACTGGGCGAGCTGCTCCGGCGCGATGCCGCCGCCCCCGCCCCGCTGCGCCAGGAACTCGGGCGTGAGCCCGTATTCATGGAGCAGGCCGGGCAGGACGGTTGCCACCGCGCCCACCACGTCGCCTTGCTCGTCTTCACCGCCCGTGAACAACCGCTCGCGGGCGAGCAGATTGGTCTCCTTCCAGACCGCTTGCTGCGGGTCCACGGGCGAGCCTTGCGGGCCGACATACTGCCGGGCTTGCGGCGTTTGCCGCGCGCCCGCCGCCGGCCACTCCGCACCCGCGCCGCCGATCTGGATCACGCCTTCCTCGGGCTTGGTCTGCTGGGTGCCGACGTACTTGCCGTCAGCTCCGAAGAGTTCGGGGTGAAGCCCCTGGACGGCCTTCATCGCCTGCGACAGCCCGTCGTGGGCCGGTTGCAGGTAACTCAGTTTGTCCTTGAGCCTCGCTACCTCATCGTCGCCTGCACCACCTTTCGTCGGTGTCTCTGCGGATGGACCGATCTGGATCACGCCGTCGTCGGTCGTCCCCTGTCCGGGGGCCGACGGTGTTCCGCCGCCAGCGCCTTGGGCCGCACCTCCGCTGGCCGGAGCGGTCGTCCCGCCGTCGGGGCCGCCGCCGGTCGCGTCGCTACGGTCGTCCGCGTCGCCTTCGGCCATGGTCTCACTCCTTCGCCGCTGTCTCCTGGTCCTGGAACCACGCCGCGGCCGAATAGCCGCAGTCGATGTATGTCTGGATCACGTGGATCGGCGTGACGAGCGCCCGCGTCAGAGCGTCGAGCATCGGCCCGATCTCTGGCGGGCAGATCGTCTTGAGCCACACCACCGTCCACGCACGCTCGGCGAGACGGCGCGTGAACACCTGCCAGCCCGCCGTCTCGACCAACTTCCCCGCGTGCTCCGCGCAGGTCCGCCAGTGCGACGCCTGCACCATGTTCTCGGGCCGGCCGACGCGCGGCCGCACATCCTCCTGCTCATCCGCCACGAGGTTGAGCCGCCCCTGAGCCTGCATCCCAAGCGTGCCAAGGGTCTGCACCAGCGTCGTCGCCAACTCGTACCCACGAGTCTGCATCTGGAGACTCCGCAGCTCCTCCGGCGTCGTCGAGCGCATCGCCTGCGTCCGCGTCACCTCCAACTGCTTCTGCCACTGCGCCACCGCCAGACTCCACGGGAGGCCGCCGTCGAGCCGCACCATCTGCTCCAGCAGCGTCGCCTCGGCGACGAGGTGGCGATCCACGGACCGCGACGACCGCTGGAACGGCAACGCCTCCTTGCACGCGACGATCCGTTCGTCTGGCTCACGCTCAGCCAACTTGAGTCTCCTGCTGCTGCGCCGCCTGTGGCATCGTCTCGCGTAGCTGGATGTGGCGGACGAGGTGCTCGATGGCGACCCGCTCCGCGTCCGTCCCCTCCTCGAATGTCCCGTCCTCGAACACGAGGCTGTGAATCTGCTCGTGCTCCGCGTGCGGATCGTTCGGCATCACCTGCAAGAACTGCGGCTGCCCCTTTTGCACGCTCTGGCGGAACATCTCGTTCTCCATCTCCGCCTTGTGCGTCTGGTTCTTGAGGAACCGATCCGGACGCGCGACGCGCAGGAGCTTCCCGCCCTCCACGATGGCCTCGTCGTTGTCGAAGTTGGGCACCTGCTGGAAGATGCCCACATACTGGAGGAACTGCTGCGCCCGCAGGTCCGGGTTCGCCACCTCGGGCCGCGCGTCGAACTCCAAGTCCACGGGCCGCGCGATCATCTCCGGCGTGATCGTCGTGAACCGCGGCTTCCCCTTCGGCACCGCATACCGCAACTGCCGCGGTCCCGTGATGAACTGCTGATTCAGCAAGTCCATCACCTCCATCAGCTGGCACAGGCAATCCCCCGTCTGGAGCGCCCCCTGCGTGAACCGCTGGGCGTTCTGCTGCACGAACTGCGCGATGCCACGAGCCGTCTGGTTGTTCCCCGGGTCCCCCGTCATCGAGAACTCGCTGGCACCCGCCGCCGCCTCATACTGCTTCAGCACGAACTCCCGCTCCTGAGCCACCGTCGCGCTCGTCGCCGGGAACGGCTGGATGTGGACGCAGTCCTTGAGCGGCACGGTCCCGTCGGTGTTGTGGAACAGGTAGGGGCTGGCCATCATCGCGTCGGCACTGAGTCCCGACATGCTGTCGATGAGCACCATCGGGTTCGCCTCGTGGATCGCCCCCGTCAGGTGCAGGTTCGTCAGTGCGTTCGCCAGGTGGATCAGGTGCTCGGACATGTCCACGATGCCGAGGCCGTAGAGTTGGTTGTCGAGGGGGATCGGGCACATCGCGACGAACGGCAGGCCGACCTTCTTCAGCGGGTTCGGCTCGCGCAGCAGGCACAGGCCGTTGCTCTTCGTGCCCGCCACCAGCAGATGCCACCCGCCCACCGGCTCCCAGGCGTCATAGACGCAGATCAGCTTCTTGTCCTTCTCCGTCGCCGACCATCCGCTGCCCTGGTCCCCCGCGAGCCGGCCTATCTCGGCCATGATCGAGGCCGTCTTGTTGTCATCCCCCTTCACCTGCCCCTGAACCTTCTTGAGTTCCGCGATCCACACGCTGTCCGCAGGCGACTGCTTGGGCTGCCCATTCTTGCCCCTCTTGAACCACCACTGCTTCGTCTCCATCCCCTTGATCCAGCCGATCAGATCGTCCACGTCCATGATCAGTCGCCGCACGACGATCCGGCACACCCGCCCGTCCTCGCCACGGAACGTCTGGCCGCGCGGATCGGGAATGACATCCCACGGGCTGTGCCCCGTGACGCGGATGCGGTCCTCGAGGAGCACCCCCTTCTGCTCCTTCAGTTCCCACACGCCCGTCTCGACATCCACCCCGTTGCTCGCCTTCGTGGTCTTCGGCACCATCGACCAGTCCGGGCCGCGCCGCGTCACCCAGTCGGCGAACAGCATCTTCGTCCCGTGCAGCACCGCGCCCCGCAGCCACGGCCCGAGCCGACGCCGGATCTTCACGTCCCGCACACACTGTTGGTGCAGCCACCGCTCCTTCGTCTCCGCCTGCTGCCACGCCTCCGCCTGCTGCGCCATCTCGCCGTCGCGGATCAACGGCAACGCCCGCACCAACGGATCGTTCGCCAGCAGACTCGTCGTGTACTTCGGCACCTGCGTCTCGACCTGCTGGAGCACAAGCGGCAGGCACACGCTCGACAGGTAGGGCGACCCGCTCCGCCACTTTGACGCCCCCATGGCGTCCTTCCACATGGCCTTGTCGAACTTCGACCAGTAGAGCAACTCGTTCCGTCGCCACTGCTCGTGCAGCGGCTTCCACGCCTCCTCCGCCTTCTCCACGAAGTCGAAGACGAGCGTCTTCGCCGTATCGTCGCTCTCGTAGTCAACAGACTCGCCATAGCTCATGGCCGCGCTCCGCTTAGGGCGTGGACCAGACTCCCCAAGTCCACGTAGTTCGCCATCGGCATGCCTGTGACGGGATGACGCGGCAGCGCCTGCACCCGCTGGGGCGCGTGCCGCCGCGTCTCAGGGAACGACATCGCCCAGTAGCCGGCACACTCGATCAGGTGATCGTTGGTGTCCTGCTCCTCGTCGGGACGCTTCCCCGTCCGACGCTGCTCCGGCTTGAACGAGTAGCCGTACCACTCGTCCACGGCCTCCTGGCACTTGTTCCTGAGGAATCGCAGGCGCGACCACGGCGGGTGTGGACGCACACGCATCCACTCAGCCAGCCGCTCGTTCCGCACCCGCTTGTGCTTGCTGCCCCTGCGGACGGGAATCCCGACCTTCTTGAAGGCATTGAAGAAGCTGTGCCCCTCGACCGGCCCGCCGTTGGGGTCGCGATTCCACAGGTCCGGACTCGCCCACACACCCTGGATCGGATCGTCCTTCGACAGGAACGCCAGCCGCGCGGCGTGCTGGGTGTAGTTCAGTCCCCGCATCTTGTATTCGCGGTAGACCAGGTGGTCGCCCTCGGCCAGGTCGAGCGACCCCAGGGCGTGCTGCCCGTGCGTGTACGTCCACAGCATCGCCGTCGGGTCGTCGAGACCCGCGTCGAGCCCGCAGCGGATGACGCCGTAGCCCTTCCGCGCCAACTCCACCACGTCCGCTGGCCCCAACTTGTCGTAGGCCGCCTGCACGTGCTCGTCGAAGTCGGGGAACACCAGTCCCGCCGCCCAGCCGCCAAGACCCTCCAGCACCACCTTCCGCTCCGCGTCGCTGAACGACGACGTGGCGTCCTCGAAGGCCGACCAGATGCCCGCCGCCTCCTCCGGCGTCGGCGCCTCCCGCATCAACGCCTCGATGTTCTCCATCGTCGGCACGCGCCACCACGCCACGTGCGGGCCGTCCCCACGCCGCCGAATCCGTCTGTCCATCCACGCGATGGGATACGACGCCCGCCGCTCGTCCAGCGTCATCGCCCCGATCATCTTCCCGGCACGCGCCAGGATGCGCATGTACTGCGACTCGTAGAGCTTCTCCGGCGGCGGCTCGTCGAAGGCCACGCCGTCCAGCGTCGCCGACTCCCCCTTCATGTCCGGCATCTCGTACGACATGAACTGCACCGACGAGCCGTTCGTCAGGTGCAGCGTGTTCGTCTGGGTGTTGAAGCCCGGCAGGTTGCGCCCGCGCCGCCTGTCCAGCATCGCCTCGGGGATCAGTTTGCGGTAGATGGGATACAGGATGCCCACCGCCACCCGCGTCAGGTCCTCGCACCAGTGCCGCCAGTGAAGCGGCGGCGGCCGGAACTTCTTGAGCGCACCAGGCGTGTGAATGCTCTCGATGCCCGTGATGGACATCGAGACCTCGGCGGTGACGCCGTAGCTCTTGCTGCTGTTGTGGCTCCAGA
>Ga0209986_10005289_pt1 | contig 10743 bp, 11 predicted proteins | sample BlataG_FD_183168 | JGI IMG/M metagenome (GOLD analysis project Ga0209986, IMG submission 183168) | Deep subsurface microbial communities from Black Sea to uncover new lineages of life (NeLLi) - Black_00105 metaG (SPAdes) (version 2) | ecosystem: Environmental > Aquatic > Marine > Oceanic >...
ATTGATAATTTGGCATTAGCAGGTAATTTAGTTTTTGATGTTGATGAAACAATGTTAGTACCTGGTCAGGATATGAAAGTATTTCCTGGTAAAATATTTAGAAGACAAAGTGGTCAGACAGGTCAAGCTGTGCATGGATTAAAGTTTCCTAATACTGCGATTGAAAACTTACAAATGTTTGACAAGTTTAGACAACTAGCAGATGAATCAACAGGTATACCATCATACTCACATGGTGCTACAGGTATTCAATCTACAACACGAACTGCATCAGGTATGTCAATGCTCATGGGTGCAGCTGCATTAAGTATTAAAACAGTTATTAAAAATATTGATGACTATCTATTGAAACCCCTAGGTGAAGCATTATATCATTGGAACATGCAGTTTAATGATGATGCTCCAGAAGTAAAAGGAGATCTAGAAGTTAAAGCTGAAGGTACATCTTCACTAATGCAAAAAGAAGTTAGGTCACAAAGACTAATTACATTTATGCAAACAGCTTCTAATCCTGCTCTGGCACCATTCGTTAGATGGCATACATGCTTAAAAGAAATTGCAAAAGCTTTAGATATTGATCCAGAACAACTAATCAATGATCCAGAAAAAGCTGCAATCTATGCAAACATAATGGGGATGGCAAATGGAAATCAAGCTAATACAACCTCTACTGGAGGACAAGGTCAAATGGCAACGCCTGGAGAAGTTCCTGTTGGAGCTTCAGCAACAGATGTATCGGGAGCTGGAGGTGGCAACATCGGAACAGGCAGTGTACCGATGCCAGGGGAAACTGGGTTTAGTTCGACAACTGCTGAATCTGCAGGAAGCTAATAAAAGAAATAAGGAAGATGGTATTACAACTTAAACAAGATAAAACAACTGGTCAGTATGTAGTTGACTATGGTGTGCCTGATGTTACGAAACCTGCTGTAACGGCTGGTGAGTTTGAAGCATATTCTGGTTTAAAAGATCAAACAACTCTTGTTGGTGGTACAACACTAGGTGAACAAACTCAAAAAGTTATGAGAGAAGCACCTGGTCAAGTTACAACTGAAATTGATCCAGAGACAGGTGAAGTTAAAACTAAAACAACTGGACAACAAGTTGAACTAGAACAAAAACCTATTACAAGTTTAGAAACAAAAACAGGTACTGCTGCAATGCCTGAAACAGCTTTAGAAAAAGCTATGAGGTTTGCAAGCATGACTGGACCTACGCAGCAAAATCAATTTGATCCTAATGAATATTTTAATAGAATTGAATCTATTCAAAAAGATGCACAAAAAGCACAATTAACGAATACACTTATTAAAGGTGGATTAGATATTGGAATGACTTATTTAAGAGGTAAGTTAGGCGGATTCTCAACTGGAGGTATTGTTCAAACTCCATTATCAGGCGGAGCATTTCCAGGTACTAGTTTTATGGGTGCTGGTGGTGCTGGCTCTACTTTAATGGGAGCAGGAATTGCTGGTGGTGCTGGATATGGATTAGGTAAATTAATTGGTGCTAAAGAATCTGAATCAAAAGGAATGGGTGCTGGTGCAGCAATTGGATACGCTGTAGGCGGACCTATTGGTGGTGTTATTGGTGGAGCTATTGGTGGAGTATTTGGATGTTTCTTGCCTGATACTAAAATTACTATGGCTGATGGTTCAGAAAAAGAAATTATTAATGTAAAATTAAATGATAGAATTAAAATAGGTGGCAGAGTTTTTGCTACTGGTCAATTCTTAATAAATAATTTATATGATTATAAAGGTGTTAAAGTTTCTGGAAGCCATATGGTTAATGAAAATGACACATGGTTAAGAGTTGAAGATAGTAAATTAGCTAAATCATTAGGTAATGATGAACATATAGTTTACACATTAGGTACAGACAATAGAAGAATTTTAATTGATAATATTTTATTTACAGATTACTTTGAAGTTGATGAACAAAAAGAATTAGTTTCCGAAGGCAATAAATATTTTAATAATTGGAAGATACATTCTAATCAACTACAAGATGAGAATGTAAATATTATGAATGCAAGCTAGACTTTGGAATTTAGATAAAGACTATCAATATTTAGTCAAATGGTGGAATCAATATGAGTTTGGAGTAGTTCCAAAAAAATGTTTACCACCACAAGGTATAATAGTTGAAGTAGATAACCAACCTATTTGTGCTGGTGGTTTATACAGATGTGTAGATTCTAACTTTGGTGTAATGGAGTGGATAGTTGCAAACAAAGAAGCTAATTTAAAAGTAACACATAAAGCTTTAAACTTATGTATTCAGGAAATTATAAAATTAGCTAAAGAGTATAATATTGAATTGATATATTCAATGACTTCAGAACAAGCATTACATAAACGATACACTAAATATCATGGATTTGAATTAGTAGAAAATAATGTAAAAACTTTTTTAAAAGACTTGACAAATTCGTATAAAGAGTTAGAATGGATATCAGATGATATTCAATTTGAAAAACAAAAAAATAGGAATATATAATGGCAATAGGACCAGGAAATAAAGTAACCACTACAGGAATGATGGATGTTAGACCAGAAACTCCAAAAGCACCTAATTTAAATGCTTTGGGTAAGGGTCAAGATCAAGCACAACCTGCACAACAACCTGTTGAGCAACCGCAAGAAGCAACTAATCCATTAAAAGAGCAATACCCAAATGCTACAGATATGGAATTAGAATTTGCTGAAAGAGTAAAATCTTTAACGGATGAGGATGAAGCAGCATTACAATCTGTTTTATCCCCATCTGTTAGAACTGCATTAGGTAAAATTATACCAGAGTTCAAAGAAGTTATGGACGCTTATGGTAGTAATGAAGCTAATGTAGTTATACCTGTGTCAATAGCAAGTAAATATGCTATGGCAAAGTATAACACACCTAACCCAGAAGAAGCATTACAGAATATGACAACTGAATTATTAGCTGTCTCTGATTTGCAACCTATGGGTCAACAACCGATGGAACAACAACAACAAACTGTGCCACCTAGTCAACCACAAGGTATTATGGCTAGCCCACAAAATATGGAGCAAGTATAGAGCTACCCTTATCCATAAGGCACTCAACCCAAAGAGGTAAAAATAATGGAAGAAGAAAACAAAGTTCAGGAAACTGAACAACTTGAAGTAACTGAAGATAACCAAGAAGTAAAAAAGGAAGTTAAGTTAAAAGACTCTAATCCTTATCATAAAGATTATGGTGAAGATGATGATGAAACTAAAGCTTTTCTTTCTGGTAAACTTTCTAAATATCATCAGGAGCAGAGAGAAAATAAGGCAAACGCAGCAACCGAACAGAAGGACACCGATGCGTCTGAAGAAACTGCAGACTCAACAGACACCAAGGCTACTCCTATCGCTGAACGCCCTGTAAATGCTGAAGATAAAGTCTTTAAGAAACGTTATGACGATCTTAAAAGACATTATGATTCTACGATTCAAAAACACAAGGACGAACTTCGTTCTTTACGAACTCAATTAGAATCAAGTACTAAACAATTTGTTCCTCCAAAATCTCAAGAAGAATTAGAGAAATGGAGAAGAGAATACCCAGATGTTTATGGCATGATTGAAACCATTGCTATGACAAAGGCAGACTCTAGAGCAAAGGAAGTAGAGGAGAAATACCAATACTTACAATCTCAACAAGAACAAATTGCTAGGGAGAAAGCTGAAGTAGAACTTTTAAAACTACACCCAGACTTTAATGATATTCGACAAAAAGAAGAATTTCATGAATGGGCTGGTAAGCAAGATCCTGTTATTCAAAGTTGGTTGTATGAAAATACATCTAACGCATCATTAGCTGCTAGAGCTTTGGATCTATATAAAATGGATGCAGGCATTAGTAAGTTAAATAAACAGGAAAAAGCTGATGTAAAAAAAGAAGCTGCTAAAGCTGTCACCAAGACTAAAAAGAGTGCTGATTCTGATATGCCAGTTAAAAAAGTCTGGACAATTGATGAGATTTCTAGATTGAAACCACATCAATATGAGAAGTATGAGAAGGAGATTGACCAAGCACGTTTAGAAGGTAGAATCAAACAATAACCTTAAACTAAACAATACCAAATAGGAGGATATATATTATGGCTTTTGGTAGTGCTGGTGGATACGGAAATTTACCTTCAGGTAATTTCACTCCACAAATTTTTAGCCAAAAGGTTCAAAAATTCTTCAGAAGAGCATCAGTGGTAGAAGATGTAACTAACACTGATTACGCTGGAGAAATTGAAAACTTTGGTGATACTGTTAAAATAATAAAAGAACCTACAATCACTGTACAAGATTATGCGAGAGGTACAGCTGTTTCTACTCAAGATTTAGCTGACGATCAAATTACTCTTGTAGTTGATCAAGGTTCATACTTTGCATTCAAAGTAGATGACATTGAAGAAAGACAATCTCATGTAAACTTTGAATCACTTGCAACTTCTTCAGGTGCATACTCACTAAAAAGAAACTATGACTTTAATGTGTTAAAACACATTTATGACAATGCTGCAACTTCAGCTGCTAATACTGGAACAGATGGCTCACCAATCGATGGTGATGCTGCTACTGACACATTAGCAGATGTTGTATCAGCTGCAAAGACAGTTCTTGATGGTAATGACGTACCAGAAGAAAATAGATGGTTAGTTGCACCACCTGCATTCTTTCAACAATTAAGAAAAGCAGGTGCTAAATTATCAGACCAATCAGTTCTTGCTGATGGCGGTGCATCACAAATCAGAAATGGTAAAGTCACTGACAGACCATTATTTGGTTTTAATATGTACATGACTAATGCAATTGCTGTGTCTGGTGGAAATTCTGCAAACAAAACATTTGGTTCATCTGGAGCAAATGAATATGCGTTCTTATATGGACACATGTCTGCAGTTGCAACTGCTAATCACATTGCTAAAACAGAATTAATCAGAGACCCTGATTCATTCGCAGATATCGTTAGAGGACTACACGTATTCGGAAGAAGAATTTTACGAGACGATGCAGTTTTTTCTGGCGTTATAACAATCGGTTAATAGGAGGAAATAAACAATGACTGCTTATAATAGTTCTAATACAAATAGAATAATCAAAGCATCTTCTGATGCTGTAAGAGTTATGTCAGAAGTTGTAGATTTCTCTTCTACAACTAATGCTGCAACTGACACTTTTGATGTTATCGGTATTCCCGCTAACACAATGGTAGTTGCTGCAGGTTTTGACGTACTGACTGCTGACACTGCTGGAAACAGTGGTGAATTAGCTTTAGGAGATAGTTCAGGTGCTGCTGTATATGTAGCTGCTGGGACTGTAGCCGCTGCTGGTCAGAGAACTTTAGTTGATGACTCTAAAGCATATTCATCTGGTGATGACATCAGATTGACTGTGACTGTAGGAGCAATCAATGCTAAAGTTAGAGTATGGGCAACTATGATTTCACTTGATCAAGGTGGAAACGCTGCTGATACTGACGCACAAACAGTAACTTTTAGTTAATAAATAAAATTCTTGGGGGGATTAAGTTCCCCCCTTGAGTACTTGGAATGCCAAATGGGTTCCATTTTATAACTCGCTTAACAAGGAGATAAAAAATGACATTAAATATGTTACCTTTATTCAATTCATTAACAGTAGGATTTGACTCTATGTTTGATGAATTATCAAAATTACCAACTTCAACTTTTCCTCCATATAATATAGAGAAAGTAGAAGATGGAAAATATAAAATTACTTTCGCAGTTGCAGGTTTCAACAAACAAGACGTTGATATATCTTGCAAAGAAAATACTTTGAAAGTGTCAGGCAAAATTGAAATGCCAAAGAACGCTGACTACTTATACAAAGGTATTGCTGAAAGAGCATTCAATCAGTCTTTCAAATTAGCTGATTACACAACTGTAGTTGGTGCTGAAATGAAAGATGGTTTACTTCATGTAGAATTAGAACAAGATCTACCCGAAAGTAAAAAAGAAAAGAAAGTAGATATAAAATAAATTAAACAAAGGGAATCCCATCAACCATGGCAACTACCTATTTAACATTAGTTAATAGGACTCTTCGTGAGTTAAATGAAACAGAGTTAACTTCAGCAACTTTCTCTAACAGTAGAGGAGTTCAAACTGCAGTTAAAGATTTTATTAATAAATCTATTCATGACATTTACAACGAAGCAGGTGAACTTCCTATTCTCTACACAGAGACTAGCCAACAAACTTATGTTGGACAACAGGAATACGATTTACCTGCAGATATGCGTAAGGTTGATTGGGATTCTTTTGTTATTAGTTCTGGTGAATTATTAACTAATCCTGAATTTACTTCTAACATTAGTAACTGGACAACTTTATCTGGTTCTCCAAGTCATTCATCAAATGGTAATGGCAGAATCCTATTAAATGATTCAGCTGTATATCAATCAATTACTACAGTTAAAAATAGAACATATAGAATTGAAGTAAGAATTGCAGATACTTCATCATCAGGTTCAAGTATTAAAGTACAAGTGGGAACATCTGCTGGTGATACTACAAATTTAAATACAACTGTATCTGTAACCAATACAGGTGAAGGAAATATTTTAGATACTACATTTACAGCTACAGGTTCTACAACTTATATTACGATTGATAATGATTCAACAGATAATTTAGAAGTAGACTATGTTAGAGTAAGAGATAATACTTTAGTTCCAACAAAATTAAACTTTATAACTTATGATGCATTTTTACAAAATAGAAAACCAACTGATGATAGAGCAGGGGATGATAATTATGATAAGCCTATCTCTGTATATAGAAAACCTGACTATGGGTATTTTGGGTTAAGCCCAATACCTGATAGAAGTGATTATGTAATTAAATATGGATATTATACTACACACACTGATCTTTCTGCCGCTAGTGATACTATCAATTTACCTGATCGTTTTTCACCATTAATTATTGATAGAAGTAAATACTATACTTACATGTTAAGATCAGATCCACAACATGCTACTCTTGCACAAAGAGATTATGAAAGAAAATTAAGATTACTACAAGTTGATTACGCTTCACCACAAGATTATATGAGAGATGATAGAGTATTATCGGGTAGTATTAATGTACAATTTATATAAGGAGACACAATGAAAAGAAATGAAATGAAAGCTTCAGAAGATAATTTAGATTATGCTTCTAAAAAAGAAGAAAGAATTATAATGGCTAGTGCTGATGATGGTCCAGGTATATCTGCTAGAAAAATTGCAGAATTACCAGGAAATACTCTTGCTGAAAAAGTAGAGAAAGCAACTGGAGTAACTCCAAGCCCTTATTTAACTTTACCTGAAGCAATGGATTTATTGAAGAAAAGTGGTGCTGTAGACTAGGAGTAAATCATGCCAACAACAGATTTAATCTCACCATTTGTTGTTAGCTGTGCTGGAGGATTAACTCTTAACAAAGACGTATTCTCAATAGCACCAGGTGAGGCTTTACAGTTACAAAATTTTGAGCCTGACATTGAAGGCGGATACAGAAGAATAAATGGTACAGTAAAATACAACACTAATGTTGTGCCTTTAGTTGTATCAGATGATGAAAGAGTTGTAATGTCAGCCGTATTTAATGGTCAAGTTTATGCAGGTCGTGGTGGTAGTATTCATAGAGCAACGGATTCATCTTCATGGACATCAGTAACAACAGGATTAACTACACCTACAAAAAATTATAATTTTAGAACTATAAATTTTGATGGTACTCAAAAATTAATTGTTACAACAACGGTTGATCAATATGCATTAAGTATAGATACATCAAATAGTGTAACTACATTTAATGGAACTAATGCTCCTCAATATCCTAAATATGTAGAAGTATTTAGAGACCATGTATTTTATGCAGGTATGACTTCTAATCCAGAAGAAGTTGTATTTTCAGAGCCTTTTAATGAAGATGGATTTTTAACTGCAAATGGTGCTGGTAGTTTTAGAGTTGATACTGAAATAGTAGGATTAAAAGTATTTAGGGATGTTCTATATGTTTTTGGTAAAGATAAAATATTTAAACTTGCTGGATCATCTAAATCAGATTTTGTAGTTCAACCTGTAACAAGACAAATTGGTTGTTTAGATGGTGGGTCTATTCAAGAATTAGCTGGGGATATTATATTTCTTGCACCTGATGGATTAAGAAATATTGCAGGTACAGATAAAATTGGTGATGTTGAATTAGGCTCTATATCTAGACAAATTCAAGCACGTATTGATGAAATAGGTTTTGACAATATTACATCTTTAGTTATTAGAGATAAATCACAATATAGGTTATTTTATCCTACAACTACAGGTGCAGAAAATTCATCAGAAGGAATTATTTCAGTATTAAAAGCAAATCCTAATACAGGTTCAGTTGGATTTGAATATGCAGATTTAAGAGGAATTAAACCATCATGTGTTGATTCAGAGTTTACAACAAATGAAGTTGAACTTGCAGTTTATGGTGGTTATGATGGATACGTTTATAAGTTTGATATTGGTAATGTTATTACAAGAGCAAACTCAACAAGTAAAATTATAGCAACCTATCGTTCTCCAGATATGGTTATGGGAGATCCTGGTGTAAGAAAATATATGCAAAGGGTTAACTTAAACTATAAAGGAGAAGGTCAGAACGTAGATGCAAAATTATCATTAAGATATAATTATGATGATGTAAACTCACCACAACCCACTAAAATAAATATAACAGAGGCAGGTGGAGCAGCAATTTATGGTGTATCAACATATGGTACATCAGTATATGGATCATCAGGTGTTCCATTAATTAGACAATCAGTTGAAGGTTCTGGATTTGCAGTGGCAATTAAAATAGATGATACAGAAAGTGCAGATGTAATATCCATTAAAGGATTTCAATTAGAATTTACCCCAGGAGGAAGAAGATAATAACATGGCAGAATACGCAACTAGACAGAGTACATTTACTACAGGTGACATCATTGAAGCAGCACATGCCAATGATGAATTTGATCAAATATTAGCAGCCTTTAATGCTACTACAGGTCACAAACATGATGGTACTGCAGGTGGTGGAGCTTATATTGATACACTTGCTGATGTTGATGCAAATAACAAATTAGTTGTTGATACTGGAAATAATCGTTTTGGGTTATTTGTTGAAGTTACAGGTTCACCTGTTGAACAAATAAGATTTCAAGATGGTGCTATTGTACCTGTTACAGATAATGATATTGATTTAGGTACAGGTTCTTTAGAATTTAAAGATGCATACTTTGATGGTACAGTTACGGTTGATGCTATTGCTTTTCCAACGACTACTGTTACAGATGTATTAGATGAAGATACATTATCATCTGACAGTGATACTGCATTAGCTACTCAACAATCTATTAAAGCATATGTTGATTCTCAAGTTACTGCACAAGATTTAGATTTTCAGGCTGATACTGGTGGTGCACTAAATATTGATTTAGATAGTGAAACACTGACACTCACTGGTGGTACTGGTATAGATACTTCAGGGTCTGGTAACGCTGTTACATTCTCAATTGATTCTACAGTTGCTACTCTTACTGGATCTCAAATACTTACAAATAAAACATTAACTTCTCCAGTTATTTCTAGTATCTCAAATACTGGAACTTTAACTTTACCTACCTCAACAGATACTCTAGTAGGTCGTGCAACTACAGATACACTCACAAATAAAACTATTGATGCCAATGGTACAGGTAATAGTATTACCAACCTTGAAGTAGCTGATTTTGCTTCTGGTGTATTAGATACAGATTTAAGTTCTGTTTCTGCATCTGATGATACTTTAGCTTCAGCTAAAGCTATTAAAGCATATGTAGATTCTACTGTAGCAAATTCAGATACACTAGCTGAATTAAATGATACAGATATTTCATCACCATCGTCTGGTCATATATTAGTTTATGATGGTACAGATAGCTTTGATAACGTAGCAGTATCTGGAGATATTACTTTAGCTTCTGATGGTACAGCTGCTATTGCTTCAGGGGTAATTGTAAATGCAGATGTAAATGCTTCTGCTGCAATTGATGCAACTAAAATTCATGATGGTTCAGTTTCAAATACAGAGTTTGGATATCTGAATGGTCTTACTGGTGCTATTCAAGGTCAGATAGATGGTAAACAAGATTCAGATGCAGAATTAACAGCTATTGCAGGATTAACTTCAGCTGCTGATAAGGGTATTCAATTTACAGGTTCAGGTACTGCTGGAACTTTTGATTTAACAGCTGCAGGTAAAGCATTATTAGATGATGCTGATGCTGCTGCACAAAGAACTACACTAGGGCTAGGTACTGCTGCAGTATTAAACGTAGGTACATCAGCTAACAATATAGTACAATTAGATGGATCAGGATTATTGCCTGCTGTAGATGGTAGTCAATTAACTAATTTACCAGGTGCTTCTGCAGGATTCGCAATCGCTATGGCTGTTGCCTTGTAGTAACCTATTGACTTTTTTACGAATAACGATATAATATATTATAAGGAGAATAATTAAATGGCACAAAACTTTAGAAGATACACAAGCAATGATGTAGGCACTTCTGCTGCAACATTATTTACTGCTAACAGTTTCGATACTGTAGTAGGAATATCTGTTGCAAATGTTACAGCTTCTGCTGTAGTAGCATCAGTTTACATTAATGATGGTGCAAATGATATTTACTTAGTTAAAGATGCTCCAATTCCTAC
>Ga0209986_10005291_pt1 | contig 10738 bp, 15 predicted proteins | sample BlataG_FD_183168 | JGI IMG/M metagenome (GOLD analysis project Ga0209986, IMG submission 183168) | Deep subsurface microbial communities from Black Sea to uncover new lineages of life (NeLLi) - Black_00105 metaG (SPAdes) (version 2) | ecosystem: Environmental > Aquatic > Marine > Oceanic >...
TTCAACAACTTATGGTGGATGGTTTACTTCTGACTTTACAGGTTCAGTTGATGCAAATTCTAATGTAGAGGTATATGGTATTAGGGGGGCAGGTGGAAGTAATTTAGGAACAACAGGAACAACTAAACATTATGGTGGATGGTTTGGGGCAACAGGAACAGCAGATGTAAATTATGGAGTATATACTTCTGCTGGAAATGCAGATACTAATTGGGCAATTTATAATGCACTTGGTGATATATTTATGGGACCAGATAATTATAAATCTTATTGGGGTTCAAGTCAAGATGCAAGTATTTATTATAATGCAAGTGATATGATTATTAATCCAAAAGAAGTTGGAAGTGGAGGGTTACTTGTTAATGGAGATTTAAGTATTACAACAGATGCTGATGATTATTTGGAATTTTCTGCAGATACTAATAAACCAACAATAACAAGAATTGGAGGTTTTGATACTTATATATTATCAGATGATGCTAATTATAATTTTTTATATGTTGGAGAAAATATAGATAATTCTTATGCTTGGCTTGGTTATTATAAGGCAGCATCAGGAGATGAAAAAGCAACCATAGGTAATGCGGGTGGAGGTTCATTTGAAATATATTCAGCAGGAACACTTAAATTTCAACCAAATGCTGATACAAGTGATTATATTGAAATTTCAACATCCACAAATCAACCTCAAATTGATTTTATTGGAAGTAATGGACTAATTGATAGTGATGATGGAACTATTGTAATAAATGATAATTTAAATGTTACAGAAGAATTATATGGGAGATATTTTTGTGTAGATTGGAGAGATTATTCTACATTAGTAAATAATGGTAATGTTTCAAGAAATTTATTAGAGTCTTGTAATACTAATGGCGATTGTGCATTTCAAGTTACTCATTCAGGAAGTTTAACAGATTTATCAATTAATGTAGATACTGCAAGGGATTGTTCAAATGTTTTAGACTGGGTAGTCAGAATTAATGGAGTTGATACAAGTTTAAGTAGAACTTTAAATGGAACAACAAATCATAATAATTATACAACTCAAGCAAGAGGAACAGACACATTTGTTGCTGGAGATTTAATTAAAATAAGTGCAGGTTCTTATACTTGCACAAATTTACCAGCCCATGCAACCTTTGATGTATGTGGATACTATGATGATTAAAATGAAAAAAATAAATTTAATAATAATTTCAGTTTTATTAGGAGTAATATTAGTTAGTGCAGGTGATTTAGGAAATGCAGGTAGTTCAGGTTTTATTGATTTAATTGTTGGTGATATAATTACTTTACAAGTTAAAAATAAAGATGCCTCAGATAATATTGGTGTTCACTCAGCAAATTTAAATTTAATCAGGATAGGAGCATAATGATAACTAAATCAGGGAGGATAAAATATGAATAAGAAAATAAGTGCTGTAATAGTTTCGGTTTTAATGGTGGTTGTATTAGTTTATGCACAATCTATTGATAACAAGAATACAGAAGTTTCAAAAGCATACAAGACAGCTTTGGAAAGTATTAATCTTAGTAATTATGATTATACAGATTTAGAACAAGATGGTTTATATAAAAGATGTTTGTATAAAGAAAATGCAATCAATACTTGTTCTCAATGGATTAGTCAAGACCAGCTAGATGATTGGGAACTACAAAGAATAGAAGGTATTGCTAATGCAACTATTGAAAGACAGAATAGAGCAGAAATAGTAAAAGATACTGAAGGAGCTGTTACAATAACAGAAAAGAAATAAATGAAAAAACAAATACTAATAATCTTAATGTTTACAATAATAGTTTTGCCTTTGGTAATTGCTATTCCAGTTTATCAAAAAGAAAGCCCAATTAATTTAAAAGTACCTTGTACTAATAATGGAACTCATTGTTCTAGTTCAGCAAATTGTAATGCAACAATTATAAATCCTAGTGGAGAATTATTAAGAAATGCTTTTATTATGACAAGGAATGTTTCTATTTTTAATGTTACACTTAGTTCAGAGGAAACAAATATTAATGGGGAATATGAATTAACAGTCTGTTGTATTGATGGAGGTGCAACTAATTGTAAAACCTTAACCTTTTTAATAACTCCAAATGGTATTGAAAACACAACTGAAACTTCTTTATTTTATATTGGAGGATTAGCCCTTATTCTTATCTTAATGGGATTTACTATTTATGGATGGAGTTTAAGTAAAACTATTCATATTAAATTTTTAATGTTTTGTTGTTTCTGGTTATTATTAATAATGTTATTTTATTTGTCTTGGGTTGGTTCTGCAAATTATTTATCTTCTTTGGTTGGTGTTGGTTTGTTTTTTAAATGGGGTTTTTATTTTACAACCTTTGCTGTATTACCTATTGTCTTTGGAACATTTGTTTATTTAGTTTATATGGCAATAACTATTCCAGAAATGCAGGAAATGATGGATAGAGGAATACCAGAAGATGTTGCAATGAAAAGAGTAAGGGGGAGAAGATGAAAAGAAGAGTTCCATTAAAATCATCTCCAGAAAGTTTAAGGAAATTAAAAATACTTCAAGGTAAGATTAAAGCAATTACTGGAGAAGAACCAAGCTTACCAGATTTACTTGATAGAATAATGAAAGATGAATATTTTATTGAACTTGAAAAGAGATTAACTATGAACAAATTAAAATTAGGAGTGAGGTTTGATTAAGATGTTAAATAAGAGTGGAAATGTATTTTTAACAATTTTTATATTTATAATTGTAGCTTTCTTTGTAACTTTAATTGGAGTCATGTTTGTTTATATGGGTAATGAAGTTTCTGATAAACTACATGAACAACTTGATAATAGAAGTGTTGCAGATAGTGCTGTTAATTATTCTGAAACTATTGATGATACAATGGGAGAAGTTAATATTGCTTATGGCACATTATATTGGATTGCAATATTCTTAATGGTTGGAATGGTTATTGCAATATTTATTGGAGCATATATGGTTACTTACAAACCTGTGTTCTTTGTTCCTTATATCTTCATGGTTATTATTGCAATAATAGTTTCTGTTGGAATTTCAAATGGTTATTCAATATTACAAGCAGATGCAACAATGGCAGAAACATTTACAGGTTTTGCAGGAGCAAACTTTATTCTATTAAAACTTCCTATCTGGATTTCAGTTATTGGTATTGTTGGTGGAGTAATCATGGTATTAAGATTAAGACAAGCAGGAGGTGATTATTCCTATGGATAACAGAAAAATACCCAAAAACCCTAGTTTTTTTGGTTTTTTAAGAAATAAAACCTATTTTAAAGCCCGTAGGCGAAAGAAAATGGAGGTCTATAAGGTTTAGTATTCAAAAAATGAAGTATATTTTTTGTAAACAATGTGGAAATGAAATTTCTGAAGATGGAACCCACCATTTCTGTTCAAAAGAATGTGCTTATGAATATGGAAAGAAAATGACAATACAAAGGAATAAGAATAGTGAAAACTTCAAAGGTTATAGTGAAGGATTGGTTAAGGGAGTTTGTGATATATGTAAAAATGAATTTAATAAAAATAATAAGGTTCATAAATATTGTTCTAAGGAATGTGTAAAAATTGCTGCAGAAAAAAGATGGGATTTAATTAATAGAGGAATATATAATAAAAATAGTAAATCCTATAACTATTATAAACTAAGATTTGAAGTTTTTAAAAGAAATAATTTTACTTGTCAATATTGTGGAAGAAATGTTAAAGACGATGGAGTTAAATTGCATTGTGACCATATAATTCCAAAGAATAAAGGTGGAGAAAATACTGATAGTAATTTAATAACCTCTTGTGAAGAATGTAATTTAGGAAAAGGAGATTGTTTATTAGAAGAAAAGAGAATGGAGGTTGAAAATGAAATCTAAATACTTTTTTATGTTTTTAATAGTAATGCTTATGTCTGTTTCATTAATTCCCTTAGTAAATGCTCTTGAGTTTGATAATGTTAAACAAGTTCCAATTGACTTTGATAAATATGAAGATACAATTACAATAAAAAATTCTTTCTTATTCATTTTTCCTTTTGGAAAAGTTGCAGATATAAAACTATTAGAAAATACAGAACAAGCATTGTTAAAAGGAAGTATGAAGTATCAGGTTAATTTATATGAAGATTATAATAATCCAATTACTGGAATAACATCTGTTGATAGAACAGGAAATAATAATTTAGTTAATGGTAATTGGTATTATTGGGATGAAAGTGAAACCACAAGACAAGTTAATACTTATGAAATAGTTTGTAAAGATGGGAAGGAATTGAAAAATAAATCTTTTGAAAGTAACTGTGAACAAGTAGTAAAAGGAAAGAGAACTGAAATTATAAATACAAGCAGATGGTTATTATATGATGGTGGAAGTTTTAAAGCTGGAGATTATACTTTTGAATATAGGGGACTTAAAAATAGCATAACTGATGTCGATGTTATTCCTCATTTGTTTGGAGTTAAATTAAATGAATATGCTTGGTGGAACTCTGACTGGAGAAGAAAGAAAAATATAACCATAACTGAAAATAATAATACAGAACTTGCAAATTATTCAATTTATATCAATGTTACTTATGACTCTGATATGAATACAGATTTTTCTGATTTAAGGTTTACAGATACAAATGATACTGCTGAATTAAGTTATTACATTGAAAACTATTCAACAGGAATTAATGCGACTGTTTGGGTTAAGATGCTGACTAATATTTCTGCAAGTGGAACTAAAAACATTTCTATGTATTATAAAAATGTTGGTGCTTCTACAACATCAAGTTTTAATAATGCCTTTATCTTTGCAGATGATTTTGAAACAGACACGAGTGCTAATTGGAATTATACAAATTGTGATGAAGGATTTGTAATAAGTGATGGAAGAATGAACATAACAGAAACTTCTGGTGGTGCTGGACATCAATGCACAGTTTCACCAAAAGACCCTTACCAATATATAACTAGAAATTATGAAGTCACTTCTAAAGCATCAGCTGATAGTACTTGTACTTATATTATGACTTCTTCAGGTTATCTTGCACAGAATAGAACTTATCCTTATATTTCTGCACAACTTCTTGCAGGAGCAGCAAGTACACAATTTTTTAATTTAGAAAAGACATTTGACAACGATGTTTCATATGATATTAACAAATCTGTATCAGCACAGGCATTTACAACAAGTACAAATTATACAATATCATTACAATTATTAGATGATTATCTTAAAGCAATAAAAGAAGTTTCTCCAACTCCTGCTCCGGGAAATGTTAGAATGGATTTAGTTAATTCTTCAACAGCTTATCCAAGTTCTGGAGTATATGGTATGGCTGCTTTTGAGGGTTGTTCTGAAAGTCATACAACAATGGTTTATCAGTATAGAGTAAGACCTCTTGTAAGAATAGAACCAACTTATATTCTTGGTTCAGAAGAAAGTTTTGTATATTCTGAAAACAATCAAACATATAATAATATAACTTTTGAAGGAAGTACAGAAGATTTTACTTTAAATATTACAACAACAACTGAAAATCCTTTATCATCTTCAATATTTTATTATAATAATACTGAATATACTACAACTGCCATAACTTATGGAGATGATATTTTATTAAATTCATCTGTTGTTGTTCCTTCTGTTAATGCAAATACAACTGCAAACTTCTCATGGGGCTTAACATTCTTAGATGGTTCAAGTTATAATACAACAGAAATAATACAAAACATTACTAATTGGGATATTGATGATTGTTCTACTGAGGGTACAGCAATATTAAATTTAAGTTTAAAAGATGAAGCAAATAATACTTTTATTAATTCAACATTAGGAACTACTATTGAAATTGATTTAGAATTATCAAATAAAGGAATACTTTGGACATATAATAATACATGGAGTAATGAAAATAATGTTAGTGTTTGTATATCAGATGGTGTTCTTGATGATAATAATTATACAATTGACTTCTCAATTAATTATCATGCAACAGATTATGTTTGGGAGTTTTATCATTTAAGAAATGGAATATTAGCAAACAATACTGAATATTTTAATTCTATAACAAATAAAACAATAGTTTTAAGAGATTTATTATTAACAGACAGCACATCGTTTTTAGTTCTTTATAAAGATGAAACAAGTTTACCTGTTAGAAATGCAATTATTCATGTATATAGAAAATATATTGGAGAAGGAGTTTTTAAAGAAATTGAAAATGGTTTAACAAATAATGATGGAGAAACTATTGTTCATCTTGTTGAAGAAGATGTTATTTATAGATTTGTTGTTACTCTTGATGGAACAATAGTATTTACAAGTGGAGAATATAGAGTTTATTGTGTTACTGGAGAAGAATGTAGAATTAATCTTGATGCAAGTGAAGATGTTAGTGACTTTCCAAGTGATTGGGTTTTTCCTTCTGGAACTTATAGCTTGACTTCAAACCAGACTTCAAGAAATGTTTTACTAAGATTTAATACAAATTCAACTGCTACAATGAATTTAACAATTTATGATTATAGCAACAATGCAAGTCAAATGAGTACAATAGTTGGAAGTAATTCTACAACTTCAACACTTGGGACAGTCACAATAAATGTTCCTTTGAGTTATGGAAATAAAACTTATTATGCAACTATTTATAAAGGAGATGAATTTGTTGGAAGTCATTGGGTTCCATTAAAAGAGGGTGCAAGAAACTATTTTGATAATTGGGTAGTTTTCTTAGTTGGAATGATTGTATTAAGTTTAGGATTAGTTGCAATTAGTTCTGGAATAGGTGTTATAATCTTTGCTTTATTAGGTTTATTCATAGCAAATGTCTTACAAATATTGGAAATTCCTTATTCTATTAGTATATATATTTTAATAGCAGGGATTATTTTAATAGTTAAATTATTAAACAGGAGGGCAAGATAATGGCAACAGATAAATTTTATAGTTTATTAACTATGGCAATATTATTTTCTGTATTTACTTTATTTGTTGGTATGTTTGCAATAGGACTTGGAGGACAATATGGTTTAGATACAACAGGTATGCAGGGAGGACAATATAATTTATCAGCTTTAAATAATACCTTAGATTTGGTTTCTTCAAAAAGTGTAGAATACAAAGACCAATTTACACAACAAAGTTTCTTATCAACAGCAGGGTTTATTGTTGTTAATGGAATTTTTGATATAACTATATTAATGTGGAATTTTATTATAACACCATTTCAAGTATTAACACAATTAATAGCATATAATTTTGCACCATCTGATAATCCTGCAATAATAAATACTATTGCAGGTGTTATAACATTTATATTAATAGTCACAATGATATTTGGAATTTGGAGTTTAATAAAGAAAGGAGATTAAAATGGCAGATGTTCCCTACCCCTACATAACTGAAAGAAACCTTACCTTGGGATTTGACCAAATCCTTTATTACATAAATGAAGTTACAAATAGTTGGGCAAGTAATATGATAATAATTGGAATTTTTATTGTTATTATGTTTGGAGTTTATAACAGAAATGCAAGAGGAGATTATTTGGAAGCTTTTGCAATTTCTGGTTTTGTAACATTTATTGTAAGTATTTTATTTTGGGTTGCAGGTTTTGTTTCTTGGGTAACTATTGGAATGACATTTACAATCATGGTTGTTGGTTTTGTTGGACTTTTATTTGAAAAAAGAAAGTAAGTATCCATCGGATACTTTGGATACCCTAATTTATAAACAATAAAGGTATATATTATTATGGGTGATTCATTTTATTAGAATGATATTTACAAGAATAATAAAAAGGAGGTATAAATAAATGAAATTAAAATCTCTTAAACAGGACAAAGGGATTGCAGGATTGAATGTATTGCTATCAGTTATTGTTATGTTATTCACAATTGGTTTCTTGGTAATGATTTTTGCACTTATGGGTGGAGAATTACAAGATGCAGTTGAAAGTGATGTAACAAATAATGCAACAGCAGTTGGAGTTATTAATGATACCACAACTGAGTTAGCAGAAGTTACAGATTGGTTTGGAATAATTATTGTTATCACAGCAATGGTTGTTTTGATATTATTGACTGTAATTATTATTCAAGCAATTAAAGGTTCTGGAATGGTTGCAGGAGGAGCATAAGAGAGTTTTAATCTCTAAGATTAAAAATGAGATTAAGACCTCTTAAACAGGATGAAGGAGTAGTAGGATTAAATGTATTGTTATCTGTTATAGTCATGATTTTTGTAATTGGTTTCTTGGTAATGATTTTCGCCATAATGGGTGGAGAAATACAGGAAGAAACTTATGATTCAACAACAATATCATTTACAAATTCAACAACTTCCTCAGTAGTAAATGACACTGGTGCATATCCAACAATTATTTCAGCAGATAGAAGGCTTAATTGTGTTTTGACACTTACACAAGCTCTTAATTCTACAACTTCAGATTTAATCCATGCTGATAATTATACTATTACAAATTGTTTAATTACTAATGCAACTGATTATGGTTATAGTAATCAAGTTTGGAATACAACTGGAAGTTTTACCTATGATGCAAATAGTTCAGCAACAAATGCAATCTTTGATACAACAACTGAAATAGCAAATGTTACAGATTGGTTTGGAATAATTATTGTTATCACAGCAATGGTTGTTTTGATATTATTGACAGTGATTATTATCACTACAATCAGAGGTTCTGGAATGACAGGAACTTCAAGTTCTGGTTCATATGAATCTGCTTAATTTTTTATTATTATTTTTATTTTTTATTTTGAAGTATGGGGGAATATAAACATAAAATGAAAAGGATACCATTATCAAAAGTAGAGAAATTTCATAGGAATAAAGCCAAAATTAAACAAATTATATTATCACAAACAGAACCTCATGAAACAATTCATGGAGCAACTTCTGTTAATAAACAATTATATCCAAATTTTTTAGATAAACCAACAAGAGATATAGATATATTTTCTAAGACACCAAAGAAAGATGCAAGAGAAACAGAAAAAGCATTAGACAAAAGTTTTGGTGGAGATTATTTTAATGTTAAACCTGCAAGACATGAAGGGACTTTTAAAGTGAAAAGCAATATTACTGGAGAAACTTATGCTGATTATACAAAACCCAAAAGAAAAATAAAAAAAATTAAGATAGCAGGATTTAATTATACAACTCTTGATTTTACAAAACAACAAGTTAAAAGGACTCTTAAAGACCCTGAATCAGAATATAGACATGAACAAGATAGGGATACAATAAATAGAATATTAATACATGAGAAATTAAAACAAATTAAAAAAAGGAGGAAACCCAAATGAAAAAGAAAGGCAGGAAAAAAAAGAAAAAAAGGTAAGTCTTTATTATTAATTAATAAACCTTATAAAGAGATATTAATTAATAATTATGTGTTCACGCAATTCATCTAAAACTGGATTGTCTGGCACACTTTATGATTGGTTAGATTTTCTTAGCTACCCCTCTTTTTTGAGGGGTTTTTTTCCTTTGTCAAAAGTTCGCATAAGCTATATTAAACGAACTTTAATATTTCTTGTTATTACTAAAAAGTTTAAGTAAGGGTTTATAAATAAAAAATGATTGGATAATTCATGGTGAATAAAAATGGGAATGGGAATGATTAAAAGATTTAAGGAAAAGGCACAGATATTTCTTGATGAAGATATTAGAGCATTTATAATTACCAGCGATGGTGATTGGAACTATTGTGATATAATTGTCGTCGGTGAAAAGTTTTGTTATGTTGAACATTTCGGAGGACATAAGATTGGAACAAAGCAAAGAATTTTTTATGTTGATATAATTAAGTTTGATGAATTTAAAGAAAAGGAGGGAGATGGATAATGAAACCAAAATTTGATACACCTTTTGAATATGATAAATGGTATGAAGAAGAAAGAGAAAAACAAATCTTAGATGAATATTTTAGTAAGGAGGTTGTTGAAGAATGAAAGAAGAAAAAGAATATCAATTTGAAAAACCAATAGTATTATTAGATGAAATGAATAATTTACAAACCCTATGTGATAATTGTAATTTAGCTAAATCAAATAAATGTTGGGAGGTTAAAAGAAATGATAGAGGTGAAAGCTCCACAGATTGAAACTATTGAATCTGGATTAACCCTAGAAGTATTAACTTTATTAGCAATTAAAAAAAGGGGAGAAGCAACAGAATTATTAGTTGAAAGAATTGAAGAAAATAATTATATTTATACAACAAGAAATGATACCAAATCAGAAGTTTGGATTTATAATAATGGAGTTTATGTTCCTCATGGAAAAAGTTTTATTAAAGAATATTGTAGAAGAGTTTTAGGACAAGCATTTAATACTCATATTTGTAATGAAGTAATTAATAAGATTGAAGCTGATACTTTTATTGATAGCGAGGAGTTTTTTAAAATAGATTATAAAAATGAAATTCCAGTAGAGAATGGAATCTTAAATATTTTAACAAGAGATTTAAAACCATTTAATCCAAAGAAAATATTTTTTAATAAACTTCCATTAAAATATGACCCTGATGCTGATTGTCCAAACATTGATAAGCATTTAAGAGATGTTTTAAAAACAGAAGATGATATTCATGTAGTTTATGAAATTATTGGATTTGGATTGTTTAAGGATTATTTTTTGGAAAAGATGTTTATGTTTGTTGGTGATGGTAGAAATGGAAAGGGAAAAACAATTGATTTGATTAGAAGATTTTTTGGTATTGAAAAT
>Ga0209986_10005293_pt1 | contig 10735 bp, 17 predicted proteins | sample BlataG_FD_183168 | JGI IMG/M metagenome (GOLD analysis project Ga0209986, IMG submission 183168) | Deep subsurface microbial communities from Black Sea to uncover new lineages of life (NeLLi) - Black_00105 metaG (SPAdes) (version 2) | ecosystem: Environmental > Aquatic > Marine > Oceanic >...
CTCGCCATATCTAGAAGTTTGATCGATGGGTCAAGACCATTCTCTATCCCAAGGGAGTGGGCGAAACGGCCACTGCCCACACCTACCTCAAGCCAGGGTTTCGGAAGCGTGGGTAAAATCCCCTCAAAAGCGCTAACCTCTATGGCAAAGATACGTTTTCCCTCTGCCTCAAACCAGGCGTCATATTCAGAAGCTAGAGAATCAAATGCCAATTCGGAGGTAGTCATAGAATGCCCCAAACATAGTCCCATAGCCTAGATGATTGCTGCGTAGTCAGTAATAAAGCAGATGCCTGTCGATTTGATTAGCTTATAGCTTAGGTGACTTTAGGCATCTCGCCTGGGTGTAACCTTTGCCACTTAGAAAGTAGCTCCTCATGACTCTCCGGATGTTCCGGGTCAGGCACACATGCATCCACCGGACACACTTCTGCACACTGAGGTGATTCGAAATTACCCACACATTCCGTGCACTTATAGGGATCGATGACGAAAATTCCCGTGCCTTCTGCGATTGCTCCGTTGGCGCACTCCACATCACAGGCGCCACAACTAATGCAATCCTCTGTGATTTTATAAGCCATTTCCTACCTCCCGATTTGTTGCTTCTCTTCTTGAAAACTGGTCCCACAAATTCAGCATCCCATTCAAGGGACCTTTGGCATAGAATGACAGTCGCCGTTCCGCGATCACTCCTGACTATTACATATTTGGAAGCCCGTACACTTCGGAGTTAAAGGTGGGTCATTTATCCTCTGAGTAACTCCCATCTGTGCCTAAACCTTAGGTAAAGAAGTAAGATAGAAGCTTCCGCGGGTTGGGCGCCTAGCACTTGGGACAGTTCAGGCGGTAGCGGTTCTCCCTAAAGGATTGGCGAGCCTCGAAGTTCTCGCCAAACTGCGTGCATTGGTACTCGTAGATAGGCATCTCTTTAACCTCCTTCCTTTCTGTTTGGTTCGTCCCGGTGCTCGGGTTTACCGCCTATCATCCTATTTCTTCACGGCAGACCTTTCCAACTCTCCTGCTCCATAGCTAGGAAAGCCTGTATCTCTTCCTCGTTCATCTGCATGATGCTAACTTCAACCTCTGCACCCAACCCCACCACTGCCTCACGCAGGCTATTCACAAGGTAATCCTTGATGGAGTCAGGAATACCCATAAAGGGAAGCACTAGGGTGAGCATGACCTTGCCATGCTCCAGAGTTACATCTTTAACCATGCCCAACTCGACTAGGCTGCGACTGATCGCTGGGTGCATCACCTGCCCTACAGATTGACGAACATCCTCTTCCGAAATGGTAGGAGCCATCACCTCTCCTTTACTTTAGCAAATTCTAAAATGCAGAAGAGCTTTTCCATATTCTTGCTCCCGCATTTGGTGCGCTCACTTTATCCTCTTCCACAGGTCTTCAGCGCATCTTGGCAATAGGTTAACCGCTGGCTCGGGGGAGAGCTCTGGCTGGGTGGTGTGCATGAAATCCAGTATATCGTAGAGGGTGAAGTTCCTGAGTATGGCTTGACTCATTAAATCTACCAGGCCAACTAAGTTGATGTCTCCATAAATCTGAGATCCAATGACTGTTAGGTCATCCCCTCTAAAAACCAGCTTCCCTTCGACTGTTCTTACTCCGTTTAGCATACTGTATATGCTCGTTGTCTTCGCGCTACCGGATAGGCACTTTATTCCTCTCTCTTTGGCGTATCTCTCGGTAAGTCCAACCATACCAAAGGAGGTACCGAAGATTTTTGTCCCTGAAGGGTTCACTACGCCTGGGAAAGCCCTGTTACCACCAAATAGATTGGTCGCCAGCATCCTGGCCTCTAATGCGGCATTACCTCCCAACATTCCGGGGAAGTAGTTGCCGGTTACCGGAGAGGCCGTCTTTATAGCATCGCCTATGGCGTAAATATCCTCCACCGAGGTCTTAAAGTATTTGTCGACATCAATGCCCTGCCTATCAGCTTTAACGCCAGCAGTTGAGGCTAGCTCAACTGCTGGTGCTACTCCTATAGCTAGAATTACTACATCAGCGGGGATCTCTTTATTATCGAAGACAACCTTCTCAACCCTTCCTTTACCCTTGAATTCAGTTACTCTAGTTTTAGTGTAAATGTTAACCTCATTTTTACGCAGCGCTTCCTCAGCCACGGTACAAAATTCATCATCCAAAGAGGCCTCGAGCAAGTGTCGCAGGAGCTCAACAATGGTTACATTCAGATTGGCTCTCTGCTTAATCACGTAAGCGAACTCCACTCCTATGTATCCACCTCCAACGATGACTATGTTTTTCGTCTGGGGCAGGTCTAAGGTTTCCTCCAGCTTCTTAACGTCCTCAAAGTGCCTTAAAGTAACTATATTCTCAAGGTTTATTCCTGGAATTGGCGGCCTAATGGGGTCAGCCCCCATTGCCAATACGAGCTTCCTATATCTGAAACTATCATTAGCGCATTTGACGGTCTTCTCCTTAGGGTCAATCTGTCTTGCCTCATCGGTGAATAATTGCGCATCCCATCTGGTAACAAGTGTATCTGGAGCAATTACCTTCTCTAGGGTTGTTCTTTTACCCAGAGCATAAGGCATGGCGCAGTGATTTACCATTACCTTGTCTGCTCTTATCGCTCCCAGCCTTGCCTGTGGGCTTAACATCCGACACGTGCGGATACATTCTCTCAAGGCTGGACCGCCTCCGATCACCAGAACATCAAATTCCTTCACTTGGCCCTCCTATCTTCTTAAGTGGATACTCCTTCTCCCCAGCATGTATGGTCACTTCGAGCCAATTTTCCTGGGGCACAAGCGGGCAGGTATAGTCCTGGCTGTACACACACCATGGATTATATGCTCTATTGAAATCGACGATCCATTTGCCAACCTCAGTAAGGTCCCTTTCAGGCTCAAGATCGAGGTAGCGGCCGGCACCATATGTCTCCTTGCCCGAGGTCAAATCTTTAAAAAGAATAAATAGCCTCTCCTCCCCGGGGTTGCTCTTGTAGGCCTGAAGCGCCTGCTGTTTGCCGCTGATCGTGACATAGAATTCGCCCCAGCGGATGAACTCCCGATCATTTCCCTTCGTATAGTCCATCCTTACCATTTTCTTTTCCGCGTGCTCGTGCAGCTCCAGCTCGAACCTGTATGCTAAGTCAGCAGGATAGTACGACAGCCCCTTAAATTTCGCCCGCTCCTGAGAAGGTATTGGGGACTGCCAATGTGACGCAAAGGATCGATCCTTCTCTTCACGTTCACTTTCAAGGCGTGCTTTCCATTCGGAATCATCCATGACAGTTCACCTCCGTAACTTCCAATAGTATCTCATTTAATCGACCCGCCGTCGTATTTATAAGTCTTGCTCTGCTGGCAAATGGAGATTTGATTTCGGGTCTCAGCTTTCAAAGACTATCGAGTGATCCTGTATAAAATCGATACTCTTTATTCTGCCAGCAACGAGTTTCTGCTCTCCCAACAGGGTAGTTAGCAAGAAGCTATTGTCATCAGCTTTTAATAATTTTAATAAGGCTACGTCACCCATCACCACCTCCCCCTTTGTTTGGCTTGGCCCAGTGCCCTGGGTCACCGCTTATCATGCTATCCTCTACGGCAAACCTTTCCCAAGTCTTATATTTCATAGCTAAGGAAGCCTGTCTCCCTTTTACATTCACTTGCGTTATCCTAACTTTAGATTCTTAACACAACCCCACTACCTTCATGTCAGTTCACTAACTTTTCTTCATAGCCCTTCTTTTTCTAGATCTATCCCCAGTCGGTCTACTTTATTCCACTCTCCATTGCAGCCATCGGTCATGGCGTTAACACAATGTGTTTTCTATCTTCTCCCCTGTTTTTCTGTTCCACTATCCTGTCCATGTTGTTATTGACAGCTTTAATCGCATTAGCGAGGGAATCTGTCCTCACCACTATGCAGACAAATTTCTTAAGCAACCTTGGAAGATTAGGGCCGAATTTTCTACCTACGAGAACGTCCACGCCTTCCAACACAGAAGATGTAGCCTTTGCCTTCTCCGGGTCTCCATGCTTTATTGATTCATCATATTTGAACTCTACATTCTTTCTTTTTTCGATAAGCTCTTTTTTGCCACCGGGGAACTTGTAAATATGGAAATATTTGGCCATACCTACATGATCATTGTTCAAATTCTCACCATCATCCGTGCCAAAAGCTATTCGCAATTCCGTTTCCACCCTTTCCTCCTCTAGTAAATTTTGCCCTAAAAGGGCATTCACTTCTTTTTGGATAGTTCTATAGACCTTATCATCTAAATCCTTTGAAGGTAACCTCTTCACCTTTCTGATTCCGAGTGTCGAGGTGAGCTCAATGTAACGGTCTACCGGCATTCCCTCCCTCTCGATCAGCCTTGCACCACATTTCACACCACAGGCATCTATCAAAATTCGCTTCTCCCATTTATTCATGATTTCATTAAGCTTCCATGGCACTATTACAGCGGGAAGACATCCGATCTTCACATCATCCGGGTTTTCCTCCCATAGCCTGATACAAGCTTTGGACGCTGCAACGCCTGTTGCGCATCCGCCGTAGCAGGTAAAAATCAAGAGTTTGTAAGGCACTATCTCATTATCCCTTTACATAAGCTTCCCCAACTCATCCTTTATCTTCTTCACATCCGCAGCGATGTGTGGTACAGATTCAAAGACATTTATGCCCTGAATATCTGTCTGAGCTTGGCATCTATAGTTATTACATTGTAGCCAGACTCAGCATAAGCCATAGCCAGAAGGCTCGCGAGAGTGGTCTTGCCTACACACCCTTTCCTGAGATAGCTATCTTCCTTATCTTCCCCTCCATCCCCTTCCAATTCCTCTCCCTCCACCTCTTCCGTCTCTTGGGCCTCTGCCTAACCCTCTCCCCGTACTCCGGTTAACCTGAGGAGATTCAGTTTTTCCATACGCAGAACCGGCAACGGTTTCACCTCTGATTTGAGGGACAGAGAAGAGTCTCTGCGTTTTTTCGCTGCCGCAATTAGGACATTTCACTTCTTTATCTATATCTGAGAGATGACGGAAAAGCTCAAACACCTCTCCACATTCTTTGCATTTATAATCGTAAGTGGGCATAACTCCTCCTTTTATTGATGAGCATAAATATATTCGCAGTTTTTAAAATCATTACCCATCCTCAAATCATCTAAGGAAACACTCTGCACCTTAAATGCCAATTTTTGAAGATATTCGACAATATCTCCAACGGATTGACCCAATTGCTTTAAGAAATCGTGATGGATCTCACAAAATATCTTGACTTTATTCTTTCGCAAGGTTTCTTTGGCCCCCTTAAGAACCAAAAGCTCACTGCCTTCACAATCCATGTTAATCAAATCTATTCTTTCTATTTTCTCGCCAGACAAAAACCTGTCTAAAGTAGTAGTGGAAACCTCGAACCTTTTAACTCCTTCTTCAAAAACGATCCCACTGGAAAGTCCCTTCTGATAAAAATCCACTCTCCCCACCTGATGGGTCACGGCTTGTTCATAAACCTCGACATTCTCTAATCCATTAGAAGATATATTTTTCGTTAGGGTATCGAAATACTCAGGAGCCGGCTCAAAAGAAAAAACCCTGCCTCCTTTTCCTATTTTATTCGCTATAGCCACAGTAGTAATACCTATATTCGCGCCAATATCAATGACGTTCATTCCTTCTTTGATAATTGATTCCAAAAATTTTACTTCTGCTCCTTCATGATCATGTTCCTTCAAAAAGTTTCTGAAAGTAGGCGAATCATAAATAAAACTTTCCATCTTTGAGTTTCTACCTTTTCCATCCACCAAGGGAACCTTAACTTAGCCCAAGACTTGCCAGAGCTTTCATAATTGTTCCCTTCGATCACAAGAGGATTATTTTTCAAGAAAGTATAAAACGTGGCGATTTAAAAGTAAAAACTTTGTCTCCATATTTTATCCTTATTCCCAGTAAAGAGAAGGATTTATCTCATACTGAGCAGAACCTGAAAGAAGAGAAGTTTGAATAGGAGCACTTATTATGCCGCATCTGGTAAATTCATCAATTACTCGGTGAATATCCAATACCAAATTAAGCTCAGCACCAACCTCTTGCATAATTTCAGGGGTTACCTTGCGATCGGGGTTTATCATTTTAAGCGTGCTTAAAAACTCAGCGACTCCCCCTATCCTCTTCTCACCTACCTCTTTTAGGCACTGCTTTTCAGCATATTTAATATCCCACTCTCCAGTCTCTTTGGTTCTTTCTATCAAATGCCAGACTACTCTGGGCATTTGATATCTCTCTCGATATTCAAAGCTCAATATTTTATCTTTCCAGGCCGAACCACCCCTGGAAGAGCTTCTCATAGAAATTAGCAACCTCTGTTGATGTAAAAGCATGAGTAGTTCATCTTTTAATTCAGGAGAGAGGTCGATTTCCTCATAGGAGATGGTCCCCATGTCATGGGCTGTGTAAAGGATCTTGGCTAAATCAAAGGCCTCCTTTTCAGAAAATCGCCTGCTCAGAGCTTTTGCTAACCTTTCCATGATTCGCATCTTTATAAGAGACATTTTGTTTTTCGGGGGCTCCTTTACCATTTTTCTGAAGCTGCTTCTAAAAGCAGCTTTTTCAACCGATCTAAAGAAATTTCGTAGGGTAGAATTGGAAGTTCCATCCAGTCAGAAAATCCAAGAAGCTCTTCAGCGTGCTCTTCACAGTATTTATCATAAAAACCTATGCCATCCAATAGCCCAGCTCCCTCAGTATATTTGTGCTTGGGGAAATTCTCAATTGCAAAACCTTTATCTCGGTCTTGAAATACATACTGTTTATACAATAACCATCCCGGGGTGAACCAATAAACATTTTCATTCTTTCCCCCGCTTATTCTATCTCTTTCCTCTTTACTGGCCAGCATATCCACACAAGATTCGGCCTTAATCCTCGAGATCACGGCTCCTTGCTCTTCAATTATCTTATCTATAGTTCGATAAGGATCATCAGAATTAATGTAGCAAAATTTGCCCCCATAAACCACAATCACCTTTTCAGCATACTTCTTAGCATTACTTATTTGTCTTATAAGCTGATTTTCCAGCTCTGGAGGACTCTCATGCCTCCCTGGCTTCGTGAACAGAATCTTCTTAGCATCCAAAAAGTTGCTTTCCTTCAAATAATTTAATTCCGGAACCAATGTTCCGCAAGAGACGATGGCATGATCTCTAAACGAGACTTGATTTCCCATACTTTTACCCCTCTTATTCATATTTCGGATTGTTTCAAAATTACGTGATTTTAGTATAAAGATAAAGCAAGCAATTTGGGTGGACTGCGTTGATACCCTTAGCACTATCAGGTTGTATTGGTGTTCCTTTGGGATCCTCGAACGGAGAATGAATGATTCCTATTGTCTTGTAATCTATCTTTTGATTACTACTCATTGCTTACTCGCTTATAAATTTTCGATCCTAGCTAAAATATCACACACTCTCCGGGATAATCCTTGGACATCCTCTCTTAAGGCTTCTGGAAAGAAGGAAAGGCTCAACTTAGGAGCGAAAGCAGGTTGAAATCCGAATCTTTGGGCCGGCACCTTCATCCCGATAGTTTCGCTTTTTCTATAATCTGAATAGGGATTTTGCCCGTGACTAAGGAGGGGGAAGCTCTTCCTTCAGCCATAACTATAGCGAATTGACCGCAACTCCCAAAACGACAAAAATCTAAGTTCAGCTTAGGCAGAAATTCTTAGATCTTCCTTATTTCCCCCTTATCCCCTTCGCTGTAATTCCATCAGTAATTGAGATAACCTTTCATTTGCCTTTTCCATCTCCTGGGCTGCCTGTGATATGCTACTATAAAGTGGATCATTCTTTACATCCTCGACTTTTTCAGCCCACTTTCTAAATTTTTCACTGTGCTCCTTATTATGCTCGGCCCAGGAATTTAAGATTACTTTAAGTCTTCCTCTCTCATCGGTTGGGAATTTCCTAAGAATATCATCAACTTTGGAGCGGATCACTTCTTCGGGGACTGCGCCTAGAATTTCGTCAACCTTTTCGCCGTCAGTGAAATACATCTGCATGGGTATGCTCATGATTTGGTATCTCATCGCCGTCAGAGGATTTTCATCCACATTGATTTTGCAGAATTTAAAATTTTCGTATTCGTCCGATAGCTTGTCATATATGGGTGAAACCCTAACACATGGACCGCACCAGGGCGCCCAGAAATCAACCTCCGTGGGTACATCTGATTTCAGGACTTCCTCCTCAAAATTTTGATCCGTAACTTCCACTACCTTGCTCATCTATGTACCTCCTACTTCTGAATTTAATATATAATCAAATTGTAACCGTCCAAAGAGATCCTGTATGAGGCTACGGGTATCCCCTCAGGTCTTACAACTACAAAGTTATTAGTTCATTCCGGTTGCTTCCGATAGCATCTCGCTCGTATGTCATAACTATGTATCTCTTCAATACAGTTTGGCATCTCATTTAATTGACCCGCCGTCGTATTTATAAGTCTTGCTCTGCTGGCTAATGGAGATTGGATTACCGGTCTCAGCTTTCAAAGACTATCGAGTGGTCCTGTATAAAATCGATGCTCTTTATTCTGCCTGCAACGAATTTCTGCTCTCCCAACAGGGTGGTTAGCAAGAAGCCATTGACCTCTGCTTCTAATAGGGCCACATCGCCCATCACCTCCTTCATTTTATCACCTTTATTACCGGTTTCAATATAAGCAGTAGATAAGCACATGTTAACCCTCCCTAACATAGTTTTTCGATAGGATGAGGTCTGAGACCCCGGCGACTTCCTCTATAGCTTTGCCCCCCTTTATTGGACGTCCCTCTAAGCAAGCCTCAAAAATCTCAGGGTCATACGGGATATGCCCGATGACATTTATATTTCTCTTTATTAGCTGCTCTTTTAACATGGAGGCCATTTCATCTGAGGTCACCTTGTTAAGGAGAGCCCATACATTAGTTAACCCGATTTCGGCAGCTAGGCTATTTACCTTTTCCGCAACCTGTAAAGACTCAAAGGAAGGCTCTACTACTATTAGTATACTGTCTATGCTTGTCTCAACGCCCCTACCAAAGTGTTCCACACCTGCCTCCATGTCCACAACTGCTAGCTCATCCGGTTTGAGGCGGAGCTTGTTCAGGAATTCGCGGCTCAATACACCCATGGGGCAAGCGCAGCCCTCCAGCGATTGAAGTATCTTCCCTATGCAGACCAAGCTGATGCCATCCTCTTCAAGTATATACCGAGGGGGAATGTCATCGAGCGCTATTTTATCCTGCGTCAATATATTCATCCCGGGCTTCGATTCTCCCGCGGAATATTTAGATGCCATCTCCTTCTGTACCCTTTTCTTACCGCCCACCATTTCCATGAGTGGAACAGGCGATCTATCGAAACCGAGCATCCGGTAGAGTCCCGAGTTTGATTCATCCGAGTCAACTACTAGTACCTTATAGGCCTTTCCTCGCATCCCGTTTGCAATCAAAGTGACTATGGCGCTTTTACCACTGCCCCCCTTTCCACAGACTGCTATTTTCATTTAATAGCCCCCTTTATGTTGTATCCTATCAAGTTGTCTGTAACACCTTTGACCTGCTCTATATCATTTCCTCAACTGTTCTAAGATAAAGCCTAATCGCAATACTCTCGTGGTCCATTCCATGCTTATTGTTCTGAGACCCTTTGAAAGGGACCATTAAACCACCCCTTGGCACATCGGTTCATAGTGCAAATATCGGCGAATCTCCCATAAATCTCCCGCTAATAATTACTCAGGCGCTTGCTGCTCCGGGTAGCATAACAGGTGAACTCGCCGAAAGACAGCACGATAGCAGCTAAAATGTCCTCTCTATGTCTAGTAAGAATATCCGCCATCTCTATTTACACCCGATTCAGCGCCGGTATGGAAAATTGTGACAAAGCCACCACACCCTATAGGAAATTCCTTATACTTCCCCTCGAGATATCCCAGGATTTCTTCTACAGGCTTTCGTGATTGTTCAATCATTTACTTTTTCTTTTTTCCTTATGAATATAGAGGGGTTAAGTTCGTAAATAGGAAAACCTGCTCTAGTCACCTCTGCAAGTGAGCCAAGTTTGGGGCTCATCACCCCGCTCCCTTTAAGTTCGGCTATCAGTGCATCCACCCTGTTTCCTAAACCCAGCTCTATGCATACCTCCTTTATTTGCACTGCATCAATCCTTAGGTGCTGAGATCTTTCACCAAGCTTGGTGACTAACTCGGGTAATTGTTTCCATTGTGGTTCCCCTGCTAGCCTGAAGGCCTCAACCAGAGCATTATCTGGAACCCACTCCCCCGTCTGCCCGGCGTTTTTCACGAGAAACCTGATGATATTTGGCACTTCATACCTTTCCCCAAGCTCAGCCAGGAAAACCCTGTCCTCCCAGGCGGCACTCCTGAGCGTCCTAACCGGGAGTAGTAGTCTCAATTTTATTCCCAGGAATAAAACATCATCGGCACTGGCCTGAATCATTCCTTGCACCTCACCGTAGGAAATCTTGCCTCTCTTGCACGCAAGGGTTAGAACCTGTGCCAGCGGACTAGCGAGGTCATCATGCCCTAGAAAACTGCTTAATGCCCTTTCAAGCTTGTTCATTCAGCATCCCTACTAAATCTTCAGTGAAGAAACAAAAACAACATCATCATGCACAAATTCCGTAGTTACCTCGCCGAAACCGGCTTCCCGCAGCATAGACCCGATTTCCTG
>Ga0209986_10005295_pt1 | contig 10733 bp, 7 predicted proteins | sample BlataG_FD_183168 | JGI IMG/M metagenome (GOLD analysis project Ga0209986, IMG submission 183168) | Deep subsurface microbial communities from Black Sea to uncover new lineages of life (NeLLi) - Black_00105 metaG (SPAdes) (version 2) | ecosystem: Environmental > Aquatic > Marine > Oceanic >...
TGACCACTTCAGCAAGGGTCTCAGCGAACTTGGTCATACCATCGACGATAGACTTCTGCCCTTCTTCAAGGACTTCCATCATTGCCAACAACTTCTTCAACGTTTCTTCGGCAGTAAGTTCCACTCCTTTCGAAATCTCTTCTTTCTTTGTCTTCTTGATGCTTTTCTTCGCTTCTTTCTTTGTTGCTTTCTTCTTAGGCATTGTTTTACCTTTGTTTTGGTGTTTTGTTACTGGAATCTCATGATCCCTTAAAAGTTTTTGCCAGTTTATTTATCGTACTACCCTTGTACCCACTAAACAGATACTTATCTCGGTTCTTAACTAGATTACCTACATAACACCCTCCTTCTGTTACTATTTCCTTAAGGTGTTCCCAGTCACCTGCAAACACTGTGAGACTTGAATCATACTTGCCGTCTGTTATGTCAAGGAAAGCCATTAGCCCACCGTTCTTGTCCCGATGTTTCTTTACCTTACTTACTTCAAATGCAACTTTCAACATTACACCTTCTGACACATCTTCCACAACATCAAGTGGACGGCATCGTTCCCGTACAATAACATCAGTAAACTGTTTAAGCTGACAATCCTGCATTGTGAACCCAAACACGTGATTGTTAATATAGGAAACATCAAACTTTGCCTTCCTGTATTTTTTCTTGAACACATTAGTTTTTGATACTACAATATCAATATCAGCACAGTTAGGGCACAAGGTTCCATTGTCCACAATTTCCTTATACTTTTTACTGATAGGATACCTCTTATTACACTGCTTACAGTATAACTGGCGCGATACAGCATCTTTGCGCATACCCATCAGTTCATCAAACAGAGCTTCCCTTTTACCAAACTTCCTGAACGCACCTGCCAGGATCAAATTGGTCATAACACCTACATTGACCAACCTTTTATCCACACGCTCATAAAAGTTTTCAAAACTGTCGAAGGATCCATTGGCGTCACGCTCTGTGAGGATTGCATCCAATGCCTTATTGCCCACTTGTTTAACTGCATTCAGGGGATACATCAAACCCTTCTTAACGATGTTAAATTGTTTTGTGCTCTTGTTGATACTCGGTTGGACAATTATTATCCCTTCCTTTCTCATGTCCAGGATGTACGTGTACAGTTTGTCATCATCGTTAGCATTACAGGACAATAATGCACACATATATTCCTTAAGATAGTGAACCTTCAACCATGCCGTTAGGTAAGCCAGAACGCCATAACTCGCCGCGTGAGAATTATGTGACACTATACCGTCAGCGACAAAATTGTGACCTACAGTATCCATTTCAACATCATATGTCATTTCTTCACCAACAGGTGTTATACTCACGATCTTTTCTGCAACGGGTGGCAACCCCTTTGACCAACGTTTCTTTCTCACACCGATCCTATAATCGTATGTTTTATGACATGAATTGCACAAGTGTTTGATATTCTTTTTGTTGTGATAAATTTCATATCTACCTTCACACTGCTCAAAAGTCTTCATATGTGCAAATTCAAAACGATCGCCTGTATACTGTTTTCTGCCGCATTTTTCACAACGGCTATTACTTCTTTTAAGAACTCTACACTTCGCATCATTAAACGCTATAGTCCTGCCGTCGATATAACTTGGATTTTGTTTCCCTTCTGGGAAACCACATCCTACATAAGAATTGACCTTACCCTTATTCCTGCCCACCTTCTGGTAAGTTTCTTTCATCCCGCGACAAATCAATTTATCCCCAACTTCCAAATCCAAGACCGGATAATAACCATCTTCCGTCAATAATCTATGGTTGCCAGTCGCCACTATCGATTTACCCCAGTAAGTCGTCACTCTGTAAACCCTTTGCCATCCATTTTCATGAACTGCTTTAACAGTGCGCGGGCGGATCCTCCCATCATCATCCAATTGAAGAATTTCCACACCTTGTCTTCGCAACTTTTTACCGTGAGGGGTTTTGGAATTCCACTTATCATAAAGTTCTTTTATGGCAATTTGAGGAGGGGAATATTGATTTCCGCCTGCACGATGTAAAATTGTCCTTCCGGACAAACATTTGTTAAATCCATACCCTGCAAACTTTTCAATAAAAGCCCAGATCTTGAGTGCAATATCTTTCTTAATGCTCGAATGTATTTTGCATCCCTCTACGAACTTATCTCTCCAAGGCTTGATCTTACTTGCATCCTTCAGCTTGATCCCCTTCCGGAAATGATCAGCCTCAGTTCTAGTAAAGCCTGCCAGATGTGTAGCCATATGCATACAATTGTGAACAATTATATCATTTGCAATATAATTGTGATGTTCTTCAACTGTTAAGTCGTATACGTCTTCTTTTCCCAGACTTTTTATACTTACCAGTTTTGCCATATTTAATCGCCTCCTTAAAGCAACCAACAGGATCCTTTTTAATTTCAGACCCCAAGAATCGTATAATCTTAAACCCGCAACGACGCGCATTTTTATTATTCCTGATGTCCACCTTGTATCAGGTACAAATTATTTCATCGTCTTTTTCAAGTTGGTTAGCCGGAATCCAACCGCGTTCTGTCAAAACCCTGTGGTCCTCTGTGCATTTGAGTTTCTTTCCGTTATCCAATTCAAGCTCGAACACTTCTTTCTTGCCATTATCGTGAAACGCCAGGATCTTCCTTACACAAATGTCTCCATCAGAGTTGACACAAAACACTTGATTAATTTCACGCTTCTCCACAAGTTCCCTTATTGGCACATCACCAAACGGAGTCTTAATCAATACATCCCCTGTGACACACTGTTCCTGATACAGCATAACACCACGGGTATCCATAAGAACATGTTCCATCTTAGGATGTAAGTACCGGATCTTCTTACCAAACTTCCTTTCTACATATTCCTTATGCATGCCTGCTTCCAGCACTGCTGTTCTATACAAAGATATCATCGCAATGACTTCATGTATGTTATCGGGCCTAAGATCCTTACCCAACGCACGCATACCATCACTTGTTCCCAACTGGAAGGTTCCAACAGTGTGCTGTTTTTCAATCAGTTCATACACTTTTTCATCGTGATAGGAATCCTGTAGCAACACAAACTGCAGATCATCAATGTTTTTAAATTCCACACTGTGTCTTCTGTTTATCAGGTTAATTGCCTCTTGCACAATGTCAAGCTGATTAACACCCAGGAAGTCAAGCTTAAGAATGTCCAATGCTTCCAACGCATACATATCCCATTCAGTTACTTTGACTAACTTGTTTTCTTCTTTTGATTTATCTGTACGGTAACTAACAGGCAACCAGTCCACACATGGACCGGGAGTTACTACCACCCCACTAGCGTGTATGCCCTGCTGTCTGATAATTTTTAACATCCTTTCTGACAGGTGTGCGATATCTTCATGTGCACTTAAGAATTCCTGTATTCCGGGCTTGATTGCAAACTCTTCCCACTCGGCTATGTTTTCTGTTACTTTGCGGGTAAGGTTATTCAATGTCTGATAATCGTAATCCAAAGCTCGCCCAACATCTTTCAACGCCTGCTTAGGTTTCCACCTAAGATAATTACAGATGTGCACCACGCACTCTTCCCCATACTTCTCTTCGCAGTATTTAACAATGCTGTCTTTGTCCTTAGAGGAAAAGTCCATGTCAATATCAGGTAACGATAAGCGGTCTTCTGTTAGAAATCTTTCAAACGGTAGGTCAAAGCGCAGTGGGTCAATCCATGTAATCCCCATCAGGTAAGCTATCAATGAACCACACACACTTCCACGGGCATTGTATGGAATGTTGTTGCTTCGAGCATACTTGGTTATGTCCCACACTACCAAGAAGTAATTGGTGAACCCCAAACGCCTGATGATTTCATGTTCATACTGGTAGCGATCCCAATACTCTTCCCTCTCCAACAGGTTGTCAGCATCCCGATGGCTGTAGCATATATCATTAAGTAGCTTATCTGGCTTTTTGCTAAATACTGGCAATGCAGACTGCTCAGTACGTATAGGATACCGTTCTATACGCTTCGCAAGTTTTTTGGCGTTACGTATGTAGGTTACCAATTTTTTCTCTGAGATTAAATCCCTGTACCAACGCTTACGGGCACGGTTAAGTTCCTTGGCAGTCTTAAGCCAAAGCTGACTTGTTGTGTATGTACTGTTGTTTGGATCATTAAGCTTTTCATGCCTACCTATGCAGATCATGGCATCATGTATTTCAGTGTCACCCTTTTCCAGATAATGCGAATCACCAGTAACAATTATATCGATGTCATATTTGTCAGCTATGTAAAGGATATACTTTGTCAACTTAATCTGTTCAGGTATTTCTAACAGTTGCACTTCGATATAGAAACGATCACCAAAAACCTTCTTTAGCTTTTGCACTCGTTTCCTTACCCTAGCATTCCGAAATCTCTTAGGGTCACCCTTATGAAATTTGTCACTGTCCAAGTAATCCAAACCAATAACACCACGCATACATCCAGAAGTAACAATCAAACCTTCATTGTACTTATACAGATCCTTTAACTGTATACGTGGTTTACGCATGTATCCTTTTTCCCACGCAATGTGGTGCAACTTCTTAAGGTTTCTCCACCCTACTTCATTCATGCATATGACTGTTATGTGTCCGTAGTTGTAAGGAACTTCTGCGTTGGCATACTTGTAATCATCCACAAAGTAACACTCGCATCCCAAGATAGGTGTGATGTCACGTTTGTTACATTCATCCCACAGTTCATAAGTTGAAGCGAGGGAACCGTGCTCAGTGATCGTTACATACTTGTGTTTACGCTTATGTAGTTCATCCACCAATTGATCAGGTCTAATCACACTATCCATTACAGAATAGTGTGTATGTAGGTGGTGATTATAAAATTTCAGCTTTGCCAAGTTTGCCATTTACGCGCCTTTTGTGCCTTTTGTATAGTATACCCTGTAGATAAACCATTGCAAGCTGTCGGAGTTATTTTTTAAACCTGCTTAACAGATCATCCTTAACCTTGTTATTCAGTTCTTCTTTCAAACATTTAGCAGGCTTAAATCTGATAACTTTGATCATAGGAATCATTTCTGTCATGCCAGTGTGGTTATTCTTAAACTTGGCGTTCTTCCTGCTGGTTACACGAAGTGTCCCAAGTCTACGTAAAGTTACAATCCCAACCAATAGGAACACATCCCGTATGGTCGAGATCATAATCTTCAGACGTCGTTCTGCTTCTTGATAACTTACGTTATCCCTACGGGCATATTCGCTTATCACTTGCTTGTCTAGCGAAGTATCCTTTGCCATTAATATCCCCCGAGCAAGTCATTTGCAAAAGTTGTGATACTAGAAGGAAGATCCATCTCATGTAAGAACTCTGCTACTTCTAACCTGATGAAAGTATTATGCATAGCCTTAAAGTATTCTTCTATCAGTTCTTCTTCTATACTGGTGCCCTTGCCGTAAGTACAAAACGCCCAGACAATTAGAGCATATGCCATGTCCAGCAAGGTTTCGTTTTTCATGTCAATCAGGAACATCTTGGTCAACAGTGCATTGACACACCATTCTTTTGATACATCTGGATTATCAAATGTACTCTGATTTAACTGGAACTGTATGTGAGTAGCAAAGTCCTGCAACAACTCCAGATCTTTCCAGAATTGTACATTATCATCAACCTTAAACGAGTTTGTTGACCTGCTCAAGGTGTTGACTTTACTGTTGTCACCAATGATTGAAAAGGCTTTCTGATCCTCTCCTGTCACATACCATCTCACGCTAAACTTAAAGTCTGTGAAATCTAACTGCGTGGCATACATCCCAGATAAATACGACAGCGCCCAGACCTCATTATAAAAGTTCGCTTCATATGCTGTACCATACTGAGCGATCACTTCCAGCATTTTGGAAGTATTAATGAAGGTGACTGAAATCAAATTTGGTATGTCCTCACTCTCTTCAAAGTCTACACCAGGATCACGGATAATAATAGAAGTTTCCTTCATACCATGCTTTAAATCATCATGCACTGCCAACGTTTGATCAATGCCCTGTGGCTTGACAAAGTCTTCCACATCATCTACGTCAGCATTAGCATTGATCATATCCTGAAGCTGGTGTGCTCCAATCCAATTACGCATACGTGGCCCGTGCGCTCCACGTAACGATTTACCATCATCGGACATTTCCTTGATGTGGTCTGAGTACCTGGACAGAAACGATAACTCGTTAGAACCACGCATCATATGCAGAAAGGATGCAATCCTGAAAGCAATGTTACTATTCTCGTTTGTGAACAACATGCACAGTTGTCGATTTCTTACTGTAAATGCATCACTCATACTTTTACCCTTTTGTTCTGTTTGTTGATTAACTTCAGTTTGTTTGCTCTCTTTTCTAAATTGTTTGGCAGTGGCGTCATGCGCATATGATTCATAGCAGTCTGTAAGGTAACTGTTTCACCTTTAAAATCTCGTTCCTTAAACCACTTCCAGAACATAATGCCTGTTTCCTTGGTAGCTTCATCGTGCTCCAGTAAACCACCGACATCCAGCTGATCCTTAATATGTGTACTGAATCCTACACCATCTTTCCCGTCGGTTTGACATGCACTCCAGACAGGTACATCTAATAACCTAGCCAGACCCAGCTTTAACTGTGTCGCGATTTCCAACTGGTTCTGCCATGAAAAGTCTATCTTTCCATTTGGCCCACACATGATATTCATGTAATCAATTATTATAAGTGCAGGATCCAATTTACGTGTTGCCTTCTTGGTTTCTGCACGTATCGCCGCGACAGAACAACCCTGAGGCATGTCAATTATCCTGAACTTGTGTTTGTTCTTCTTAGACTTTTCTATGGTCTTGTCGAGAATGTTCCATTCTTCTTTACTAAGACAATACTGTCTGAACCTGTTATATTCAATTCCACTAAGGTGACAATACCACCTAGATCTGTACTGCTGTTCTGACATTTCTATTGTGTATGCTAACACATCCCCTGCGACCTGCCACGCATGGGCACCAAAATTCATAATCATAATAGATTTACCACCACCAGATGGCCCACACACTAATCCCAGTTCCCCTTTACGCAATCCAAGCAAATGATTATCTATCTGTTCAACTCCAGTAGGTACACCCATAACAGAACTTGGATCTTTTTGTATACGCTTAAAGTCCTTTTTATACTGGTCATACCCTTTAATAGGATCAATGACTATAGCAGCATCTTCCTTTTCTAATACCACATTGTCATGCATGTTTACTACTTCAGCCTGAGCACTATTGATGGAATCCATGTCACCTGACAATGCTTTGTCTAAATAAGCTATTGAATTTTTTATGCCTATCTGCACACTTCGAGCTACATAAAATTTGCTCAACTTATCCATGCACGCTAGGGTAGACGCCATGGTGGCACCAAGCTTTTTCTTCTGAACCTTTTTCCACAGCGACAGGTATATTTTTCGCTTTGACTTAGGCATGTCTAACAAATATTTAAATGTCCTAGTGCACAGCAACTCGTTCTCATATTCATACAAGTGTACTGCCTTATCATAGATCCATTTAATTTTATCACTCGTTATGCTTTGACTATCAAACCTACCGTGCACCACTTCCATGATTTCTTTTGAACGTACAACGCCAGCAACTAATTCCAACTCTGCTTTAGTGTCCCTAAAGTCAGTCGCCCTGTGTTGTCGCCTTACATCTTTTGTAGATTCCTTTCTAGGCATCAGTTATACTTTCTCCGAATGTTACTTCGCATTGTTCTCGTACATTTCCCACCACCTTTTATGACCCGACATTCGTCTTCCTTCCAGTAAGGGCAGGAAATCATATACTTTTGACAACTTTCTATGGTCGCGGCAAAAGCGTGTGTTTCTAAATACTTCTGCATTTCATTAACGTGCTGTAGCCTACGTAAGCTAACCATTGCGTGATCGTCCGTAGCACACTTAAAAGAATGGATAACATAATGTTTCAGCAGATATTCCCAGTTGTCAAATTCTGTCTGAAATGCTTTCTTAATCTTTACTAGGGATTTACGTATACTTTGACGGTTAGGTGTCTCAAGGTGTGGATAATACTTGGCATAGAAATCCAAAGTCATATCCACAAAATCCTTTACTACCCATTCACCCACTTCCTTGCTTTTATATTCTCTAGCCTTTTCTTCGGCTACTTTCCTACCCACCCTGAAATCCACTGCACAGCGCATTAAACCAGAGTGTGCCTTATAAATTTTAAGGATTGCCTGTGCGACTCTGAAATAGTTATGTGCACACAGTACCGTACTTTTGCATGCAACGTATCTAGCGGCGTTCTTAGACGACCTGTACACCTTCTTTCGGCTATGCGTGCACCCCGCACACTGTACGCAATCCTGAATGACGCCAGGATGCACTGTGTACCACACTGTATGTTCATCGTCCACACACCGACTCACTAACTCAAGCTTATGTAGGTTATTGTATGCGCCTTCTACTGACTTCCCAGGTTTGACATTGCATATTTTACACAAGTCAGGTTCGCTTATCATAATATCACAAAAGACACACAACGCTATCTTAATTGATATCTTATTGTTAAGCCCTATTAGTTTGTTCAGTAGGTCTGCCGGTATTGTAGGTATAGGTAATTCATGGTTCATATTTTACTGATCAACTGTCGTAGTATGTGTTTCTTTTCCGGCCTATCCTGCACCAAGCTTTCTTTGAGGAATGTGGTAAACAACTTCCTTTTATGTGCCAACACTTGATACAAATGTTCTTCCACTGTTCCAGGAACAATCATGTTAAACACAGTAACAGATTTCTTCTGACCACGGCGATACACCCTTCGTATGCGTTGGTCTAGAACTGCTGGATTCCAAGGTAAGTCAAAGTTGACAATATAGTTGGCAAACTGTAAGTTCCCACCGTAAGCCATAGCATCACTGCACACTAGAATTCTGTGATATTTCTTGGTGCGCATCTTCAGTATGATTTTATCCTGAGCTTTATTACTGACGCCACCAACGATGCTTAGTATACCGCCTCCTACAATTTCCTTGGGTAGTGATTCAAGTTCTTTTATCAAATACGGAATAACCTTGTTGCTAAATCTACTGAAGATAACAATCTTAGCTTTCCTTGGGAACTCTTCCATAAGCATTTCTTTCAGTACATTGATCTTAGAAGAATGTTCTTTAATCGTGGTTTCAGGATCAATAGATTTCACCGTGTCTGCCACCTGTAACAGATACCCAATCAGTGTAGCAACGTTTGCCATGTTCACAGACTTAGCTTTTTGTAGATCTGCTATGTCTTGTAGTACACCTTCCCTTGCTTCAGCATAGAACTGGTCCTGTTCCTTCTCAAAGGGGCATTCAACCACCTTCTCTGTTATTGGTGGTCGATCTTTCCACACTTCATCTATAGTGCGCCTAATTAACATCCTGTCAAGTTTTTCTTTCAACGGGCCTTCATTACGATAACCCGTTACGTTTCCCCAGTAATCTGTTATCAAGTAACGTGCCTTAAAGTTACAGAAGTTACCCAACACACGATCATCAATGATGTTCATGATACTATAAAGTTCTTCTATCCTATTCTCAATAAAAGTGCCAGACATTGGGACAACTGTTGTTGTCAGTGGTGCTAACTTCACAATATTTTCTGCGGCCTTAGTTGTATCTGCTTTCATATTCTTAAGCCTTGTGGCTTCGTCAAATATGATAACCGTAAACTTCCTGTCAATAAACGCCTTTTCATGTATTCTCAGAGACGCGTACCCACACACTAACACCCTAGCGCGTTTAATTTGCAAGTCCCTATAATCTGCGGCTGACTGCTTGCTGGTGTTCATGTCAAACAAACATGCTTCGTACAGTCTGCAAGCTTTACACACCTTACCCCTAGTCAGGAAGTTAGGTCTAGTGCCGTTACGACAAGTCCTCCTTCCCATTATTTCAACTTGATTTTTACGCAGGGTGGAAAATTTGTGTACCTCTTCTTTCCACTGGTATTGCAAACGTTCTGGGCACACTATCATTGCACTGCCTGTATTGTACAGTTCCCATGATTTCAATATTATAGCTATCGCCATAGGTGTTTTCCCTAACCCCATGTCATCCCCTATTAAAAACCTGCGTGCGTGGACTACGATGTTAGCGCAGTACTTTTGATAATCATACAACACACACTCTGGATCCTCTGTCCAGCCCTGCACAGGGAAATCTATGTTTTTAACATCCCGTAACTGTTCTATCCGCTTAAACCTATAACACATCCGTTTATACAAATGCAACACTTTGTCGGAAGCAAATAAATCCACACCCTTACGAGAACAAAAATCTGACAGGCGCTTTAGTTCATGTATCGAAGTTTTGTACTTGCGTAACTTCTTCTCATAAACTAATACGTGAAGTTTGAGCTTTAACGATTCCAGAAGCCAGTGAAACTTTTCGTTCTCCTGTGCGCGTATACTTAACAGTATCCACCCACCATCTAACATCTTACAATGCACTTCTGGTTTCATTATACTACCCATTTATTTTTGTTGTAGTGTAGTATAATGTGTAGGAGATATTTTTGCAAACTATCTTAAAGCTTTTTAAGTTCACTAACAAAAGTCTTATTATGCCAGTACATCTGGTACATCCGCCACTGACTCAACATAGTCTGTCACGCCAATATTATCCGTCCAATCTTTTGTGCCAACACTGCTATGATGGTACTACGTTGGGCACTGATGCGACAGACCTGACG
>Ga0209986_10005297_pt1 | contig 10727 bp, 7 predicted proteins | sample BlataG_FD_183168 | JGI IMG/M metagenome (GOLD analysis project Ga0209986, IMG submission 183168) | Deep subsurface microbial communities from Black Sea to uncover new lineages of life (NeLLi) - Black_00105 metaG (SPAdes) (version 2) | ecosystem: Environmental > Aquatic > Marine > Oceanic >...
GATATATTCCTTAAGCTCCAGCATAAATTTAATCGCCTCTTTTTTTGCCTTGTTAATATAAGCGCCTTTGAGAAGAGCCGATTTTAGTTTGCACTCTTGAAAATATTCAACCTTATAGCCTTCTTCCCCAAGTTTAATCTGATAATATCCTGTAGAAGACAGTATTTTAGGCATAAGACCTGAGTTATGCTTGTGGGATATCATCTCAAAGACAATCTTCTGCTCATTTAGTTTCAGAGTCTTCCGCCAAATAGATTCGTGTTTAAAGAATAATTTTTTAAAGGTATGAGATGCCTCATACCAATTCTCTTCTTCTTGGAGAAGGACAATGGATTTCGCACTCGATTCAATATTGGCTAAGTGCTTAAAGTCATATAAGATGCTGATTAGACACTCAAGGTCAGTCTTTACTACAATACGCCCACGGAATGAATAGTCGTTTTCATCTTTAATGAATTCATAATCCAATTCCTTTTTCTGACTACCGGTTAATATGATAGGCAAGCTCAATAATGCGACTATAATTCCTTTAGATAATTCTTTCATCTTAATTCTTCACATCATCATGGACTGAATTAACTTCATGTATGGCAATAAACCTCTCTGCTTAAAAATATTTTAATGCATTTAAAATAGCTGATGGCTTTAATTTTAATGTCTGACCTATTTCGGCATAATTTAAATATCCGCAGTTCTGGCATAATTCAGAATCTCCGGGATACCTACAACATTTATACATCTCCCCTTTTTCGTAAACATAGCAGATATCTAAAGGTCGCTTCCAATCATTATTTAATACTGATTTTATGCCTGTTCGTGAATTTAATATCTTATATTTTTTTTTATAATTTAATAACTTGAGTAAAATTTCATTCCTTTCATTGGGTTCTATGTATAAATCATCATATCCATAATAGGGTGTATGAAAATAAAAACATACACCGCGTATTTGATTTATTTTATTTATATATTCACAAAACTCTTTTATTTCATTCTTGTTATAACTGTTTATCGTGTAGTTTATGTAAAGAGAAGGATGCTGTGATTCCTGGATGTTTTTCATTATTCTGTTAAATGTTTTGCCACGCAAAAAATCATGAGTTTTTTGAAGCCCATCCACACTAATGAACACAGTATTGGCTGATGTCTTTATCGGGATTGTGCCGTTTGTATATATAATCACTGTGAAAAACCCAAGTTTATGGGAATATTCAACAATATCTTCAAGATGATATTGTCTATCATGCCAAATAAACGGCTCACCACCTTCTAGATAGAGGGTACGACCACCTTCTTCGTAAAATGAATTAAGCACAGTAATTGCTTCCTCAAAACTGAGATCTTTCATCCCACGCTTGGCTATTCTGCAGTGACGGCAATGTAAATTACATCTGTTGCTTATAACTAATCCGCAAATAAGAGGAGTGTTTTTTTTAAAGATCTGATGATTAATGACGTATTTAATCCCGTATATTAAATGTTTCACAATTAAAATATTCCCTTACTTCAATAGATGAAAAAAAGACTTTTATAATTCTAAAATCAGAAAAAACATGAGACTTGTTTACTAAAAAGAATATCCAAATACTAAATCAAACATAGGAGGATGTGTTACTTTTTTACCTATCGGAAATAAAGGCCCAATCCCTAAGTTAAAATCCCAACCTTTCCCCCATCTCCACCGATAACCTAATATAAAACCTATATGTTGCCTCCAATTATTTTCAGGTATAAATTCATCTAATGCTGTCCCACCACCTAGTCCAAAGTACCATGTACTACGATGTGGCTTGAAATAATACTTGATACCGTAAATTAAACAGTGTTTTACGTTTGTCCCCGTAAAATCGCCAATATTAAAAGCAAAATGTTTATACTGTAGCTCAATTCCTATAAGACCTGAAAAAGTTGAAAATCCAATACGAGGAGTAATATAAAAATCTTTTTCTTTAGCCGCTGCACTGGCCTTTTGATTTTTCTGTGATTGCATCTCTTTGTAGTGGTTAATTCCTTCGCCTAATGAGAAATGAACAATTCCAATAAATAACAACATAAAAAAAAGACATTTTCGAAGCATGGCTTACCTCCTCTTTTTTATTTTAGATCATTCGGGACACCAGATCCCATTAGTTCCATCTGCTTGTTTGGTTACAAGATAATAATTAATGAGGGAAGTGTCAAAGCAAATATGTAAAGACCTTACTCTGTCCTCTGAAATTGTATCAGGCAGGATAAAAATTAACACACGCGAATATGTAACAGATTTTGACTAAAATCGCCCAATTACTACTAAGGGTGACTAAACGTTTTTGCTGACTTTCCCCATAAAAAAGAGAGCCAGCAGGGGGATTCGAACCCCCGACCTACTGATTACGAATCAGTTGCTCTACCGACTGAGCTACACTGGCTCTTTGAAAATAAATTTCTTCGAAACACATAGAAATTAATAGAATTAGCCCCAACTGTCAAGACCACTCCTTTGAGCTCTTTGACATTCAATATTAATTAGATAAAATAGCTATTTATTAGACAGCTTAAAATCAGTAAAAATAAGTTGGGCAGGCTGAAAAGTCAAAATCAAGAAATATTGGTTAAGCTGTCAGGAAAATCTAAAATAAAAAAACATAATATGAGCGGAAGAGGACACTCCCAATTCAGAATATGACCATCAAAACATGATCATCAATAAGATAGAACTTCAAGGATTCAAATCTTTTCCTGAAAGAACAAAAATCCTCCTCCATCCCGGAATAACCGCCATCATCGGACCTAATGGCACAGGAAAGAGTAACATCGTCGACGCCCTCCTTTGGGTATTAGGTGGACAGAGGCCAAAGTCCCTAAGAGGAGAGAGGAGCGGCGATGTCATATTCAACGGAAACACAGAGAAACCTCCTTTAGGAATGGCTGATGTTGTTCTCTCCCTGAGCGACGATGATGAGAAACTCATCATAAACCATCGATTTTTCCGCTCTGGCGAGAGCGAATACAGACTCAACGGAAAACAGGTCAGGCTGAAGGATATCCAGGACTCCCTCTGGAAAAGAGACATAGCTGGAAAAGAATATTTTGTTATCGAGCAGGGAAAAATCGGACTTTTCCTCACTTCCAAGCCTGCAGAGAAAAGGCTTTTCCTGGAAGAAGCTGCAGGCACAGCTTTCTACAAGGACAAGAAAAGGCAGACTCAGAACAAACTGGAGAACAGCGAACAAAATCTGATCAGACTGGAAGACATCATTGCCGAAGTATCTACAGCAAAAAACTCTCTTAAAAGACAGGCCAGTGCTGCCATAAAATACAGAAAACTGAGGGAAAAAATCCGCCAACTGAATTCCCTCAATTACCGGAAAAAAATCTTGGAGATTGAAAAGAATCTACAAGAAATCACACTCTCCTATGAGAATTCTTTGAGCCAGGAGAAGGAACTCATCTCTCAACTTAAGACCGAGGAGAAAAACCTGGCGCAAAAAAGAAGAGAAGCATGGAACCTTGAAAATTCCATGAAGGAGGGGCAGAAAAATCTTTTTGCTCTAAATTCTCAGGTTTCTCGAGTCGAAACAGACAGAGAAAGGGAAACAAGAAGAATTGAGTTTTTCGAGGAAAAAAAGAATAAAGCCATAGAAGACACAGCAGAGCATGAAAAGGAACTCCTTCATATTGATAAGGAGAGGGCTGAGGCTGAGGAGAATCTGAAAACCCTCGGCCAAACACAAAAGCAAAAACAACAAGCCTTGAAGAAGACAGATCAGGCAAGTCAGGTATCCCAGGAAAAATTGGCGAACTGGGGGAAAAAACTAGAAACATTGAGGAATGAATATTTCGAAAAGCTCTCTTCTCATACGGAAACAAGAAATGAAGGAGTCAAAGTCGAAAAAGAAAAAGAGCTGATCCATCGCCAGGAAGAAAAACTCAAGAGTCAGCTTTCAAAAGAACGCACGCTTCTCCGGCAAAGGGAGAACAAACTAGAGCAAAATCAGAAGGAACTCATCCAGGCTCAAAAGCTAAAAGATGAGAAGAAAAAGGCAATGACTGCTCGCCAAAAAGAGCTGGATGGAACGCTCTCTGAGTCTCAAAGCCTTCAAAACAAAATCTCTGAACTAAAGGAAAAAAAAGATCAAGAGGCCCATCATCTCCTGGCGCTCGAAAAATTGGAAAAAAAAGAAAGAAGCACAGATTTTTCGAAAGACATCCCTGAAGCCCTTGGCCTCTTAGCTGATTTAATAGAAACTGATGATGAACATGCCCCATTAATAGATATTTTCTGGAAGGAAGAGACAAAAGCCACTCTTGTCTATGCTCAAGATTTTATGAAAATATTGGCCGAGAAAGAGATAAAAGGAAATTTTCTTCTTATCTCGCCCAAGAAAAAAGAAGAAACCTTTCCAATCTCCTCAAAGCTTTATAAAGATCCGCAAGTCGTCGGGCTTTTTAAGTCTCGTATTCGGCCCCGCCCAAAAATCAAGGACCACCTCTCTCATCTTCAGGAAGCAGCCATTGTTAAAGATATAAAAAGTGCTGTACAGCTCTGGACTCGCTTTCCTTCTTCTAATTACATAACTCTTGAGGGAGACTTACTGCTTTCGTCCGGACTCCTGAAAATGGGCCATAAAGAAGAAGGGATCTTCACTCTCAGCCAGGAGATAAAAAAAATAAAAAATAACATAGCCCGTATTGATAAAAATATTGATCCTCTAACTCTTAACCTCAAAGAAAAAATCGAGCAAAAACAAAGATTGGAAGAAGAACTGCAGGGAGAATCTGCTCTCCTGAGCCAACTGGATAGAAAAATTGAAGAAATAGAAAAAGAAAGCAAGTATGACCAAACAGAAAAAGAGAGAATTGCTGCTCACATCTCTCTCTTTAAAAACGAGATTGATGTCTTTACCGAAGACAGAAAAACTCTAACCAAAAAAATGGAAACTGTATCATTGAAAGCAAAGGCACTCAAGGAAGAAGAAAACTCTTTGAAGAAAAAAATAGAAGATGAAGAAAAAGAATATGCAGACTATCAGGGAGGAGACGAACAGAGAAGAAAAAATTTCTTTGAGCTTAAAGCCGGAGTCGACCTCCTCCAGGAAAAAATCAAAAACCTGAATCACAGGCTGCAGACCCAAGATCAAAGAAAAGAGACTCTGGAAGCCAAATTGAACTCTCTTCAGGAAGAAATCCAGAATTGCGAAAAAGAAAAATTAAAGCTTAAAGAAAATATCAAGAATCTCTCCCAAAGTGCGAAAAACCGTGAAGAAGACAGGAAAAAACAAGAAAGAGAGCTTGCTCGAAGCGAATCTCACCTCCAGAATATGAAAAAAGAGCAGGAAGACATGGAAAAGAGGATTGAGCAATCAAGAGAAGAGCATGAAGGCAAAAAAGAAGAACGAGTGAAATGGGAAATCAGCAAAGCTGAGATAGATCGGGATTTAGTAAACGTTGAAGAGAGCTGCTGGCAGGATCTTAAAAAAACTCTTCAAGAAGTGAAAAAAGAGATACCTGAAGAGAAGATCCCGGATACAGCGATTAAGGAAAAATTGGCAGAAGAAGAGGAAAAACTTCAAAAGATTAAATCCGTTAATTTGATGGCAGAAGAAGAGTATTCAATTCAAAAAAAACGTTTCGATTTTCTCACGCAGCAAAAGAAAGACTTACGAGAATCCATAGATACAACCAGAGAAGCAATCAAAAAAATTGACCACGAGAGTAAACATCAATTCATGAAAGCCTTGAAAGAAGTGAATAAGAATTTCAAGGAAGTTTTCTCTCTTCTGTTCAATGGAGGCACTGCGCAGTTAAAACTGGCAGATCCGAGCCATCCTTTAGAAAGCGGAGTGGATATCGCTGCTCAGCCACCAGGGAAAAAAGTCCAGAGCATATCTCTTCTTTCCGGAGGAGAAAAATGCTTGACCAGTCTGGCCTTCTTCTTTGCCCTGTTTCGTTACAAACCCACTCCCTTCTGTATACTTGATGAAGTTGATGCCGCTCTTGATGAAATTAATCTGGCAAGGTTTTTGGAATTGATGAAAAAAATAAAAAATCAGACACAGTTCATTTTAATAACTCATAACGTCAAAACGATGGAAGTTGCCGATTACATCTACGGAACAACCATGGCTGAACCCAACATCACAACCCTCTATTCAATCAAACTTGAAACAAAAGAGAAAGGTTGAGATTGCTCAGCCTGTCCCCTTTTTTCTGTCCCCTTTTTTATACATTTTTCATAAAAACATTTGAAAGTTTTAAAGATAATTGAAAGAATAGAAAGACCCCAAGAGAGAAAGTTTTGAAATGAAAAGGAGGGTTTCATGTCAACCTATCTTTACATCATCCTCGCTTATCTCATCGTCCTGACCGGTTTCAACTTCTACAGAGCCAGGCGCGTCAAAAGCCAAGAAGACTTCATGGTTGCCGGCCGAAAACTTAAAACCTCAGTCATGGTTTTTACTCTTATCTGCACCTGGATCGGCTCTGGAACTTTTATCGCAGGAGCCGAATTCGCTTCGAAAGCAGGTTTCTCTGCTCTCTGGCTGGCAGCAGGTGCCTGGGTGGGTATTATTGTTATCTATTTTCTGGCTGGAAAAATTCAAACCTTCGGCCAGTATACAATCGGCGACATCTTGGAGGTGCGCTACGGTCCCGTTGCCCGGTTATTCGGCGCAATCGCTCTTATCATTTCTTTCACGGTTATTGTCTCCTATCAATTTGTCGCAGGGGGTTTCATTCTCAATGTTGCAACTGATGGAGCTATTCCTGATTCAGTAGGCACCATCATCGCTGCCATCTTTGTTATTCTTTTTACTGCTCTTGGAGGAATGATTGCGATTGCCTACACGGATTTACCCAACGGAATTATCATCGTCCTTGCCTGCCTGCTTTCTGTTCCTTTTGTCTATCTTGCTGCTGGTGGTTTTCCAGAGGCGACTCAAGTACTCGATGCTGGTTATTTCGCTGTCGTAAACGAGCAGTTCGGAGCACACCCCGTTCTTAAAGTAGGAGGGTATTTTCTGGCGACCATGCTTCTTCTTATGGGTGTGCAGAGTGTGTACCAGAAATTCTACAGTGCCAAAACACCAAAAGATGCGAGAAAGGCAGTTATCCTCTGGACAATCGGAACCGTATTTGTGGAGACTGTGGTCGTGATTATTGCAGTGTTTGCTTACAGCAAATTTAAAGGACAGATTGATCTTACCATTCCCAAGGAAGGAGGAAAAGTTGTTCTTATGGCAGCCAAAAGCTTGGTTCCCGCTCCGGTAGGAGTGCTCCTTCTAGGTGCGGCATGTGCTGTCGTTATCTCCACAGGCATGAACTACCTTCTCTCTCCTACTACAACCATCATGCGCGATATTTACCAGCGCTTTGTAAAAAAAGAGGCCTCCCAAAGCAATATGGTCGCCCTCCAGAAAGTTTTTGTAGTTTTCCTCGGGGTAGTCGCATTTTTCCTGGCCATGAGGCTTACTTCAGTGCTCGGAATGGCCTTCTTTGCTTATACAATATACGGAGTTGCAATTACTCCTGCCCTCATCGCAGCTTTAACCTGGAAAAGGGCAACCAAAGCCGGAGGATTAGCCTCGATTATATCAGGAACTGCGGCCTGTATAGTTCTGAAGGTCCTGGCAGAAGTCTTGCCTCCAGATAAAGCGCCAGAAGGCGATCCCTGGGGGATCCCTATCATCTATCCTGCTTTGATCATCTCTTTGGGCTCGTTGATTGTGGTCAGTCTTCTGACTAAAAAGCCAAAACCAGAGGAACTTGAAAAATTTTTCCCTGAGAAAAAATAAAACGCCAAAATGGTTTACCTGCTAACCATATTATTTTATCTTGTTGTTCTCTTTGCCTTCGGTCTTCACCTGACCAAACGGCTGAAAAAAAAAGAAGATTTCCTGGTTGCCGGCAGGAGCCTGACAGCTCCTGTGCTTGTGGGAACTCTCCTTGCCAGCTGGATTGGCTCTGGAGATATTTTTAGCGTCTCTGATCTCAGTTACAACCACGGCTTTTCTTCACTTATCGGCAGCAGCGGCGGCTGGCTGGGCATCATAATTGTTTTTTTCATAGCAGGTAGAGTAAGAACTTTTGGCCAGTTTACTGTTCCTGATATCATGGAGGCCAGGTACAACAAGTGGGCCCGAATTCTGACCACCGGAGTCACAATAATAGCCTATGTGACAATTGTCAGTTACCAGTTTCGAGGAGGAGGCTGGGTGCTTGATATTATCACTGGAGGAAAAATTTCCGCTGAAACAGGAATAATTATCATAGCTGTATTTGTCATCACCTATACCCTTCTCGCCGGCATGATCTCTGTAGCCTATCTGGATGTTTTCAACGGCATTGTCATGATAGCCGGCATTCTTCTTGCCCTTCCTTTTCTCATCCAGCATGTGGGAGGAATGGACTATATCGTTGCCAACGTGACCGAGAGAAGCCATTCCTTTTTGGGAAACATGACCTGGGTACAGGCCATGGGATATTTTGTCCCAACACTGCTCCTTGCCCTGGGACAGGGAAACATGTACCAGCGTTTTTTCTCGGCTAAAAATGCAGAAGAAGCAAAAAAATCAGTCATAGGTTGGGTGGTGGGAGTTATTCTTTTGGGAATCGCTCTGCAGAGTCTGGCAGTTGTGGGCAGCAGCTATTTTAAGGGCCTTGAAGCAAACGAGGCCGGAAAAATCATTATCCTCGTGGCCCATAAAGGAGTCCCTGTTGCCGTGGGCTGTTTTCTCCTGGTGGCAATAGTGGCTATCATCATCTCCACTGCTAATAGCTTCCTTCTTGTGCCGGCCACGAACGTCATCAGAGATGTATACCAGCGGTTTATAAATCCCAACCTTCCAGATAAGAAAATGATTCTCTACTCGAGATTGACGGTAATTGTCTTGGGTGTAATCGCCTACTCTCTTATTTCCTTTTTCCCGCGGATTCTGGATGCAGCTTATGCCGCCTACACTGTCTACGGAGCCGGAATCACCCCAGCCCTCGTAGCTGTCTTCTTCTGGAAGAGGGCAACAGCTTCGGGTGGGGTGCTGTCTATTTTGGGGGGAACAACGGTGACCATCGTCTGGGAAATAGTAAATAAAATCCAGGGACATCTTCCTTTCGGCGTTCCGGCTATCTATCCCGCTTTGGCCGTTTCTCTTGTTCTCCTCTTCGGGGTAAGCCTTCTTACTCCTAAACCCCCACCTGAGAAGTGGAGAGTATTTTTTAAAAATAAGGATTTGACCCCATGATCCCGATTTTAGCAAATATCAGGAGGAGCAAGTGAGGACAGGAATTGTCAAGGATCGGCGGTACATGGAACACAATATGGGTGCCGCCCATGTGGAAAACCCGATGAGGATAGATGCAATCTACGACATGGTGGAAAAGGAAATTACTTTCCCTTATCTAGAGATAGAACCTCGTCCTGCAACAGAGGAAGAAATTCAGATGGTTCATTCTCCTTCCTATGTCAATCTGATCAAAGAAACTTCGGGAAAAGAAAGAGTTGCTCTTGACCCTGATACAGCCACTTCAGCCCGTTCTTATGAAGTTGCGCTGCTTGCTGCAGGCGGTTTGTTAAAAGCTGCAGACTTGATCATGGAGGGAAAAATTCAAAATGGTTTTGCCCTCGTCAGGCCGCCCGGCCATCATGCTGAACGAGAGCGACCCGCTGGATTTTGTCTCTTCAACAATGTTGCTATCTGTGCTGAATATTTAATAAAAAAGCACGGTCTCAAACGTGTTCTGGTCGTGGACTGGGACCTACACCACGGAAACGGAACCCAGCATTCCTTTTATGACAGAAACGATATTCTCTATTTTTCCGCACATCAATTCCCTCACTATCCAGGAACAGGATACTGGGATGAAACAGGGCTGGGAAACGGTGAAGGCTTTACTGTCAACGTTCCACTTGCCGCGGGAAAAACAGACGAGGATTATCTCTTTATATTCAGAAAAATCCTCTCCCCTATCACGGCTCTTTACAAGCCAGAATTTATCCTCGTCTCTGCCGGTTTTGATATCTACCGGGCAGACCCGCTGGGAGGGATGATGGTAAGCGAAGACGGATTTGGAGCTCTCACCTCTGAACTTCTTGCTCTAGCCCGTGATTTTTCGAAGGAGAGAATTCTTTTTACCCTGGAGGGAGGCTATGATTTGCAAGGTCTCAGGGAAGGAGTCAAACAAGTCTTGTTTCATCTAGCTGGAGAAGCAAAAAAACCGGAGATAGAAGAAAAAATTTCACCCATCGCCCTGAGAGAATTGATTCCAATTTTTGAGACACAGCAAAAATACTGGAAAGATCTCCACGAACCCGATGTAGATGCTTAATTCATAGGGGCATTTCTTGTAGGGGCTTGATTTATCAAGCCCACCTTTTTAATTATATGTATTGATTTGATCTGTCTTTGTATGGGAATGATTTCTCTTCTGTAGGGGCTTGATTTATCAAGCCAACCTTTTATCTTATACAAATGACTAAAAAAAGTGTTAAAACGGGGCCTGTCCCCGTTTTTCTTTTAGGAATGATTTTTCTTCTGTAGGGGCTTGATTTATCAAGCCCACCTTTTAAAATTTATAAATAACCTGACCTTATAAATAAATCGTAGGGGCTTGATTTATCAAGCCAACCTTTTATCTTATACAAATGACTAAAAAAAGTGTTAAAACGGGGCCTGTCCCCGTTTTTCTTTTAGGGATGATTTTTCTTCTGTAGGGGAGATTCATCAAACACCTGCAGGACTAAAGTGTATTTA
>Ga0209986_10005298_pt1 | contig 10727 bp, 18 predicted proteins | sample BlataG_FD_183168 | JGI IMG/M metagenome (GOLD analysis project Ga0209986, IMG submission 183168) | Deep subsurface microbial communities from Black Sea to uncover new lineages of life (NeLLi) - Black_00105 metaG (SPAdes) (version 2) | ecosystem: Environmental > Aquatic > Marine > Oceanic >...
AAATCTTGAATATGGTGTATAATATATTCAATCTTATGAATACAAGCGAATTGCCATACGAAGAACTCAGCCGTATTTTTCGGACCATCAGCTCGCCGGCTCGTTTACGCATATTATTAGCGATTGGCAAAGGTGAAGCCTGTGTATGCCATCTGGAAGCAATTCTGGGATACCGTCAATCCTATATTTCACAACACCTTATGGCATTAAGGTCAGCCGATGTCCTGGAAACCAGGCGAGAAGGACGTTACATATTCTATAGGTTACGAGACAAACGGATGCTGAAGCTAATTCAAGAAGCTGGCGTTATAGCTGGTGTTCCTGAAGATGAGATAATGCCCATGTATAAATTAGAAAAGATTTCTCAATGCTGTTGTCCTAACTGCGTACCAGTTGTTCAGATTGAACAATTTGCTGACAAAGAATCCACACCATAAACGAAGGAGATAGCATTAACAAAACCAAAGGTATTGTTCCTGTGTACAGGGAATTCAGCGAGGAGTCAAATGTCGGAGGCACTCTGACGAAAGTACGCTGGAGATCAATTTGAACTATTTAGCTCAGGTTTAGACCCTAAAGTCAACATTCCATATACCAACAAGGTAATGGAAGAAGTGGTTTGAATTTGGATTATCAATGGACTTTGAGTGTGAAATAATATCTTGGAAAAAAGATTTTGGATAACAGAATTTAATAATACTCAATGATTAAGTGCATATAAAAATTTAGTTTAATTTCGGAGGTAAATCATGCTGACAATAAAGATCCTTGGACCCGGTTGTCCTAACTGCCATAAAGTAGAGGAAAATGCCCGTAAAGCTGCGATATATATGGGCGTTCAAGCTGAGTTTACAAAAATTAGCGATTATCAAGAAATCCAAAAATACCAGATTCTGGGGACACCTGGCTTGGTTATCAATGAAAAGGTTGTTTGCGCAGGAAGGATTCCAGAGGAGTCAGAGATTATGACATGGCTGGCGGATGCACTACTTGAAGAGAACTAAGATAACCACAATTCAATAAAGATCTGTATGGATCTTAGCTATTAATAAGGATTCAAAAATGACGGAATATCTCGAAACAACAGTTGATAAATTTATTTTTCGAGTGGCTAAAGATTGTTTTTATAACAGTGAAGGTGTATGGGCGAGACTTGAAGGTGATCGTGTAAAAATTGGTCTCTCTGACTTTGTGCAGCAGCGTAGTGGTGATGTCGCTTTTGCTGAGGTCAAACCGGAGGGAACAAGGGTAAATTTTGATGAGGAAATTGCAGTGATCGAGACCATCAAAGTAGACATCAGTTTCTCATCACCTCTTGCCGGAACGGTTGTAGAGGTGAACCCAGCAATGGATGAAGCCCCAGAGGTGATCAATGAAGACCCGTACGGTGAGGGGTGGCTAGCTGTCATCGAACCTGACGACTGGGAATTTGACAGGCAGCGGTTATTCGACGCACCGCAATATTTCTCCCGCATGAAGGTTGAGGTGGAAGAGGAGGTCGTAAAAGGTCATGAATAACGCAATTAAAGGCAACAGTAAACAAAAAGTTGTGATCGTGCCGTGCAGCGGTATTGGCAAAACCTACGGCACCGTCAGCCGCGAAGCGGCATATGAGGTGGTTGAGAATGTGCGTCCGGGTCAAACGCATCTTGTCGCATTATCTTTGCTAGTTTTAGGAGATGAAAACTCAAGAGAATCGGTGGCGCAGTACCCGGCAGTGACCATTGACGGTTGTAAACTTGCCTGCGCTACCAAGATGGTGGAGGAAAGCGGCGGGACGGTGGCGCAAGATTTTGCTGTTCTGGATGTATACCGCAAACACCGCCAGCATAAACCCAAAGGCATCGCTGAATTAAATGAGGGTGGAATAAAATTAGCCCAGGTGCTTGCAGAAGAAATAGCAGAAGTCGTGGACAGGCTGGATTTTGATGCTCAACCCGAACAAAGTACAGAAGGAGGCAACAATGGTTGACCTTCCTAAGAAGAAAGTGGGCATAGTAGCCTGCTCCGGTGAAGAGCTGCCAGAAGGTACGGTTACACGCCTAGCAGCGCTTAAGGTACTGGAGCAATTGCGTCCGGCTGATACAGTAACCATTTGCTTGCCCCTCTTCCTGGCGGGTGGCGAAGGGGACCGGGCATTCGCTAAGTTCTACCCGACCATAGCGGTAGACGGCTGCGAGCTCCGATGCGCCGCCCTAGCAACAGAAAAATATTCTAACAAACCAGCAGCCAGCATCGTTGTATCAGATTTGGTTCAGGAAAAAGGGATCGGGCGTCCATCAGGACTGCGCAAGTTAGACCAGGCAGGTCAAGCAGCAGTGGAAGTTACTGCCGAGCGAATGGCATTTTTGGTGGACGAGCTACTAGGAAAGCGTTGGAGTCGACAGGAAGGCGAGTTTACCGGGACTAAAGAACCTACCGAAGTGCAAATAGAGACCGAGGCTGCCTGCGCATGCGTCACTGGCATCCCGATGCAGAAAGTGAGCATCAAAGGGCAAGAAGTAACTCTGATCGGTCTACCGCTTATCTTCCAGCAGTTCCAGGAAGATAACAAATCACCTTCAGATGCAACAAAGAAAGAATTGTTAGAGACAGTGAAAATCTATAATCCGGTGCCGGCTGGGGCAGAAGATACTTATGCTGAAATCATTCTGCACGAATATGCCATCTATTGTAACGGAAAGGAGCCCGTAACATGAGCCGCACCGCTGTATACGATACAACCGTCACCTGGAAAGGGGAACACAAGGGTCACTTGGTTATGGGAAATGGTCCCGAGATGGATTTCTCCGCCCCTCCAGATGCTGAAGGGCATGCGGGTATATTCACTCCTGAAGACGCTTTTGTGGCCGCCGCCAACACATGCATCATGTTGATGTTCATCTGGGCAACGGAGCGTTTTAAACTGAATTTGCTCTCCTACGAGTGCAGAGCGGAAGGGACCAAACTTATTGAATTAGATCGCACCGAGATATTCACTCACCTGCGTTTCTGGCCTGTGATATGTATCCGAACTAACGGCGACGATCCCAACAAGGTGGAAAAGCGCGCCCGGCGAGCAATGAAAGCGGCCCAGAAGTTTAGTTTAGTGGCAAATTCAGTTAAATCGGAGGTAATCATCGAACCCCTGTTCGAAATTGTAGACTAGGTTGGATTAATTCCCCTGACATGCAGGGGGTTTTTTCGAGCTATATATATTCGCGTTCCCGAATATATTCCGGCTTAGAATTTTTCGCCTTACGTTCGAAAGCCTTAATAATGAGCGTATCGATAAATCTTTGTGAGTGATGATTGGAATGAGCGTTCAATAATGACAGGAGCGACTGACGATGCCTTTCTATACTTACATTTGTGAGGATTGTGAGAGCGAATTTGATATGTTCACCTCGATCAAAAAGAAGGAAGCTGGCTGGAAACCTGTTTGTTCCAACTGTGGTAGTGTAAAAACTCGCCAAATATTCTCGGCAGTCGCTATGACTTCTGACATCCAGCAACCTTCTCAAGGGAGCAGCTGCTGTGCATGAAGGAAAGGAGCCAATCGATGAACAAACCTCCTGCAGGAAGCGGAGCTTGTTGTCTGCCAAGTGCAAAGGGGATCACTTATATCAGAGTTGGACCAGATCGTCATATCATCGGGTTACAGAAACTGGAGACGGTATTCAAGCAGTTACTTGCCATGAGCCTTTATCCTGACGAAACTACCGATGAAGAGCTGGTCAGTATGGCTCGCAGATTTAACTACATACCCAACAAACCTTCTATAGAAGTCGACTACGCGATGGCACTGAGACAGGCGTACACTGCTTATTGTTTTCAGCAAGCAAGAGAATAAAATTTTGCTTATTAATATCTGCGTGATGATTGGGTGAATTTAATTCAGAAGGGACGAGCATTTATGAATAAAAGAGAGTATAGAAAGCGTGCGAAGTTGTTCCAAGCCCTGGCTCACCCCGTGCGGCTCCAAATTCTTGAACTTCTGTCCCAGGGTCCGATCTGTGTATGCGACCTGATGCCCCAACTCGACCAACGCCAGGCATACATCTCACAGCAGTTATCCATATTGCGAAAAACACGGTTAGTTCACGGGGTGCGGAAAGGAAAACGCATCCGGTATGAACTTGTAACACCTGTATTACAGGGCGTTTTAGAAAGCACCTTAGAAGAGTTTATTGGGATAGGAGTAAATCCGGACCCATACAATCAGATTTGAAAGGGAATCTCGAAGAAATTGCAAGGTAAGGAGTCTTATTTAATATGAAAAACTCGCTATGCTTTCGTCGTAAAAACTGCTGTTTATGTATGGGTGGTCGCCCACCATGATCTTGCTTGGATTTGCTCCCAAAGTTGCCGCGGGTATGAACGCTTTCGCGGTCACCCCGCCATCCTTCTCAGCCCTGTTACCTCACCTGCCAACAACCATTTGGGATATACCGCTTACGATCAGTATTATCTTAGTCGGTTCGCTGGGCGCGTTTGCGGGAGCCCGCATAACCAGCCTGTATGTGCCCCCCAATCGGTTAAGGCAGCTTTTCGGAATATTAATAGTGGTCATGACTGGATACAAACTTGCCACGATGATTATATGAGATTGGAGTGTTTATATGAAAAATTATGTTGAGTTACACAAATATCTTGATGAACGACTTGTAGAACTTGGGAAAGAGATTCCCATGCAGATGGGCGGTTTTGCCAGACTGCACAAGAAAGCTGTTGCAGATGGCGCATTGAGCCGCAAGATGAAGGAGATGATGGCGCTTGCGATCAGCATTTCCGTAGGATGTGAAGGTTGCATCGCCTACCATACCCACGACGCCGTGCAGGCAGGCGCTACCAGGGACGAACTGCTTGAAACAATCGGTGTTGGAGTCATGATGGCCGGCGGTCCGGGTTCAATCTATGGTGTACATGCCCTCGATGCCGTAGAGCAATTTTTGCCCGAATAAGCATCAGAAAACATTGAATATACTTCCACAGAGATCCGCTAAACGCAGGATTTAGACTACTCATTCCTGGTAATATCACAATCATAGAAGAGTTAAAGCGTTGAAAATTGCGTTTATCTCAGATGATGGTTTGACTATAAGTCGCAACTTTGATGGTGCGAAGTTTTATATCATCCTAATGTTGGAAGATAACCCGGTCGTGGCTCGAGAATAGCGCGAAAGAATTTGGCATGATCCTTTTATAGAGGAACCAAACAATAAACAGCGATCTTACACAAAGACCAATCATCGGGATTCAGTGAAATACACAGGTATTAAGTACTATCGTCTGCTGGCTGCCATTGCAGATTGTGATTTTCTGCTGGCGCAGGATAATAGTGTTGGAGCATATTATCGGGCTTTGCAGGTTGGTCTCCGTCCAATTATCACGGATATCCCCACCATTGATGAGGCCAAGCAAGCAGTAATTGACGGCAGTATCAGTAATCACAGAGGGAAAATACCTTGAGGCATTATATAAATAGATGACACTCAAATTTGTCCTTCGAATCAGCCTTTATCTGGTAGGCTCATTATGGCTTCTGAGTTCAGCGACAAATTGCGAATCAGCATCGATTGAGAAAACTACCAATTTTAACTTTACTGGTAGGCAGAGTAAGCCAACCGCTGTTCCCAACAAAGGGCAGGATGTTGTCAGAATTGTGATTTTCTGGATGAACAGCTGCTCACACTGTCACGAGGTTCTGGATAATGTGCTGCCACCCATACAGGACAAATACGGCGAACAGCTAGAAATCAAGTTAGTCGAGCTGGTTGGCGGTGAAGAAGTGCTGGCCTTATACCAGCTTGCAGAGAGCATGGGCATCCCAAAGGAAAAAGTTGGCGTACCATTTCTAGTGATCGGTGAATATAAGATGATTGGATTTGAACAGATCGCAGCGGAGATGCCCGGCCTGATAGAAAAATATCTCATTTCCGGGGGTGCTAACTGGCCGGATATTCCAAGCATTGAAGCTGTAGCTGTAGAAGCAACACCATCACCCCCCATAATTCAACTGACGCCATCACCTTCTTCAGGAGCAAATTCTCCAACAGCGGTTACCCAGGCAGTGTTATTTAACTCACCGGGCTGCCATGATTGCCAACTGGTGGTAGCCCAGGCAATCACCCCTGCGCGTGAGAAGTATGGTGATCAATTTGAACTAATAACCATCGAAATTGTCACTTCAGAGGATGTCGAATACCTGTATCAAGCAGCGGCTTCCTTTGACCTCCAGAAGGAACAGATCGATCTACCATTGCTTATCATCGGTGATTCTGTGCTGATAGGAGAAAAGATTGTAAGCGACCTGCCAGACCTAATAGAACAGTATTTATCTGCTGGTGGTGTGGCTTATCCTCAATTATTAGAGCGTACTAGTATCCATGCCCCCGTAAGTAAACCTCCACCAACAGCGGCTCCTTTTCTAATGCAGAATGTTGCTTCCACTGAACCAGCGGAATACGAGTTATCAACAACCAACGTACCAAACGGGTTCATCCTGGCAGCCTGGATTATGTTTGTGATGGTTGTAGTATTGGCATACACTGGGTTAATTTTTATACGACTGGTTTCGAGCCATTCAACATCAGAGCCCATTGTTTTGCGGCGCTTGGAATGGTTGATCCCCGTCCTGGCATTGGTTGGGATAGGAGTCTCAGGCTACCTGACCTACGTGGAGAATCAGGCTGTGCGTGCAGTTTGTGGTCCTGTTGGCGACTGCAACGCCGTTCAGAGCAGCCCTTATGCCCGCTTGTTTGGTTTGTTACCGTTAGGCATATTAGGTTTGGCAGGTTACATTTTGCTCTTGACAACCTGGTATATCCAACGCAGTACCGCCGGAAATCCAGCAGACTGGGCAGCGTTCGCCTTATTTTGTATGGCCTTCGTAGGTATGCTTTTCTCACTATACCTGACCTATCTTGAACTGTTCGTGATCAAGGCTGTTTGCGTCTGGTGCCTGACCTCTGCTGTTATCATATCGCTGATACTCCTTTTAAGTTTAGGACCGGCTGACCGGCATATTAAATACTGGAGGACCGTTTGACACGCAAAATAAAAAATAAAATAAATTTCCAAGGACTTTTCAAGATCTTTATCGTAGTTTGCGTGGTAATCATGGCAGCCTTCATCCTCGCATATAAAAACCAACCCAAAGCAGAAGAGACATCCCCCGGATCACCTTCAAACTTATTGAACTCCGCCATCAACAATAATCAGCCGGTTTTGGCATTTTTCCATTCGAACACTTGCGATTCATGCCTGCAAATGATTGGGATCATCGAACAGGTTTACCCTGAATTCGACGATTATGTCACCCTGGTGGATGTGAATGTATATGACAGGCAAAACGAATCGTTACTAAATGAGGTTGGTCTGCAGTACATCCCGACATTATTCTTTTACGACACTTTGGGTAAACGCCAAACCCACATAGGGGTGATGGAAGCCAAACAGCTACGCCAAATCCTGAGTGATTTAACCGTTGGAGATTAATTATGCCTTTTGATGAAAGTATTTTACAAACAGGTTCGGTACTTGCCTTTGCTATGGTCTTCCTGGGTGGGCTGGTGACCAGCTTAGGACCCTGCAACCTGGCATCTATCCCCTTAATTGTCGGCTATATTGGTGGGGCTAAGGAACTCACTCGAGGACGTTCTTTCACGATATCTTTAACCTTCGCAATCGGACTAGCGATCACCTTCATGCTGCTGGGGATTGCCGCTGCTCTGTTAGGTGGATTCTTCGGATCGAACAGCAGATGGTGGTTTTACCTGGTGGCAGCGATCTGCTTCTTTATAGGTCTGAACCTGATCGGTGTGTTCAACCTCTCTATTCCATCCTGGTTTGCCAGTTTACGTGAGCGCGTCGGAATGAAAGGTATTCCGGGAGCCCTTGCTTTGGGCTTGGTCTCCGGGCTGATCACCTCTCAGTGCGCCACACCAGTATTGGCCGTGATCCTGACCTTCGTGATGTTGAAAGGCGCGATCGTTTATGGCGCTGTATTGTTGTTCGTTTATGCGATGGGGCGAGGCGTTCCGGTAGTCCTAGCCGGCACTTTTACAGGGGCATTGAAGCGAATGCAAAGTTTGGGTCAATGGTCCGAAATGATCGAAAGAGCCAGTGGGGTATTGATCATCGCAGTAGGTTTGTATTTCTTATGGATAGCGTGAATTGAATGAATGATCGCCGCAGATTTCTTATTCTATCTCTATTAATATGCGTAGCTATTGTCATCGTTGGTACCAAAGCCTTTCGCTCTGGATGGTTTGCACCTCGTCGACCGCTGGACCTGAACGGGAAGCCCGCCCTGTTGTTTTTTAATGTTTCAAAAGGATGTGAATGTCAAATGGTTGTGTCAAATAACGCCAATGACCAGGTCGCCTCTTGGTCTGAGGAAGCCAGACAGGATATACCCGTATTTAAAATCGACATTGAACGCCGACCGGATCTGAGTGAGCAGTATGACGTAAATCGAGTTCCAGCCTTGCTCTTGCTCGACAGCCAGGGTCAGTTGATGTGGAAACAGGACTACTCGATTAATGAAAATCTGCCGCTTGATCTTATTCAATTTGAGCTAGAAATACAATTATTAGTCATGCAACAGTGAGGATTGATAATGGATGATAAATATATTAATACATTTGAGATTAGGGTTTTTACACCCCCCTGCAAGCCGGGCGCGGAACGGTTAGTGGCAACAGCCAGCCTGGTCGTTGATATCCGTGATGTGCTACCATTTTTGAACGCGACTCTTCGAGGTGCTGTTTACCATAAAGCTGCAAATTCCCTGACATGGAAGAAAGGTGGGCATAACATAGTCTTCAACGCATTCGAAATCTCTTCCAGTAATGTGGAAGACCGACCGGCAGCGGAAAAGGAAATCCAAGGATTAGTAAAAATGGTAAACTGCACCTGGGATCGGCGATCTGAGATTACTCCCAGTTATGAAAGCCGCCAGCGTCCAGCGCCGATGGCGGTCTATAAATTACTACCGCAGACCAATTGCAAAGGATGCGGCGAGGCCACCTGTTGGATTTTCGCCCTCAAACTGGCTACATCGCAGAAAAAACTAGCCGACTGCCTGCCCCTGAGCGAAGCGCAATATACCGACAGGCTGGCCGCCCTGGATGAGATCGTTATCGGAGCCCCGGCGATCAGATAACCTGGAGAGGAAAATGAACGATCCCAAAGATTCCCCAAAACCGAACAAGGAACATCAAACACCAGCGTGTAGCTGTGTGCAGGATCCTTTTGCCTCCCTGCCCCCGGAGCTGCAGTCCAAAAACAAAACCTGGAAATCGGGCTTCCGCCTTGTAACATGCCCGGGCTGCAGCCTGGAATACTGGACGAATTGTGAAGGGGACATATGCACAGATTGTCAGAAGAAGGGGATTCAAATCCCAAAAGCGGAGAAGCAGAGTTGAAGAAGACCCTGCAAGTCGCCCTAGAAGATCAGGAAATCATCGAGTTGATGCGCATCTTGATGGATGACGACGCCGAGGGCGTTGGGCGAGGGTTTCATGCACATGGCGATCGATGAAATTTACTTACGGGAGCTTATAGCGCGGCCCTTACTCGATGGAATAAAGCCGCCTGTAGATGTGTCATTCCTCCCGCCTCCGCCACCCTATGGCATACCCAAGGATGTGATCTTTTTCTGGTTTGATCGATCCCGTATAGAAACCCTCAGCCTGCTTGACAACTTGCCAGAGGATGCGAATCTGGATATCACCCACGAAGGTGGGTTCGAGGCGATGAACGGCTTGCAGTGGCTACCATCTTTCAGCGCTTATCAGTATAATAGTCTTTGTAGCAGGTCATCCCAAATGAACATACCCACCATCGCCATAGATCGTTTGAATCTGCGCCCTTTCATGGAGGATAACACAGGTTCACTACATAAAATCCTCGCCGAGAGGGATGTGCTGTGCTACTTTCCTAATCCTAAATTTTCCCCCAGGGAAAAGGTCCGCAAGTTGATCGCCGACCAGCTCAATCATTGGGCAGAACATGCCTACGGCTGCTGGGCAGTTGAAGCTCTCCTCTCAAACAGTTTGATAGGCGGGTGGGGTTTGTAGTACTAGCCGCTTTTCAATCGATCATTCAACATTCGATCTTGCTAATAAAAATTCTGGGTATTAGAATAATGCTCGCTTTAGAAATCAAATTCCCGAGGAGGAAAGGAATAATAATTTATGAAACAAAACCAATCCACATCACAGCATAAACAAGTCGTTACCATAGGAGGAGGCTGTTATTGGTGCCTCGAACCGCTCTTTGATGACCTGGTCGGAGTCGAAAAAGTTGAAGTTGGATACTCGGGTGGATCTGTTGAAAACCCGACCTACCAGCAAGTTTGCACGGGAACTACTGGGCATGCCGAAGTCGTGCAGATCACTTTTGATCCGCAGGTGATATCATCGCGCGAGATCCTGCAAATCTTCTTCACCGTTCATGACCCGACTACGTTGAACCGCCAGGGCGCTGATGTTGGTACCCAATACCGCTCGATCGTTCTATACCGGGATGATGAACAGAAGGAGACCGCTGAACAGGTGGTCATAGAAATCGAAGCAGCGAAAATCTGGGATGCTCCAATTGTCACTGAGCTTACACAATTCCAGGCATTCTACAAGGCGGAGAGCTATCACCAGGGCTATTTCGAGGCTAACCCGCAGGCGGCTTACTGCCAAGCAGTGATCTCACCTAAAGTGGCGAAGTTCAGGAAACGCTACGCTGTA
>Ga0209986_10005301_pt1 | contig 10724 bp, 9 predicted proteins | sample BlataG_FD_183168 | JGI IMG/M metagenome (GOLD analysis project Ga0209986, IMG submission 183168) | Deep subsurface microbial communities from Black Sea to uncover new lineages of life (NeLLi) - Black_00105 metaG (SPAdes) (version 2) | ecosystem: Environmental > Aquatic > Marine > Oceanic >...
GATCCAGCTAACCCGGCAAGCGAGGCTGAAATACTGGCCAAGTTTAGGAATAATGCTTCCTTCTCCATGATTCCCAGCAGCAGGGTGGAAGAGATTATCCAGGTAATTGGTCAGTTGGAAAAAGTGGATGATATAACTGAATTAACTAAATTGCTAACTATTAGTTAGCTATGTAATAGAGCTAAAACTTAAAGTTGCTTTGTAGTGAGAGGTGTAATATTGATTAAGTTAGAAAAATCAGAGGCTTTACAGAGGAAAATCCGCCGAGACGATATATCAGAACTAGCAATACCTACCTGGACATTGGTGCGCGAGGCAGTAAAAGCTGGGAAAACTGATGAGGCACTTGAGCTTATTGATTATGGCTGTTATGAAGATAGACAGATGCACGACATCTTAGCTGCATTTCCTGATATTGCTCTCACTTATATTGCCAATCGTTGTGGTGAGGAGGAAATTATAAAGGTCTTAAGGGAAAAATACTATGACAGGGCAAAGGATTTTATAGCAAGGATATCAAGTCCAAAAGAGGCTCTCGAAAGATTGGTTGAGCAACAAAGAGCCCACTTCAGTGACTTTACTGTCGTAGAAGAACCAGATAGGTATGCAATGATAGCAGACCCCTGTGGTAGTGGAGGTAGACTAAGAAGAATTAAGAACGTTGGGGTGACAAAGAGGGCGTATCCTTGGTCATGGAGCAAAACTGGTATTCCTTATTATTGTTGCCATTGCTGTGCTTATTTTGAGATTTTTCCAACTGAACTGCGTGGATATCCGATAAGAGTTCATGAGATCACTGACAAACCAGAAGATCCATGTATCCATTATTACTATAAGAAGCCAGAACTAATCCCGGAAGAATACTTTACCAGGATTGGCATGACCAAGACAATAAAATAATTGGTGTAAAGTGTGACGTAACTTCTTATTAAGGAATATTCATTAAGCTAGTGGAAGAAGGTGGAACGAACTATGGCGGGCACCTAGCGAGAAACAGCACCTGGTTTTTCTTTTTGTGGATATATACATCCTCTCCTAAGTTATTTCAAACTGAGAAGGAATTATGACCAATTAAATTAAATATGAGAAAAATTTTTTATGGTTGGTGGGTAGTATTTGCATGCTTCCTTATCGCTTTCTATGTCGGTGGTACCATATTCTTTGGCTTCACAGCTTTCTTTGAGCCGATAGCAGAGGAAACTGGCTGGAGCTATACCCAGATCTCAATCGCTGCCTCCCTCCGTGGCTTAGAGGCAGGAATACTTGCTCCTGTTGCGGGTTTCCTTGTTGACCGCTTTGGTCCGAGAAGGTTAATATTCTGCGGGACGCTTACGACAGGCTTTGGGCTTATCCTTCTTAGCCAAGCCAACTCCCTTACCATGTTCTATGGTGCTTTCGTTCTTCTCGCTCTGGGGATGAGTGCTTGCACTAGCACGGTGCTGATGACGGCAGTAGCCAATTGGTTTAGGAAGAATTTAGGAAGGGCACTCGGCATCATGGCTTGCGGGTTCGGTGCCAGTGGTATCCTTGTCCCACTTATAGTTCGACTCATCGACTTTTATCAGTGGCGAACCACCTTGATTATCCTCGGATTAGGAATGTGGCTACTTGGAATCCCTTTATCATTTATCATCCGGCATAAACCGGAACAATATGGCTATCTTCCTGACGGTGAGACATCGGCTGAGCAAGTCTCAACCTCTAAAAATCAAGAGCAGGAAGTTAATTTTAAGGAAGCACTTAAGAACAGAGACTTTTGGCATTTAAGTATTGCGGAGGCAGTGCGGATGATGATTGCCATGGCAGTTATTACTCATGTCATGCCTTATCTTAGCAGCCTGGATATATCTAGGTCGAGGGCTGCTCTTGTGGCAACTTCTATTCCGTTGCTCAGCATTATTGGAAGGCTTGGTTTTGGTTGGCTTGGTGATATTTTTGATAAAAGGTATGTTATAGCTGGGGCATATTTACTTGCAGGAGTAGGGATTTTAGCCTTCTCCTATGTTCAGACAACATGGCTTATTTTCCCTTTCCTTATCCTTTTTCCTTTGTCATGGGGAGCCCTGGTTTTGAGGGGGGTTATACTGAGGGAGTATTTTGGGAGAGCTTCTTTCGGCAAGATATTTGGGATAATGATGGGGATAGCAACGGTTGGAGGAGTCATGGGTCCTTTCCTTGCTGGGTGGACTTATGACACTTTAGGGAGCTATCATCCAATATGGCTTATCTTTGCTGGCATCCCCATCATTCCTGTAATACTGATGTTAGCGATGAAACCACACAATCTTGAGCCAACGGAATGACCTCATTGAGATAGAGAGACAACACTTTAAAGTATAAGGGTGTCTTCCGCTTTAAGTTTAGAACAGACCTTAGTAAGTCTTTGTGCCATTCCGAGGAGCTTTGCGACGAAGCAATGTGAGGAGAGGGGTGAGATTGTCTTGCTGCGCTCACAATGACAAGGAATGAGGTTACGTGACACTAGTAATATGAACAAGTACAAAGGCTGGATTCTGGCTAAAATAGAAATGTAGAATTGGATTGTCTTGTTAGCCACAAGTAAGCAATTAAAACGAAGGGGGTAGAAATGCCAGCAAAAATTCTATCGGGAAGAGAAATCTCAGCCGAGGTGAGAAGAGAGTTAAAGGAGAAAGTGGAAAAACTTAAGGCAAAAGGGCTTACTCCTGGGTTAGCCATGGTACGAGTAGGGGAGGACCCGGCGTCGGTGTCCTACATGAAGCAAAAGGGGAAGGCTAGCGAGGAGTTGGGCATTTATTCGGAGACGATTGTGTTCCCCAGGGATACCTCGGAGGAGGTGCTCTTGGCCAAGATAGCTGAACTCAACAAAGACCCCAAATTTCATGGGATTTTAGTCCAACTCCCCCTGCCCAGGCATATCAACCAGGACCGGGTGATAAACGCCATTGATCCCATAAAGGATGCCGATTGTTTCCACCCAGTCAATGTGGGTAAACTCCTCATTGGAAACCCTTACCTTTTGCCCTGTACCCCCCACGAGGTGCAGCAGATTCTCATCCGCAGTGGTTATAGTCCGGAGGGGAAGCACTTGGTCATCTGTGGGAGAAGCAACCTTAACGGCAAGCCTCTCTTTGCCATCCTAATTCAGAAGAAGACAGGAGCTAATGCCACCGTCACCGTGTGCCATACCGGGACGAAGAACCTGCATGAGATAACCCGGAGTGCTGATATCCTGGTAGCTGCCATGGGGTCTCCTAAATTCATCAAGGCGGATATGGTGAAAGAGGGGGCAGTGGTGGTAGACGTAGGGGTCAACCGTATTCAAGACCCGACCACAAAATCTGGCTTTAGGCTGGTGGGGGATACCGATTTCGAGGCTTTAAAGGAAAAGGTTGAGGCCATTACCCCTGTCCCCGGTGGAGTTGGTCCGATGACAGTCACCATGCTCATGTGGAACACAATAAGGGCTGCTGAAGTCCAGACTGGGATAACAGCGGAATGAAAAGGCTGAAACCATAACCCCGGTCCCGGGAGGTGTATGACCAATGCTGGTCACTATGCTCCTGGTCAATACAGTGACAGCGGCAGAGAGGCAAGCCAGCAGCTAAAGCTGAAAAAAAATTAAATTTTTCCCGCTGAAACTTGTGTGTCAAATCATTTAAGTAGGTGACCCAACTTTAGGTTGTTGCATCATAAAAAAGGTAACCGTATGTGGCACTAACTTTCTATGAGGGTCAACCTCTCGGGTTCTCCTTTTCTCCTCGTAAGTTTGGTAAAGCTTATCTAACTCAGACTCGATATCTCGTTTCAGTTGAGCCGGATTCAAACTCAAGTAGGGAGATTCAAACTCCGCCTTAGTTTTATCTGAAATCTGGTTTGATTCCCTCAGCCTGTGATATGGAGTTTTAGGGATATCATATTTCCGCTTAACCCTGCCACCAATCCTTACTTTTTCAGTTAGCTTCATCACTGGCTGGAGGTATTCATTCCTTGAGTGCATGTCCATCCTTTCCATATAGCCGGGCCTTAACCTCCTTTAAAGTAGTAACCAAGCTATATCTTAGATATTTTCGGTTACTTTTTATCTTATTTAACATATTACCCTTCGGTTACATATTAGATGATTTAATTCGCAACCTTGTCTAACGAATCAGGTGACTTTACAATTGATAGCAATAATATGCTTGATTTGGGAGAAGTAATCCATCAGTGTACTTTAGTAAATTTGCCCATGAAACCATTATGTCGACCTGATTGCACTGGAATTAAGGAGGTAACGTAATTTGGCTCTACCGAAGAAAAGATATGCCAAAGCGCGCCGGGGGAAAAGGCGTAGCCACCTCAAGCTTGCTTTACCTACTTTGGATATCTGTCCTCAATGCCACAGCTCCACGTTGGCTCACCACGTTTGCCCTACCTGCGGCAACTGCAATGATAGGCAAGTGATAGAGGTCAAGGCACCTAAGAGAACAGGGTAGATAGGGATATATGACTCGGTCATGCAAGGCAGCTCATGTTTTCCCTGGACAGGGGGGCCAGAGAGTTGGCATGGGGTTGGATCTGTATAATAGGTATTCGTCAGCCAAGGAAGCCTTTGATGAAGCTGATGCCTCCCTGGGTTTTTCCCTCTCCCAGCTATGCGGTGAGGCTATAATTATAGCCATAGGTGTCCGCGTAAGGCCCTAGCATAAGGGCTTCTTTGAAAGTCAACGTTAATAGGAAGTTGACACTGAGTTGGTGGAAGTAGAGCACTTCTGGTATACGTTTAGTCAGGCATTGTAGTTCCACTTCAACAATCCTATAGATTTGGTAGCAGCTTATATCTGTCTGGCAATGCTTGCCCCCATACGGATGGCACGCATGACATAGCCAGGCTGGTCACAGTAGGGCAGGGAGTATACCTCCAGCCCCAGTTTCTCCAGTTCCTCAGCCAGTTCCATCGAAGGCTGAGCCCGCTCGGCTAAGATAAAGACATCAGCTTCTAGTACCGCTCCATGTCCCTGGCTATCCTGATAAAGAACCCTCTTCTCTTGAATGCCCCTGACGTTGAATCCGGTGCGGAACTCCACCCCATTCTGCCTTAACTGCTCCACCAGCGAAATAGTAATGCGGGGTTGGAGTCCATAGCCTGCCTCCTCGTCACTTCCGATGACAGTGACAGTTACTCCTCGACGACTGAGGAAATAAGCCACCTCACAGCCTACATTGTTGGTGCCTATCACCGCTACCTTCCCCAAAACCTGCCGTCCGCCATCCAGCATTTCATCTGCCCAAATCACATTCTCTCCCTCTGCCACTGCTATGGATAAAGGAGGGCGGATCGCCCGGGGGGTCACTAGCACCACGTCAGGCTGCATATTGACCACCGTCTGAGCGGTGATCGACCGTCCCAATTCCAACTCCACTCCTAGCTCCTTAAGTATTTTCACCCGCCTGGATATGCACCCTCGAATAAGCCAAGACCAGCGGCCACCTAGCTGAGGAGCATCATCCCATAACATTACCTGGTGTCCCCTCAATCGGGCTACCCGGGCTGCTTCCAGCCCAGATGGCCCTCCCCCAATTATCAGGACCTTCCTAGCCTGAGGGGCTTTTGCTTCAGTCTCCCCCTCCCTACCAATTTCGGGGTTAACCAAACACATTATGGGCAACCCCTCGGGTGGGGGATCCCGGTGGCAGCTATTGCAGTAGATACATCTTACTATCTCATCCTCCCTGCCTTCTAGGGCTTTCCGTGGCAGGTCTGGGTCGGCTAAGAGGGGACGGCCCATGGCTATCAGGTCAGCCTTCTCCTGCTGCAGTATGCTCTCAGCCATAGCTGGGGTGTCTATGCGGCATACAGCAATAACCGGCACTGAGACCTCCTTCTTAATGGCCGCTGCCAGCGGCACTAAACAACCACGGGGTACCAACATGCCTGGTGACGAACCAACGCCTTCTGTCCCCGCTGAAACGCTTATACAGTCAACCCCCGCCTTCTCCAACCACTGAGAGATGACAGTGCTCTCCTTTAGAATGAGCCCTCCTTCTACATTTTCATCAGCAGATATGCGGAAAATGACGGGATAGTCCCTACCCACCTCTTGTCGGATGGCAGCCACAATCTCTAAGGCAAGACGGGCACGGCGCTGTAAGTCTCCACCATATTCGTCTTGGCGCCAGTTGGTATAAGGCGACAGGAACATGCTTAACAGATAGCCGTGGGCACCGTGGATTTCCACAGCATCAAAGCCTGCTTGTTTGGCCCGGCGCGCTGCTTGGGCAAACTGTTTCACCAGCACTTTGATCTCAGCAACCGTGAGTGCCCTAGTAGGTTGTCCCAGTTCCCGTGAGGTAAGGCTGGTGGGACTCACGGCCTGGGCCAAGCCCACTGCGCTTGCTGTCCGCCAGCCGGCGTGCTGAAGCTGGATGGCGGTTTTAGCCCCATTATCCTTCATGGCTTTAGCCAGTCGGGCCAGTCCGGGGATAAAGCTGTCATCGGCGATTCTTAGCTGGGTGTGGGAATTTACGTGACCCAAGTCGACGCCGCCATCGGCCACTACAATTAGTCCTACCCCACCCTGAGCGCGGCGGGCGTAGTGGTTTATCATGCGCTGGGAGACGTAACCTCCGGTCTCTGCTAAGCGACTGTTCATGGCTGCCGCTACCAGGCGGTTTTTGAGCTCCATGGTCCCGATTCGGGTGGAATCAAATAATTTCACAGTTAACCTCCTTGTTGACCATTTTAGTCAATTATTTTACTCTACTAGTGTAGATTTTTGCAATGCTGATGTGTTGCTCAATAACATTTCCTCTCAGTTCTTTGGATGCTCCTAAAAAGTGGCGCAACCCTGACCATATTATGAAGTGGATCTGGCTGAGGCTGTGTTTGAGTGACGCTTAATTAGTTCCTGAGAGCCACAATAAGGAATGGAGCCACTCTAGTTGAAGAGAGTAAAGGGTTCGATTTTGATAGGAGGAGTCGCGATAGTTAGTTGACTTGAATTACTAGGCGCGAAACTTTGATACAATGGAAGACATGAGGGAAGCCGTCTGAGAGGCGCTAGTTCTTTGGGATGCTGCCGATAGCTGATATATGAAGGTATGAATGATTACTTTTAAAGGAGGGAGTACTGAAAATGAAAGTAACTGGTGTTAACGCATACGCACTTGAACAGTCGCTTGGGGATATGTCCTTTGCCTCTTCTCTACATTGGACAAATATTAGGCAGGCAGCAATTGTTATTGTCTCCACTGACGAGGGAATTGATGGCGTGGGAGAATCCTATGGCCCAGCTAGAGCGATAGCCAGAACCATTGAGAGTTACTGTGCGCCTATAATCCTTGGTAAGGATCCCTTTAATAGCTCTAGTATATGGGATACCATTTATGGGAACTTTCCGCATAATTCCCAAAAGGGGATATTGCTTGAGGCGCTAAGTGGCATCGATATCGCCCTTTGGGATATCAAAGGCAAGGTGGTTGGTTTACCAGTGTATAAACTTCTGGGGGGAGCATACCGAGACCGGGCTCATGCTTATGCCACCGGCCTGTATAGGCCAGACGTGAAAAATGTGAGGGAAGCTTTGGTGGAAGAAGCGCTGGGTTATAAAAGGAATGCCTTCTTTGCCATAAAATTAAAGATTGGACACTCACCATCCCCCGAAGAGGACTTGGACATTCTCAGGGCTATCAGAGAGGCTGTAGGGGATGACGTGAAACTCATGGTTGATGCCAATTGTGCCTATAACGCCACCGAAGCCATCAGGTTGGCCAGGCAGATGGAGCAGTATGATGTTTACTGGCTTGAGGAGCCGGTCCCACCGGAAGATATCGATGGCAGCATCGAGGTAAAGAACAATACCAGCATTCGCATAGCCGGGGGAGAGTGTGAATGCACTCGCTACGGTTTTCGACAGCTCATCACCCGGCGCGCTGTGGACATCCTCCAGCCTGACGTTTGCATTGCCGGTGGATTTACTGAGATGCAGAAGATAGTAGCTATGGCTACTGCTTGGAATATACAGTGTACCCCACACGTTTGGGGGACAAACGTTGCTATAGCTGCTGCCCTTCATTGCTATGCAGCAATACCTGACATACCCCACACGCTCAATCCGCCAGAGCCCTTCTTTGAATGCGATTGCTCCCCGAATCCCCTGCGCGAGGGAATAACGTATGAGAAATTTACGCCGAGGGACAGCTACATAGATATCCCACAGAAGCCTGGCCTTGGAGTGACCGTGAACATGGATTTCTTGAAGGCAAAAGCAGTATGATCAAAGTCTCCGTATAAATCCGTTGACGCGCAGTCTATGGTGATGGTATCGTAACGATGCTGCAAGGGAACCTTGTGGCATTTCGGGGATCTGATCAAGGAAAAGAAAGATGCTGGCAGGAGAAATAGAATTACTACATGATATATCATCTAGGAACTAGCCTTAAGGCTCAAAGGCCATTCTCAAGATAGGAAGGGTAACTTGAATATAGAGGGATTGAAGTCTTCAGTCGTAAAGAAAGTAGATGCTGACCGTAGCAGTCTAAGTGAGCTGAGTTCAAAAATCCATTCCAACCCTGAGTTAGGTTTCCAGGAGGTAAAGGCAACTTCTTGGCTAACCCAATACCTGGAGCAGAATGGCTTTGCTGTAGAACGGGGCATTTGTGAGCTACCAACTGCTTTTAAGGCACGTTATGGCCAGGGGAAGCCAGTTATCGCTATTCTGGCTGAGTATGATGCCCTGCCTGAACTGGGGCACGCCTGCGGTCATAATTTAATAGGTACCTGTGCTGTTGGCGCTGGAGTAGCTTCTAAGTCGGCTGTTGACCGGTTTGGGGGCACTATCCTCGTTATTGGCACGCCAGCCGAGGAAATATATGCTGGCAAGGCGATAATGATGGATAGGGGAGCTTTCGACAATTTGGATGCAGCCATGATGGTGCATCCGGGACAGTATAATACTGCCATCAACTACTTCTCCGCTGCCCAGTCTCTAAAAGTCGAGTTCTTCGGTAAGGCAGCCCACGCCGCTGCTCAACCGGAAGCAGGTATCAATGCTCTCGAGGCGCTGCTTCTATCCTTCGCTGCCATCAATTCGCTCAGACAGCATATTAAAGCCAAGGCCAGGATTCACGGTATCATTACTCATGGTGGGGAAGCAGCTAACGTCGTTCCAGCCCATAGCGCCGCAAAGTTCCTTGTACGCGCTAAAGATGATGCTTATCTCGATGAGCTAAAGCAAAAGGTTCTGAACTGTTTCACTGGGGCTGCTATGGCTAGCGGGGCTCGGTTGGAGTATAAATGGGGAAAGCTGCGCTATGCTGCCATGCGCAACAATCTAACCCTAGCTCAGCTATTCAGCCATAATATGCAATTTCTGGGGCGGGAAATGAGACCTGAGCCTGGTGAGCGTGGCAGTACAGATATGGGTAATGTCAGCCAATTGGTCCCTAGCATCCATCCTTTTGTAAGCATTACCTCAGCAGAGGTAGCAAACCATACACCCGAGTTTGCCTTGGCATCTGCCTCTGAGGCAGGTAGTAGTGGCCTTCTGGATGGTGCCAAGGCTCTAGCTATGACTGTTGTTGACCTGCTAGGCAACCCTGAAGTAGTTGCCAAGGCTAAAGAGGAGCTTCAGCAAGCAAAATGATTGCCTTGGTTGTCTATTGAGCCTGCTTTATTTTTCTCAGTAATCTCTCTCGAATATCAGACGCCTTTTGACCATTGCTATTTTGCTCTTACTCGCGGAAGTTATCCCAGTTTTCTGGAGTTCTACCCCTGGTTTTATCCTGTAAATAACATATGTTGCTATGCCAGACATCGTGGACCAGGCTAAGGAGTAATCATCGGGTTTGTATTTCTCCTCCCATAATTTCCCTTGTATTGCCAAGTACAAGGTCTAGGCGGCTGGAAATAAAAACTGCGGAGAACTTCCTACACAGCTCCCCTTTTGGATACTGTTCACGACCTGCTCACGTTCTACGCTAAATAGTGTTGTGAAAGCCTTCAGTTTCTATCTTGAGGCTCTTGTTGCTATACTGAGCAGGTACATGCCTGAGTTACCTGAAGTAGAAACGATTAAAGATGAGCTTTTGCCCTGGGTAATTGGGCAGTGTTTCACCCAGGTTACTCTTTGGGACAGGAAACTGCTACGCTGGCCTTCCTCTGAGGGACTCCAACAGCTAGTTGGGCTGACAGTGAAATCACTGAACGTAGGGGGAAATACCTCGTTTTCGTCTATCGAGTGGTCAGTCGCTAATCATGCATCTCAGGATGACTGGCACATTGCTGCTGAATCCAGAGGAGATTGCCTATTATGCTAGAGCAGCATTTCGGTTTTCCAATGGTGTTCAACTTGTTTTCAGCGATCGGCGCCGTCTGGGGGCGATCTGGCTAGTGGGAGATGCCAGCGTTATCGTTGGTAAACTAGGGCCTGAGCCATTAGGCGAGGACTTCGCTCCTGAGACCTTGGTCAAATTGCTAAAAGGGCACCGCATCCCTGTAAAAGCAACTCTCATTGATCAAAGTATCATTGCAGGAATTGGTAACATGTACGCTGATGAGATGCTCTTTGCTGCTCGAATTCACCCTTTAAGAAGGGCAAACACCCTCCGTGTCAAATCATTTAAGTAGGTGACCCAACTTTAGGTTGTTGCATCATAAAAAAGGTAACCGTATGTGGCACTAACTTTCTATGAGGGTCAACCTCTCGGGTTCTCCTTTTCTCCTCGCAAGTTTGGTAAAGCTTATCTAACTCGGACTCGATATC
>Ga0209986_10005302_pt1 | contig 10719 bp, 12 predicted proteins | sample BlataG_FD_183168 | JGI IMG/M metagenome (GOLD analysis project Ga0209986, IMG submission 183168) | Deep subsurface microbial communities from Black Sea to uncover new lineages of life (NeLLi) - Black_00105 metaG (SPAdes) (version 2) | ecosystem: Environmental > Aquatic > Marine > Oceanic >...
TTCTTGCCTTGGTTTGACTTTGAAAGATTTTTCCTTCATATTGAACTTTTTTCATTTCAATACCTCACTGTCACTTGTCGTGACCTTGGTTTTCTCTTCTTCTTCTTTGTAGTCTTTGAATGTGCCATTACAAGTGGGTGACCACCATCATTATAGTAACTCCCAGGGGTGCTTGGGCCACTGCCACTCATTGAAAAGAAATCATTGCCTCCACCAAACCCTGTTTGTTTGGGTCTGCTTGATTGACTATGTTTCCTTTTCTGGGCTTTAAGTTTCTCGATTTCAACTTGTTGTCTCAATCTGGCCTTGTCTCTTTCTCGTCTTTGTTTGGCTGCCTCTCTCTGTTTTGTCTCAAACTCACTGTATTTGGTTGAGACTGCTTTCCATTTTTGTTTAAATCCCATTTTCAAAATAAAAAAAGTGAGGGTTTCCCCTCATTTAGTTCCTCCTTGTATAGAAGAAACCTATCACTCCAATCACTACTGCTGCTATCACAATAATGGCCAGAGTTGTTTGCCATCCAGCCATTTCATCTAATGCCAATAAGCCTTGTTGTGAAGTGTTTGTTGCATATGTGGATGCGATTGCTGCATTGTCTGCTGCAAATTCACAAGTCCCATATGTTTCGTTCAGATAATATCCTGCACTTTCACATTGGCTCTGGTTGACAGAAGATAAAATGGTCGCACCAATCCCAATAATTATGGCCAAGACCATAAAAGTGATTGCTACTCCAGATAAGTCTTCAAGTCTCATTTATGCTCATCTCCTTACATAAAAGAAACCTATCACTCCAATCACTACTGCTGCTATCACAATAATGGCCAGAGTTGTTTGCCATCCAGCCATCTCATCCAATGCTAATAGTCCCTGTTGGGTTGCATTGTAAGCATAGCCATCTGCTGTTTGTCCACTCTGAACCGATGTCAATATTGTTGCACCAATTCCAAGTATTACTGCGATAATCACAAATGTAATTGCGATACCACTTAAATCTTCTAATCTCATTCTTTCACCTCAAGAAATCGCTGGGAGAAATATGAAGAAACATCTCCTCGGCCCTGACCAATTTTGGATGTGGGCTGTCTCTTTGTTATTCTTCTTTAGTTCTACGAAATTTATAAACTTTTCTAAATTCCCCAAGTAATGTCAATAATCCGACAGGGACCAAAATCATTGCACCATATAATAATCCTGCATAAGTTCCACCGAGGTCAATTGAATTATCCATAAGGTTTGCAATGTGAACAGTGTCGATAAATATGAAAAAGGCCACTCCAATCAAAAGGATTTTTATTGGCCAATGATTATCCTCCAACTTTGAGGTCAAGAACAAAAGCAATAGTCCAGATGAAAGCATCCCAATGATTATTGCAAGTTGATAGTTTTCCATAGCCTCTTGAATATCTGCAACAGTCAAAGTCCAAGTTTCATAAGAACTCCATTCCTCCCAGAGACCTCTTGTATAGGAAATATTGACCCAGGAACTGTCAAAATCCCTGTTTGTGAGATTAAATATGGAATTTGTTTCATAATCGATTTCCCAATCGTCTCCTGTGAGGTTATATAAGCCATCATTTGACCAGGATATATTCTCCCCTCCATTGATGGTCATATTGGCAAATCTGTCCCTTATATCATATGTATTGACACCACTTGCCTCACTAAAAGGCAGATGAACAATCAAACCCTCTTGAATAAGGGTTGTGTTTGGTCTTCTTCCAGAGTTATTCAATGCAACAGCCTCTGTTTCTGACAAAGAACGATTGTATATTCTAACCTCATCAATAGAACCATTAAAAGACATAAATCCTGTTGCACCTCCAATCCAGAAATCCTCTTGATTATTATCCTCCCATCCTCCTGTGTTGTCATTGGTCCCTGCCCATTCCCCATTTAAATACATTGTGAGATTTCCATCTGGACTGTCTCCAAAGACTGCAACAATATGGTTCCACTGTCCAGGGATTTGTGGTTCTGTCACAGCATCACAAGTTGAACTGTCACATATTCTCATTTGGTATTGGCTTGACCTTAATGTCAAATACCAAAATGGTGATGATGAAGAACCAGCCCTTGTTGAGAACAGTGACTGTTGTGTGGACCAACTCCCTGTCCAATATCCATCGTGATAAACCCACATACTTATTGAATAGTTTGTCGTCGCTGTATTTGTAATTAAACCAGATGATTTTTCAGTTGCAAGATAGTTTGTTGTTCCATTCATATCCAACCAACTTTGGTTTTTCACATTGACTGCTTTGATTGTAGATGTTAAATAACCGACATCAAATGGTTCACTATGGTTCATTATTCCTGTGAACTGCCAAGGGAATAAAGTATCTTCAATTCCTGTGCAATTGACACTCCAATTATATTCTCCAATGTCCAGGATTGTTCCAATATCTTTGACAATTCCTGTGGCCACATCTGTTGAGGTTTCGTTCTCTTCCTCGTTAATAAATAGTGTGCAATTAAGCAAATTGTCCTGGCCCTCTGTGAAGTTATAACTGAAAGTTATATTTGCAGGGGGAAGTGATGAACCATTTTCTGGGGAAATCAAAACAATGTCTGGTTCTAAACAAATACTTGGTTGTGGAGACATAATTTGATAGGGGTCTCCGAGACCTGAACATACACTTGCTTGATACATTATCTGAACATACGAGTTTTCGCCACCATACTCATCACAAAAGATATCTTGGCTTATTGTTCCCTGGCCCTCATCCTCAATCCTGCAAATACTGTCTGATGAATTACATCTCAATTGTTCTCCAGAAGAAACAGGGATTGTTGTCCAAGAACCTGTTTGATTTGTCTCATAATAAACATAGCAATCATTGCATTCTCCTGAAACAAACCAAACTCTCCCATTCATTGTGAACCAATCACTTATAAAATCGTGACAACCTGATTGTCCATTGGAACACCACCCATAACAATACGCAACAGTAGGGTCTAAACCCCCCCCAAAACATGCACAGCGGGCATCTACCCATCTCTTGGTGAATGTCTTTTCTTCCCTATTGCTAAAAGTTCCTAAATTAACATATAAAGAAACATTCCCATCAATCTTTAATTTCCATTCATAATCATTCCATCTGAAATCGTTTTGGATGTGTTTCTTTTGGACCCAATCGTCAATAAAAAAAGCATCAACCCAATCTGAACCATTCAACCAAATGGTTTGATTGTTCTCCCTTATATTGTTCAAATCATAATAAACTTTCTCATTCCCCTCCTCTGTTTGAAAACCTGTTCCATTCCAAAAGGTTTCGTTCACCCTCTTCAACATTATAACATAATCATTGGCTTGGTCACCAGCAATCTTTATGTCTTGCTCGTATAACATAAACCAAACATCCTGGTTGATTGTATGGGTGGCCTTAAAAGTATAGATTTGAGATATATGGCTATCATTGGTTTTTATGTGGCTTTTCATCCCCAAATCAAGGGATAAAGGACCATTGTAGATTTTAGTTGTTACAGAATTATTGGAATATGTTAAGTTGTCGGTCTCATCATATCTTGAACAAGGGTTCTCATTATTCCATCTGTCCATATGCCAGGTGTTTCCTGTCTTTAATCCAACCCACTTATCAACATATTCCCATTGACTTGATAGGTTATTGGAAACCTGGTCCATACATTCATTGTCATAGAAATAATTTAGTTCAATTTCTCCCTGGTTCCATACCCAAAGATATGTCAAATTATCGTGTTCTAAAAAATCATATCCAATTGGTGATGCACTCACTAAATTGGCACCACCGACGATAAAAAGGACAAAAAAGAGGCACTCAAAGGCCCTATTTCTCTTAAATAGCCTGGGTTCTTTTCTCATTTATCCACCTCTATTTTCAAAGATTAGGAATGCCACCCCTGCAACAGTTCCAAATATACAAAGGAACAAAATCTCATCTTTAATCACATCCAATGCTCTCAAAAGGACAGCAAGAATTGTTGTGATGAATGCAGATGCTGCAAAGGCTGAAGAGGTCCGATAGTTTTTCATTGACACAAAGCCAACTATGAAAATCAACAATAATATCACTGCACCCAACAAGCCATCTGTGACTGTGTTTGTATATGTCAAGAGTTCATATGGTCTCGTTAAATTTGGGTCTCCAAATACCATCTTATAGTCTATCCCTCCTGGCCATTATGCCCAATATCAACAAGAGAATTGTCAATGTTATTATTGAGATTATTCCTGTCGCAATCCAAGGATTGGCTGACACTCCTGGGATTGTTGAGGTTCCTGCTGAAACCATATCTGTTGCAATATCAGAAGACCTCCAAGTTGTCTTGAGTGTCCCAATTACAGCATTGAACAAGTCGTCTGCAAATCCTAAAATCCCACTTGCAGGAGTTCCATTTATTTGGTCCTGGAATGTTCCTGACATATTGCTGATTGTGGAACCACTATCATAAACAGAGGAATTTATTTTCCCATAAACATCAGTATAGGTTTCATTTATTTCAAATCCATAATTGTTTTGAATTTCTCCAAGATAGATTGTCAGACCTGTGAAACACATTGCCAATAATATCAATCCTGTCAATAATTTTGTAATTGTTAAACCTAATGTCATTTTAATTCCTTGATTTTATAGCAATCACACCTCCGACAAATATTAAGGCCACGATGGCTGCAATACTCAATTGGATAAATCCAATCCAAGAGGCAAATGCCAGACCTGCAATCGCAAATGAAACAGCAACTGCTGGGTTCCAAACTGCTGAAAAGGCAATCATCCCTATAAATAAAAATGAATATAACAAACCATCTTTTCCAATTAGATTTGCAAGGTCCTGTGCAAGGTCCAATGTCCTGGTCCCAACTAATCTCCAGACACTGTCTTTATATGCAATGAATTTTGCCTCATAATAAGCATCGGCATCTGTAATTGTGCAAGGTATTGTGACAGAACTTGAACTCTCACAAGTGTAGCATATCGTTTGTGTTCCCTCTGCCAGGCTGTATTTATCCACCTTGAAACACATACTTGTTGAAACTCCAGAGGCATCATCTGCTGTCAATGTTGTGACATTGGTCACATTGTTCCATCCAATCGACCAAGCAATTGAACCGAGTGCATCCCAAGCATCAAAGATTGGTGCCTCTGCACCACCTGAACCGAGATTTATTTCATAGTCATCTTCTAAAATATGCAATGGGTCTGTGATATAAACCTGGACCCCATCTTGGATTGCAATAATTCTATACCAGGCATCTGTCTGTCTCAAATATATTATTTCTGTTCCTGATGGTCCTGTTTCTCCCATTGCAACCAGGGTATATGTTCCATCCCCTGGGGAATATCTTTGAATATGGATAATAAGTCCAGAGACAACTCCCCCATCTTCAAGTGCTGTGAATGTAATTGGAGAGGAATAAGTGTCATCCAATAAATATAAATCAATGTCTGTTCCTGCATTTCCATTGATTGTGGCATCTTCAAAATAGTATTGCCTTGGGTAACTATAAGAGGAATTTGTTGAGGAATAATCAATAAAACCATCCAATGTGATGTCATATCCAGCAGGGTTTAAACATAAAGAATAGTTATTGAAGTTCTGCAAGTCGAAATTGAATGCCTTGCTATCCCAGGCACTTGAGAGTGTCAAATCTGCTTGGAACCCTAATGGTCCAAATCGGTCTCCACTCTCTTCATCCTTTAATGTGAAATTTAATGCTGTGTTTCCACTCGTGCAATTTGTAAGGTTGAACAATATTAAATTTCTTGAGGTTGTATAGGCAGAACAAGAACCATCGTCATCATCACAAGCCCTGCAATTCCAAGTGTAAGTTCCAGAAACATTGAGGTCCCAATCTCCTTGTCCCTCGGTATTATTAGAGATTAAATAAACATCTGTTTCTCTTTCTGTGTTGACCTCATCCCACCACCAATAAAAGTGTTTATTTGATGGGTCGTTCCCATCGTGATAAAACATCATTGTGTAGTTGTTGCCATCATTCCATCTTGATGTGTCGATGGACAGTGTTTGTGGTCCAAAGGTTGTGACTGTGGAAGAATTACTGAAAACTGTTGTCCCATTTATTGTGATAACTGCTGCATAAATTCCATCCTGGACCTCAACATCTATTTCAAATATATCTCCATTAAATGTGAAATTAGTGGAAACATTCTTTGTGTCTCCTGTTGTTCCAGATAGATAATATCTATCACTCGCTGATGACCCCTCGTGATAATTTCCTGGACCTGACTGCAACCAGGCAACAGATAAGCTGGTCCTATATGCAGTGGTCTTTCCTTGAGAATATATCTCATAATATGTGTCCCCAACTGCACCTGTTGAACCTGAACAGGACAAGTTTGGGTCATCCAACCATAAGGAATTTGTAATTGGGGAGATTGTGCTTGGTGTTGTCGGTGTTGCTGCATAAACAAATATGGCCAACATTAAAATCCATAGTCCGATGATTATTGGTTTCTTTGTCATTCTTCCATCCTATTCTTGGCATATAGTATTGCCAACAATCCACCTCCGACAAGTAAGATTATGGATGGGAAATGTTCCATCACCCAGGTTATTATGTTATAATTGGATGCCTGTTCTGCAAGGATTGGTGCATCCATTGCTGTGTCAAATACATCCGAGAATACTGCACCAAGGACAACCATCACTATCAAAAACAATAATGAAACAAAGAAGAACACAGGATGCGTTCTGATATAGAAACTTGATGCCACGACTAACATAATCAATGATAATAAAACAAAGACATAGATATAATCAAAGGTCAAAAATAAGTTCTCGGTCCTCTCTTCAACTGCATTGTTCACTGTATTATTGAAAGCCTGATTGTCATCAATGCTGTCTATATATTCATTATAAACCCCAGCCATTAAGATTGTTACAAATCCAAAAACAAACAACAAGGTCAAAACAACCAAGATGTCTCTGACAGAACCTTTCTTGTTCATACTCTGAACCTCCAATCTTCAAGTCTTTTTTTCACTTTTCCTTTCCTGGCCTTTTCCATTTCCTTTGCAATCTCATCGTCAATTCTTCTCTTGGAAACCTTGAACTCCTTTTCCCATTCACATCTTTCCCTTTCGAGATTGGGAGATATTCTTTTCCTGGTTATTTTTTTATTCGGCATTCTTCTTGACCCTCATTGAATGAACAACTTGCCATATAAAATAAAGTATAAAATACAGCAAGACAACAATTGAGACCCACAAGGTTCCTGTATAGGCACCATTAACTGCCGAGGATAATCCACTCACAATTGCTGTGTCATTTATTGTTGCATTGTTCGCTTGGATTATGTTTTCTTGAACTCCTAAATTTGTGACGAGTATAAAAAGCCCAACAAGGACCAACAATAATTTGACAGCATAGTGATTTTTGTCAAGGGTTCCTGAAAGGAAAAACAATGAAAAGGAAACCCCAACAAGTGCAACGACAATTGCTATTTCCCAACTCATAATTTAAAACCTCCCTCATTCTTTCCACTTAATCCACTCAATCCACTCAAGAGACTTTTCTTTTCTCTGTCCATCTTCTGTCTTATTTCAGAGACAGAATGTGTTTCAAGTAGTTTCTTCAGTGTCTCTCCACCAAATGCTTTATAAATTGTTGCTGTGAACGAGTGAACCAATAACCATTTTATATAGTCCCTGTTTTTTCTATCGATACCAAGTTGTTCTGGAAACATTAACTCCAATGAAATCTCTGTCTCAAATTCATATATGATTTGCTTGACAGTCTTCTCATCCAAAACAGATAAGGAAAACACCTTGGATGTATAAATATTAAATCTCCCTATGAACCAGGCAATTGTTTCCTCTGCCATCAAAGGCTTTCCAATCTTTATCATTTGATTGGTTGTGTTATCAATCACCTCTCCTCTCAAGGTGTGCATCAACTCATCAATGATATAACTATTATCAAGTATTGTGTCGGCAACCCTGCTGTCTTCAACAGGGGAACCCATTGGCATAAATCCTCCTGGACTGCCTCCCATAAATTGTTCCATTATATTCTCACTCTCCTTATTTCTAATCCTGTGAATTTGGTTTTGCCTTTGCCTTTGACAGGTGCATAAAGTGTTCCCTCAAGACTTGGTGCATATCCAAATTCTCTCTGGCCAACTAATCCTTGTCGGCCTTTCTTTTGCTTTTTCTTTTTCTTTCCTGGTTTCCCAAAAGGTGGCCATCCAATCCCAAAGCCAGGAGGAGGGGTTGGGATGCCTGGCTTTCCTCCTTGGACCACCACAACAGGAGGGGACCTTAATTGTGTGGATTGTCTTTGGGATTGTCTTTGGGTCTGTCTTTGAGTTTGTCGAACATTCAACCTCATATCCTGTCTTAAAACATTATCTCTGACTTGGATTTCTGCTGGTCTTATATTCAATCTTGATTTTTGTGATTGTCTTGACATCAAACTTTGTGTTTGTTTCAACTGCACTTTGTTTATTGATGCCTGTGAAAGGTCTTGTTTAAAAGCAGAACCTGTGACACCAACCTGACCTTGTTGTCTTATAGGCCCAGGTTGGAACTGTGCCTGTCTTGCTGTGATTGTCTTTTGTGATATATCCCCAAACATCTGTTGAACCTGTGGACTTACGATTGCACCTGCCTCATCTGCACCAACATATTGTCTTGATGTGTAAGTCTTTGGCCTTGTCTTTGGTTTCTCAAGAACCTGAACTGTCTGGCTTGAAGTCTTTGGCTGTTCATAAACCTTGATAGTTGGTTTTGTTTCTGGAGTTTCTTTATAAATATCTTTTAATGTTTTCAATTCTGCTTGGGTGATTGCCCTTGGTTTCCCAACATTCTTTGGTGCTTTGAAAGTCCTTGGAGTATATACATCTTTTAGTGTTGCGACAATCTCTGCATTGGTTGATGGTTCCTTTATAATGTCGCTTGTTATTTTTGGACCCTTTATTTCCTCAAAGCCTTTCTGTCTGACTGTTATCCTATTGATGTCATACTTTGCTGGTCCTGGCTTTCCTGTTGGTCTGGCTGCCCTCTCAACAACTGTTCCTCTGGCACCTGTCTCAACTCTGGTTCCCCTAAATCTTGACAGTGCAATATAGTCTGTTTTCTTTGGGATAGGTTGACCTCTCCTTGCCAACAATAGGTTCTCCCCAATCATTAAATTCTTTTGACCTTTTAATAAAATACTTTCAGAAAGAACTCCAGACTTTTTTGGCAGTCTTTTGACACCGACATTTATTCCCTCGGTCCTAACATTAAAGGTTTGGAATTTCTGACCACCGAGTTTGATATCTGAACCTCTCTGAACATCCCCAACAAACTCTGCTTGTCTTCCTTGATATCTTGGATTTATATCAAAACTCTCTCCACCATCTTTGAACTGTCTCTGGGTTCTCTGGGTCCTTGTTGTGTCTCTCAAGGAAACTCTTTTGGATGATATTGTCCTGCCTTTGAAATCTTTATATTGAAGTCTCCCCTGGATGATTGTGTTTCCAGATGGCTGTCTCGCTGTCTCTCCTCTAAAGGTTGCCTCTCCTGCTCGGATTGTTTTTGGTTTCAATGTTTTGGATATTGGACCAAACTCAAATTGTCTCCTCTCAATTACTTTGAACCCAGCCTGACTTGCTGTCCTTGGACCCTCTTGACCTTTCCATCTGATTGTGAATTTCTGACCACTCGGTCTCTCTCTCTTGATTAAACTATCAAACCATTTCGGTGTCCTGGTCTCATATGTTCTTGTTACTCCAAAAGGTTTCGGTGCTGCTGCTGCACTCGCCCAGCCACCACTCGTTGCAAAATAAGGAGTGCTATGAAAAAAGAATTGGGTTGCCTTTTGGCCTGATGTCATTTCAGGCTCTGTCACCCCAACGATGGCACCTCTCTCTGAATATATCCTCCTCTCTGGTTGACTGATTGTTCCCAACTTGGTCCAATACTGTGTTGGTGCCTCGGCCTTTATAGGAATATAACTTGGACCAATACTCTCTGTCTGCAAACTCCCTCCAAGTCCTGACAATAGTCTTTCATCTCTTGGGGATAGCCATTGCCTGTTGATTGTCTTGACAACCTTTCCTGCCTTTGCATCGGTGACAACTGTCTCCTCTGTGACAGGATGAATTGGGGGAGGAACATTTGAGACAACAGCAACTGATTGTGATTGTTGTGCATTGAACCTTGCCTCGCTTACACTGTCGGCAAATAGTTTATCCCCTGCCTTGTTTAGTTCTCCACCTCTTCCCTCTAAATAATTATATTCACTTCTCAACTCTTTCTCCCTTGATGCAAGACCTGTGCTTTTTGTTTGGAGTTCTTTTGATTGTTGTTGGAATGATTTGAATTGTTGTTGTGTTATTCTTTCCTGGCCAGGTCTCGGTCTCTGAAAGATATAAACACCTCGGCCACCTGGTTTCGGTTTTAAATATTTAGAATACTTTTCTTTGAACTTTCCAAGCCTTTGTTCATAGGCCTCCCTATCTGTTTTATATCCTTGAAGATTAGAACCATATTGTGCAAACCTTTGATTGAAAGTCCTCACCTGTCTTTTGACACTTGCTCTCCTGGTTTGGATTTCAGTCGGTTCGGCCATAATCAATTCTTATGAATTAAATGATTTATAAAATAATTGACTTTCCTTTATAAATGAACATAGTGCCTAATAAAAACGAAACATTTATATATACTAACTAACTCACTTATTCTGTGTTTAAGGAGGCACAAAAATGGAAACTAAAGAAAAGAGATTTTG
>Ga0209986_10005303_pt1 | contig 10718 bp, 11 predicted proteins | sample BlataG_FD_183168 | JGI IMG/M metagenome (GOLD analysis project Ga0209986, IMG submission 183168) | Deep subsurface microbial communities from Black Sea to uncover new lineages of life (NeLLi) - Black_00105 metaG (SPAdes) (version 2) | ecosystem: Environmental > Aquatic > Marine > Oceanic >...
GAGCGTTATATGAAACATGTTCTGAATGGCCTACGTATGTTCAGTATGATAGTAATTATAAAAATCTTTCTGCCATGTTTGCTTATGCGATTGATGGTATTGCAGACCAAATTTATACAGATGGTATGCAAGAGCTACTTATATCTCAAAGAAAATTTTACAAAAAATTTTATAGTTGGGAAAATAGAAAACATGAATGGACTAATTTTTTGCAAGGTGTTTTAAATGCACAGTCATGAAATTATAGATTCTTTTTTAAATAAAGAAGACTTTGAAACTGTTTTAGAAGAAACGTCTAAATGTGATTGGAGAGCCCTTAAAGAAGGAGGCATTGATAAATCTTTAGATTACAATTCCTTTTATACCGAATACACGCTTAGTTTAATTAATAAAAAATTAAATAAAAATTTTAAGTTGCATAGAGTTTTAGCAAAGGCTGAATCAAGACATGAAGGTATGAGTATTCATCAAGATAGTGATAATCATACGCATACAGCGATCTTATACGTAGGTGGAAACTATCCAAGAAATTGTTTAGGTGGAACGATATTATTTTACAATGATGAAAATATCTATATTGATTATAAACCAAATAGATTATTAATATTTGATGGTAAAGTATTTCATAGAGGTATATATTACAGTGATCTATTTGGTTGGAGATACCAAATTGTTTGGCATATAAAGGAGACTAAATGAAAAATCATGAACCTATATGGTTTAACAAAAATGAAGAAACACGGGACACGGAACTTAAAGATAATTTAAAACCTTATTCAATATTTGTTGCTACACCTGTACATAGTGAGTGCTCTATTCACTACACACAATCCCTTTTAAATTTACAAAAGTGGGCTATAAAAAATAAAGTTAAGTTATCATTTCAAATAATGAAATCTTCTTTAGTTACTTCTGGTAGAAATATGTGTGTATCTGCTTTTTTAAATTCTAATTTTACTCATTTATTATTTGTAGATTCTGACATAGCCTTTCACCCAGAATCTCCAATGCATTTAATTTCAACAGATAAAGATGTTATTTCAATTCCTTATCCTTTAAAAGATATGAATTGGCATAAAGCATTTAAAATGTTTCAAGATGGAAAAATAAAATCAGCTGATGATTTAAAAAGAAAAGCTTTTTACAGATATCCAATGAAAGTGCCAGATAACAATGCAATAAAAATAACTGATAACGTTATTGAAGTTACTCATTCTCCAACTGGGTTTATGATGATTAAAAGAGAGGTTCTTGAAAAAATGATTAAGGCCTATCCAGATTTAGTGATTAATCAAGACCAAGTAATTAATGGTAAAAATGAAAGATTGAAGAATATGTACAACTTCTTTGATACAATGTTTATACCTGAAAAAGGCCACTATTTAGGAGAAGATTTTGCTTTTTGTAAGCGTTGGAAAGATATTGGAGGAAGTTGTCATGCATGGATTATGGATACAATAATACATGTAGGTGAACATCAATACGAAGGTCGATTTGGTGATGAGTTGATCAAGATAGATTAATAAGATAAAATCAATAAAAACAGGAATTATAATTAATTATGGCAAACCCTTTAGCAATAGCATTAGCACTATACGGCGGATACAAAGGCTACAAAGCTGGTAAAGAGCGAGGTGGCGGAATAAAATCTATTCTTGGCGCAGTTCTAGGTGCAGCTGGTGGATATTATGGGGGTCAATATATTGGTGGACAAATTGGTGGACCGCTTGGTACGAACGTAGCAGGTACACAAAATTTTACAAACGCTATGATGTCACCATTTAAAGGTAGCAGTGCTATACAAAAAGTATTGCCTCCAACTAATGAGGCAGGATTAACAGTTGCACAAATAGGTGAAAATATACCAAGTGCAGGAACCAATTTAGGAACAGCTAAAACAGCTAGTATGTCACCAAATATTTTACAAAGAGCAGGCGGAGCGTTTAAAGGTATGTCAACTGGCCAACAAGCAATGACACTTGGAACTTTAGCAACTCTTGGCGCATATGCATCAGGAGCATTCAAACCTGAGCCATACAAAAGAACTCAGTTTACTTATAACGTGGCTTACCCAGAATTATATCGTAACAGACAATTCTTTGTTCAAGATCCACAATCAGGACAAGTTGTTGAACAAGCACAATTAGATTATATACCAGAGGAAAATACAAAATTTGTTGGACAAGATAGATTTGGTCCTTATGGTATGGCAACAAAAACAATGAACACAGGTGGTTTAGTTGAGATTGCAAAATTTAACGAAGGTGGAATGCCAGTTAAATCAACTCATGATGAAAACGACATTAATAATTATAAAAGAGCAAATGGTTATGTAGCGGATCATACAGATGGTGCAAACAAAGATGAAGATACAATCTTAGCACAACTTGCAGATGGAGAATTTGTTACAAGAACAGATGGTATTCTAGGTGCGGGTATTGTTATGGGAGCAGATCCATCTAATGAAAAAGAGATGAGAAAAAAAGGTGCTGAGTTCTTTTATGATCAACAAAAGAAAATGAAACGATTATATGACCTCTTCAACAAAAGAGCGAAGACCGTTAATTAAAGTTGGCGTAGATATTATTCCTGTAAAAAAAACAGAAGTAAATCACTTCTGGGATCTTTGTCAATTTATGATCATTGAAGGACTTAAATATAACGGTTCAAAAATGACAGCCCCACAACTTAAAGAAGACATACAAGAAGGTTTTTACCAATTATATATTTTATTTGGTTCAGAGGATGGAATAGAAAGTAAAGTGTATGGTGTTCTCGTTACACGGATCACGGACCACCCTCAACTTAGACAGTGTGAAGTCGAATTATTAACAGGAAAAAAAAGAGAACTTTGGGAAGATAAGGTTATCACTCTTTTAGAACAATTAGCTGTCATGAATGATTGTCATAGAATAAGTATTTTAGCTAGACCTGGCTGGAAAAAGCTTGGTGAAAAAAATGGATATAGAGTAAAAAATTATGAATTTGTAAAAGAGATATTATGAAGTTGATTACCTATATACCCCCTAAACATGTTGAAATTTTTTGGAATGATTTAAAGCCATTATGTCAAAGATCTGTGCCTTATACCTATGGAAGATATAAAGTTGAAGATATGTATGATATTGTTATGTCTGGAAGCCATCAGCTTTGGGCAGCTCAAATCGATGGGGTCTTTAAAGGTGTCGTAATTACTAATATAATGAGATATCCGCAAAAAACGTATTTAGCGATGCATTTTTGTGGAGGATTTGATTTAAAAGAATGGAAAGAACCTATGTTATCTAAGTTAAGAAAATTTGCAATTGAACAAAAATGTGACGGTATTGAGTCAACTGGAAGAAAAGGTTGGGAAAAGATTTTTAAAAATAATGGTTACAAAGCTAAATGGATAACATACGAATTACCTTTAAAGGAGGCAGCTAATGGGTAAAGGCGGCGGAGGAGGATCAGCACCAGCTCCAGATACTACAACACAATTTATTAGAGAAGCACCAGGTATAGAAGAACGAAAACTGGAGTTGATGGATCTTGCACGTTCCACGGCTCAAACTCCTATTTCTATTCCTGATATTCAAGTACAACAATTATCACCTTTAGAACAAGCAGCAATTACACAAGCTGGTCAGACAGGTGTGGGTGCAGGAGCAGTTGGACAAGCAATCACAGGAACACAAGCTGCTATGGGTGCGCCTAACATTCAACAATTTTATAATCCTTATCAATCGTATGTGTTAGATGAAATTAATAGACAATCTGCAATGAGACAAAATCAACTTGCAGGACAATCTGTTATGGCAGGAGCGTTTGGTGGAGGAAGACAAGGTATTCAAGCTGCCGAAGAAGAAAGAGCAAGACTTGGACAAATTGGACAAGCACAAGCTGTAGGTTTCCAATCTGCTTTAGGTGCGGCTCAACAACAACAAGCAGCAGAGAGAGCAGGCGCAGCACAACTTGGAACTTTAGGACAAGTTCAACAACAAATGACGGGCACAGATATTCAAAGACAATTACAAGCTGGGGGATTACAAAGACAAATTGCTCAAGCACAATTGGATGCTGCTAGACAAACTCAATTACAAAGATCTGCAGAGCCATTACAAAGATTAGAATTTTTATCAAACATTTATGCAGCAGGACCAAAGTCAACTTCTGGTATAACCGCTGCAACTTTACCTCAATCTTCACCTTTAGCACAATCTATTGGTACAGGTTTAGGTGTGGCTCAAGCATATCAAGGTGTTACTAATCCTGCAGTACAAACTGCTAAAACAACAACGGGTTTAAAAGAGGGTGGAATTGTTGATGTTGCAAAAATAAAAAAATATCAAAGGGGTGGAGAAGTGAGTGATGATGGAGACGAGTCTTCTGATTTATTAAGAGATGAATACACTGGTGCTGTACCTCAATATATGCCTGAATCACAAAGAATGAATTTAATGTTAAGACCTTTAGCTGCAAAACTTTTACAAGCAAAAAGAATGCCTGGTCAATCAGATGCTTCAGCTGCAGCCTCTGCTTTTGGTGCAGGTTTAGAAGATCAACAAACTGCAGCTTTACAATTAGCAAAATATGATGCTGCGGTTGCTGCTGCAAGAGAAAAAGCAAAAAAAAGTGGAACAGGCAGTTTCTTTACTTCATTAACAGGAGCACAGTTAGGTACAGGAGATCCTGATGACGAATACTATGGTGAGGTAACAATACAAAACGGTAAAATGATACCAGTTGGAGCACCGAAAAAAACTTATGATATTTCAGATGAAACAAAAGATTTAAGAAAAGCTTTTGATGAAAGAAAAATTTTAAAAGTTGATAATCAATTAAGAGACCTTGAAACATACATTCAAAAATTAGCTAAGGACGGACAAGCTGGAGACTTACCTGGTTTTGGTTTTTTTGGAGGAAGAAATCCAATGCCAAGTACAAAAGGCAAAGTGTTAAGAGCAAAATTTGCTGCTTTAAAAAATACAATTTTGAAAGAAAGATCTGGAGCTGCTGTTACCACTCAAGAAATGGAAAGAGTTATTGAAGAGTTAGCTGGTGGCGAGACAACAAGAGATGAAAAAGCTTTTTTAACAGTTTTGCGTGACATGCGCCGAGGAATTGAAAAAGAAAAACTTGAAGTTATAAATCAATTCAAAGGATCTAAAGCTTTAGATAAATATTTAAAAAATGAAGGTATTAGTATTTATGAATCACCTACATTTATATTAGGAGCTGCAAAATCAAAAGGAACGAACCAAGAAATTGAAGGTAGACCAACTATCGATATTGATGGCAAGCAAACTGCTTTTATAGGTGGAAGACGTTTTATTTACGATCCAAAACGAGGCAAGTTCTTCCCTGCAAAAGATAAACCAAAATCAAAACAGAAGAAATAATGTTATGGGAAAAGTTAAAATTGAAGGTGTTGAAGTTGAAATTGCAGGTGATGAAATATCTGAAGAAGAATTCAATTTTATAGCCGACCTTAAAAAAGAATATACAAGTAAATTAAATCCTTCAGGCGTTTCTGATGAAGAGATAAATCCTGATACAGGATATTATAATCTTCCAGAAGTTTCATCTAAAATAAGATTCGCAGTTTCTGCTGCACCTAATTTTGAATCAAAAGTAAAAACTTTACAAAAATTTTTTCCTAAAGTAATTCAAGACGAAAATGATCCTACGAATTTTATTCTAGAAGATTCTAACGGTAAAAAATTTATACTTGATGATAAATCAAAAACAAATTTTGGGGATGTTATTGATGAAGGTAAAACAATATCTCAACTTGTAACTTCAACTGGTGCTGCCATAGCAGCAGCCCCTACAGGGCCAGGTGCAGTTGCTGCTTCAGGTGCAGGTCTTGCTTTAGGTTCAGAAATTTATGAACGAATTGGACAAATGGCTGGAACAGAAATTGATAGAGATATTAAAGAATATGTAAAGACAAGAGGTGGTGAATTTCTTTTAGGATCAGTGGCTCAAGCTGCAGGTCCTTTATTATTAAGAGGAACTAAATTGGTTTTTCAAGGTAAAGAAAAAGATATTTATGCAAAAGCGGCAGAAAAATTAGGCGTTCCTACAAAACAAGGTAAACAAGCATATGATTCATTAACTTTAAGTGAAAAAATAAATCAAGACTTACAATTAAATATGGCTGACCGTTTGAAGTTATTTAATAAATACAGTACAAAACCAACATTAGGTCAAGCTACAGAAAATCCAATTATAGATACTTTAGAAACAACTTTCTCAAACGTTCCTTTTGCTTCTCAAATTTTAAGAACCACAGCTGAAGAAGCACAAGATGATTTGGGAAAAGTATTTACTAAAAATATTATAGACAGTTTAGAAATTCCTAAACTTGCAACTCGAGCAGAAGCAGCTGGAGTAATTAAAAGAGGATTAACAGGAAAAGTTACAAAAGTAAAAGATCTTGATCCAGGAGATTTAGCATTTGGTATATTAAATGGTAAGGGATCAATTTATAGATTTAGAGTAAAAAATGATGTTAATTATGGTGCAGTAAAAGAGGCCCTTGCAAAAGTTTCTGCAGCAGATAAACAAGTACAAGTTTCGAACACATTAAAATTTTTAGCAGATCAAGCTAAAGCTCCTGGTGGATTAGAAAAAACTTTTAAATCAATTAATGATCCAAAGATACAGAGAATGTATAAATCTTTATCTGAAGATGCAGGTAAGTCTCAAAAATTAGGTTATGAAGGTGCTGACGCTTTAAGAAAAGCTGTTGGTCAAAAATTATCTGATCCTATGTTATACGAGTCAGTACCTAGATCCGTTTATAAAGCTTTATATAAAAACATAAGTGATGATATAAGAGTTTCATTAAATAAAATTAAAGGTACAACAGGAAAAAATGTTTTAGATAAATTAAATCAAGCCAATACATACTACAACAATCAGATAAAAATTATTGATAATTTTGTTAATCCTATAGCTAAAAAAGCTGATATTGATAATATTGTTTCTCAACTTATTAGTAAATCTAAAGCTGGTGACACCACACTAAAAATTTTAATGGATGAATTAGGTAAAGAAAGATCTGCAGTTTTAATTTCATCTATTATGAGAAAAATGGGAGAAATACCTTCTACTGGACAACTTGGTGCATTAGGTAAAACTAATTTATTTAATACACGCCAATTTATTAAAAATTATGATGAACTATCAGACGCAGCTAAAAAAACATTATTTCAAAATCCTATGTTTAAAGGTAAAAATTATGGAACATTGAATCAATCACTTAAAGAATTTAATGCTTTAGCTACATATATTGAAAGACAAAACCCATTCAAAGATTTAGGTCAAACCGCAACAAAAGGTGCTGCTGGTACAGGTCTATTAATCGGAGGGGGTGCTGCAGCTACTATTGGTACAGGTGATCCATTATTTTTATTAGGTATTCCAATCTTTGGTTACGGTGGAGCATATGCAATAAAATTAATGTCAAACCCAGCGTTTATGAATTGGGTAGCACAAGGAGTTAAGATTGCAGGTAATAAAGGTTTTGATGGTCTAATAGAACATATTACAAAATTAGGAGCTGTTGCAGGAATGTCTGATCAAGATACAGCAGATTTAACAAATCAATATTTAGAAATTATGAAACAAACTTCAGCGGCCAATGATGATGCAAATAAACAAAAACAAATCGCAATGCAAAATCAAGCTGCAGAAGAAGATTTAAGAGCAAGCGTGAGTCAGCCACAAGCTCCAGCTCAAGCCCCAGCTCCTGTAAACACTCAAGTTACAGATCCTATGCAGTATGCATCATTGTTTCCACAAGATGCTTTAGGACAAGCTATAGCAAATAGGAAAGTAATCTAATGTCTAATAAAAAAAATAAGTTTAAAAAAACTGATGCAACTATTTCTATCAATCCTATGCAGGACGATTTAAAAAAGATGGCAGGAATAGGTAGTGTTCCTTCTATAATTAAATCAGTTACATCAATTGGGAAAAAAGGAAAAATAAAAGTTTTTAGAGGAGACACTTCTAAAAAATCAAAAAATTTTAATATGGATGAATTTTATAAAAAAAATCCAGTTCATAAATTTATGGATAAACAAAACATGGGAAAACGTTTTAATGAAATAAAAAACAAAAGAGATAAAGCTGCGGGAAGATGGTTTACAACAGATAAAGAAGTTGCAAAATCTTATAAAAATAAAAAAGATGGTATCTTACAAGAAGCAGAAATATCTAAAAAAGATTTAATTATTGGTGATAAAATGAAAAAAAGATATTTCAAAGACGTAGATATGTCAAAGGATACAATTTTACTACCAAGAAAAAATTTAAAAGATGTAAAAATTTCTAAAGCTAAAGGCGGCTTTATTATAGGAAAACAAAAAGATTACATTAAGGATTTACTGTAATGGCAAGAAAAACTTCAGCAATGCAAAAGATAGAAGACCACGAAAAACTTTGTCGTATTATGCAAAAACAAACCTTTGAAAAAATACATGGTTTAGAAGAAAGAATATGTAGAATGGAAAAGGTTATTGTGGGTGGTTTATTTGCAATCTTTTTAGCTTTACTATCTAATCATTTATAGATAATAATTCCGAATGGAATTAATTAAGAGTGGAACGGCATTCACCGTTAAAGGATTCACGTGGGATGCAACCTATAATTACGAAAAATATGAAAGAACTGATGGAGACGGGCAACGCCTTTACCAGGTCGGAGAATATTCTGTTCCATCAGTTACAACGATCTTATCAAAAACTCAATCCGATGACAAGAGGAAAAAGCTCGATGAATGGAGAGCAAGAGTTGGATATCAAGAAGCTCAAAGAATTACAGTAAAAGCAGCAACACGTGGTACAGAAATGCACTATGTATTAGAGAATTATATTAATGGTATTGGTTATCTAAACCTTTCAGAAAAGGGTGCAGAAGCACGGCTCATGGCCCACGAAATTATTAAGGGATTACCAGAACTTACTAAAGTATATGGATCCGAAGTTTCATTAGCTTATGAAGATCAGTGGGCTGGATCTACAGACTTAGTATGTGAATATAAGGGAGAACCTACCATATTAGATTTTAAACAATCTAATAAACCAAAAAAAGAAGAATGGATTGAAGATTACTTTTATCAAATCGCAGCATACTCACTAGCACACAAGAAACAATATGGTGAAATCAAACGTGGTTGTATTGCCATGTGTACTCCAGATTTAGTCTTTCAACGATTTGAGATGACAAATAGCCAGTTATTGGAATATGAGGAAAAGTGGTTAGATAGGGTCAAAATGTACCATAAAAAACGCTCTGAGAAGCCCCAGAATTAACGAAACGACCTTGACGTGACCCTTCATACCCCCTATATTATGTTGCAGAGCAACACAAACAAAGGATAAGAAAATGTTTCCGTCATACTCACAAGTAAAAGAATTTTGGACTAGCTACACAGCAAACGTTCAAAAATTTTGGGAAGACTTTTACAAAGATCTTTCAAAAAAAAATTAAATGACATTTGGTGATGATCCCTTTGGAAATAAATTTAAACACAAAGGGATTACACCTATGCAATTTATTATTGGTTTCTTAATTGTTTGGTATTTGTTTAGTAGATTATAAAAATTATTGAAGCCACTTTTTAGCTTGTTCACCTAAAGTTTTTGCACTCAATTTAATTTTATTTTTAAGAGCAGAGATAATCATTTCATCTACTGTACCTCGAGTAATTAAATCGATGACCAGAACATTTTTAGTTTGCCCAATTCTGTGAGCTCTGTCTTCACTTTGTTCACGCACTTCCAGATTATAAGAGTTAGAATAATAGACGACATAACTGGCTTTAACCAAATTAAGCCCATAACCGCCAGTAGAAGGATTGCCCACAAAGAAACGCACCCTATCATCATTTTCAAATCGTTTGACATTATCTATTCTTTTCTCAGCATCAATGGAACCATAGATGGCAACTGTACTTTCTTTGCCATAACGATCTTCTAAAACCTTTATGATTTTCTCAATGTTGTAAATATAATTTGCCCATATTATATACTTTCCATCGTTTTCTTCAATAAGGTTTAGTAGTTCATCTAACTTTGGATCTGCAAACTCAAGTATATTTCCATCATCTGTTTTGACATGACCATTCACACATTGATGTAGTTTTAAAATCTCAGTAAGTTTATTTGAGTAACTGACTTCTTCGTTTTGGATCACGGCCCACGCATTTCTTTTTAATTTGTCATATGCCTTTTGATGCTCATCTTTTAATGTGATATAATGTTGCGTATATAATTTTTCAGGTAAATCTAAACACTCAGACTTTCTACAACGATATGAAAACTTTTTTATATTTTGTTCTAATTCTTCTAAGTTTGTATAGTATTTTGGTAATAGTACAGAACGACCTCCCATATCTATTTCATGCATTACAGCATATCTTGCACGAAATGTATAAAACGATTCATGCCCTAATAGAGATTTATCTAGAAATGCGCACTGACTATATAAATCGAGCGGTGACTTGGTAACAGGAGAACCTGTTAAAATTCTTTTGTAAGCAACACCTTTTCCTAATTCAATAATATTTTTAGTTCGTTTTGCTGTTCTCGTTTTAATGGTTGTTGCCTCATCAATGATAATCATTGTACGATCTGCTTCACCTAAAAGTTCTTTTACTTTTTTTAATCCTGATTTGTGACTTAACGCTTCAACATTAAATAAATACCAAGTTAATTTTAATGGGT
>Ga0209986_10005304_pt1 | contig 10717 bp, 7 predicted proteins | sample BlataG_FD_183168 | JGI IMG/M metagenome (GOLD analysis project Ga0209986, IMG submission 183168) | Deep subsurface microbial communities from Black Sea to uncover new lineages of life (NeLLi) - Black_00105 metaG (SPAdes) (version 2) | ecosystem: Environmental > Aquatic > Marine > Oceanic >...
ATTTCTCTCTGATAAGTCTTATTCTTTTTGGAGGTAATATATTTAAAAATACCTTCTCTTACCATTCCTTTACGCAGCTCTACCGGACGTTGACGACAAATAAGGGATTGAGCAGGAAACCATTTTACGAGTTTTTCTTGATTTTCTATCAGGGCAGATAGAGCGATGATCCGGAGATTTCCGTTTTTTCTCCGCAGGTGGTCTATTATATTTTCTAAAAGAGGACCCCATTTCGGATTATTGATTAACTGCATTTCATCTATTACTACTAAAGAAACATCTATTAAAAAATCGGGGTGTTTTAGAAGAAAATAGTAGAATTTTTCATAGACCATCACCGCTATTTTATAATCTCCCTGGATTATGCGCTGGTCGTCTTCTCTATGGTTACGGGTAGAGACTACCGTCTCTATTCCGTAACTACTGTAAAGGTTTTTAAAGTGCCTATATTTTTCTTCAGCTAAACACCTTAAGGGGACTAAATGGATAACCTTTTTCTGACGGATTACCTGGGTTATAGCAGCCATCTCTCCGATAAAGGTCTTTCCTGATGAAGTGGGAGCAATCACTAAAAGATTTTTATTTTCTTCCTCCAAAATCCCATAATTTCTTACCGCTTCTTCCTGTATCGGCAGCAAATAAGAAGAACAGTGTTTTTCCCAGATGTTTACAATACAAGAGGGGATACCATAATTCTTTAAACTTTTAATCTTCATTAGCTTGATCATTAGTACTTTCCTTTCTTTTTATCTTTCTATAACTAAAAACTAGAACAAAAGGAATACAAGGATTTTATTTACGCGACAATTTGCGAGATTTAAAAAAAGTATTATCATCACAGGGAAACAGATTCAAAAATTTAGAAGATTTAACAACCATACAAATGGTATCAATTTGTCTGCGGAAAGAGGAAAAGGGAATTCGAAAGTCTTTTGGTATTACACCAAAAGCCCTTGATAATTTAAAAACAGAAGATCTTGAAAATAACTGGGGAATTTGCCAAAACACAATATTTGAGACGATTAAAATTTTATTCGATATGAAAATTCATGGTCCTGATTTATTGCCGTATAGATATTTACTTTTCCCTTTATGTTACCACTTTCATAAAAATTCTTCATATAATCGCAATATTTCCAAACAATGGTTTTGGAGAACTGCATTTGCATCAGATGATTTTCGAAGAGCGGATGAAGTCTATAATTATTGCAGTGATTTTTTTGATAGAATTGAACAAGGCGAAAAACCTATAATTCCTAAACTTGTTTTATTAAAAACAAAACTTATGCAAACAAATTATTATTATCGTGGAGCATTAAGTCGTGCAGTTCTTGCATTTCTTGCCAAACAAAATCCTCGTGATTTTTCAGATCCCGATGCTGAAGTACTTGATAGTGTGTATCTTTTATTATCACAAGCTCCAAATTTACACCACATTTATCCCAGAAATTTTTTAGAAAAAGTTGCAGGATTACCTAAAGATGTTGCAATAGACAGTTTAATGAATATTTGTTATTTACGTGCAAAAACTAACATTAAGATAGGTGACAAAAATCCTCTACATTACTTTCGTGAATTTAAGAATTCAGATAATTTTGATGATATATTAAAATCACATTTGATCCCTAAAGATTTTATTGAAAAAGAAGAATTTAAACCAGAAGATTATAGAGATTTTCTATACGCAAGAGCTGAATTATTTTGTCAAAAATTGAAAGATGAATTACCCGATGTAGAGGTAATTATTGAAGAGTAAAAGAATTATAAAGATAGTTATTTAATAATATTTTTAATAAAACAGTGTTGAGACATTGTCATATAATTATGGTTTCACACTCTAGATCTTTCTGGAGACTTTGAAACTTTTAGGGAGAGGTTAGATAATAAAAAATAGTATTATGATTTATGATATTTATCATGATGAGTCGAAAGAGGAAGCTTATTGGCATGGATTTTTATTTGTGCCAAGAAAAAATAGAGACTACCTATTAAGTTTGTTAAGCGAAGCTAGAAAAAATACAAATTATTTTTCCCAAGTTCATTATCAGAAGATTAAACGTAAAGCAAAAAGCAATCATGAAACAGTAATTATTACTAAATCATGGACGACTATTGGAGTATCATCTTTACAACAACAAAAGTTAATTAAATTTCCACTAAAGATTTATCTGGGAAGGAATCCTAAGAAAAGGACTGAGCCACCTTATTATAGGATATTGGATCAATTGATAAGATGTAAATTCATGGTTTTTAAAGAGAGAGATAAACATCGAAAAATGTTTTTTACGGACGATAATTTAAAAAATATAGAAATCACATTTAAAATGGCTTTAAAGGGTTCCTTGCATAGACTATTTAATAATAATGATCCTGTAACTATAGGAAATATATTTATAGATGGAGATGAACAATATATTGGCGAATATGGAAGAAATCTTAATACAGATGAAATAATAAGAAGATTACGTTTAGAGAGAAGGGATTTTGTTTATTTTTTAAACAAATCTATAATAATTCCTCAAAAAAGCAATCATCAGGAATTAATAAATGGTCAAAATGCAGAGGATAGCTATTTGTTGCAATTGTGTGATATCTTAATTGGTGGAGTTCGTTTTCATTCATACTGTTCTGATACTAATATTACTAAGTATCGTATAAGCGAACCTTGCAGAGATTTATTAAAGCATGATCAGGATAATATTGCAAGAATGAAAGAAAGTAGATATTTTAATGGATTTTTATTAAATGAAGCTTGGCTTGAAGATAACGAATGGAAGTTTGGTCAACTTAATGCTGGTAATTTTAATAATTCAGAACAATTAATTTTAAAATTTTAATTGAAATAATAAATAATAAATAGGGGTACACATCCCATTTTCTTAGATAATTAATATTTTGTTTTTTAATTAGATAAATAGAGAAGGTGTATCAAGTTAATAATTCGGTAACTTTTTCTAACTTTTCATAATGGGTCTGATAAGTTCTCAGGTTCCTAAGGTCTTCTTAAATGATTAGAAGATGACAGGAGACAGTTCTTTAGTGCGCTTTTATCATATTTTAAGAAATTACAGTATGTCAAATGTTGAGATGTGACCCAATATATTTTAATATTATTCGCTATAAGGAAAATTAATAAAAATTCTAATTTAAAGTATTTAAGAATAAATTCTAATGAAATGATAAAAAGAATTTTCAAAAAATAAAGGTTGTGTAGTTATAAATATGACTATTATTGCTGGGTTTTATTTTAAAGAAGGCTCTATCGTAATTGCTGATTCAAGGGCAACTTTAAATGATATAAAGAACGAAGCTCATTTTAATGATTCTATTCAAAAAATTGTTCCCCTTTATAAGAATTATGCTTTTGCATATGCTGGAAATATTGGACTAGCGAGTAAAATTATATATGAAATAAAGTATAATATTCGAAAAAAAGAAAAATTAAAAATTCCTCAAAAACTTGCTCAAAATATTCAGCGAATTGCCAGATTTAAATATGAAAATTATGGTACAAATACTAATAAATTGGTTTATTTCATATTCGCTGCAGTAAGTAAATCAGGAAATGTTTTTTTATGGTCATTTGAACCCCCAAAATTTAATCCTATTCTGATCTCAAATAATTTCTACATTGCTGGTTCAGGGTCCATAATAAAAAAGGATATTGAACAAATCTATATTGATATAGATAATAATTACAACGGTTTAATAGAAAAAGCAAATGTGTTAATTACACGTTTTGAAAGTTTATTATCTCAGTATTCTGTAAATACTGTTGGAGGCCTTTTTCAGGTAATTTTGTTAGATTCGAAAGGTATAAGACCATTAAATTATGGCTATTGTAATATTAATCCATATGATATAGGGAACGCAAAAAGAATAGAATTTAAAAATAGTAAATGGATTCAGATTGACCAAACAAAAAATAAAAAAGTGGAAATAATTGAACCTTCTTTATTTCTAAATAAACTTTCTAATAAGCTTCCTTTTGATAATAAATTTAAAGATTATGTATACGAAGCATACTCAAAAAATCCTAATTTTAACCTTTGTTATTTTATCCCTTGTTTAATAATTGAAAAAAAAATTGATAGCACGATTTTTAAAGGCGTATTTTCAGGGTTAAGCATTCCAAAATTTCCATTTTCGGTACCAATAAAATTAGCTTTAGCTTTTTGGGGGACCGAAGGATACAAAAAATTAAAATTGTATCAAATTTTTAATAATGTGAAAAAAGAAATTTTAAGTAAAAAAATTTACAATAAATATTTACCCGAAAGATATGAGGAAGATTTCAATTTCAATTTGGAAATTAATTCGCCAGGTGTTCAATTTCTTGAATGCACTATTGGAAATAAGGTTATTGCAAGAAAATCATTATATTTTAATAAAAATGTAAAAGTCAATAATATTAATAATTATAAAGAATATTATGATTTTATATCTAAAGAGCTAAACAGAGAACATTCTTTAAATGCTGATCCATCACTAATAAAGGAAAAAGCGTTTCTAGACTATTTTATATTATGTCAAAATTGCATATCCAAGGAAGACTATTTAGAATTTTCGGGAGAAATAGGAGTTTTATACCGAAATCAATTTCCGATAAGAATGAATTTATTTGTCGCTTCGCAAATCAGAATGTCAAAAGGGGATCATTTAGCAAGATTAACTTTAGTTGATATTTTTACAAGAAAAGAAAAAGAGATATCAAATACAAAGGTAATATCGCATAGCGATTGTCTTCCAATTCCAATTCATGGCAATTTTATAATCCAGATTCCTAAGGCAGGGTTATATTGGATAAATTTATATATTGATGAGAAACTTGTAACAAGTAGTTTAATTACTGCTGAGACTGAAAAGGCACAATATTCATATTCATTAAGAGAGGAAGATGTTGAAAGAGTTAAGTCGGGAGATTTTTTAATTTTACCGCCTAGGGCTCAGAGAGATAATTAAAATCTAAAAAGGAATAAAAAAGACAGGGAACAGTCTTTTAGCGTGTTATTATCTCACTTTCATCATATTTTAAAAAAATACAATAAGTCATATCTTGAGACCAGCCTCCATATTTCTTTGCTTCGTCGGAAGTAGTTACAATAAATTTTCCTAAAAAAGAGGATTTTCGAAACTTTTGTCGTATATGTAAATGTATAAGAATGGCCAAAGCATTTGGACAATTTAACCTTAAAAGTGCTAAACGATACTAAGAAATTTCCGTAATACTGCGGATATTCTGCCATTTTGGTAGGATAAACGCAATAACGCGATTATTAGCTGTTATACGCCATGCCTTATAAAATGGCATAGGAGGTCTAATGACTCAAAAAAAAGTACTTTTTCTTAGATACCCAGGTGGTAAGGGTAGAATGCTTGATTTTCTAATTCCTCAGTTTGCCTCATCTATCCTCACAGCAAATCGCTTTGTCGAACCATTTGTAGGAGGTGGAGCTATTTTTTTTGCCTTGAGTCCAAAACAGGCACTTCTCTCTGATATTAACTCAGAACTTATTGACTTATACGGTGGTATTCGTCGTTATCCGATAGAGGTCTGGAATATCTTTCAAGGTTTTCCCTCCACAAAAAATACGTATTATAAGATTCGTGATTGGAAACATAACGAACTGGATTTACCGACTCGTACAGCGAGAACGCTCTATCTAAATAGGACCTGTTTTAAGGGTATGTGGAGGCATAATAGCAATGGAGAGTTTAACGTGGGATACGGCGGACAAGATAGACGGTGGGTAATAAGTAAAGAAACCTTGGTCTGGGTTTCAAAAAAGCTATGGCGTGTTTCTCTGAAATGTTGTGACTTTGAGGAAGTCATTGATGCATGCGAAGAAAATGATTTCATTTTTGTTGATCCGCCTTACCGGCCCGGTGAACGCGAGATGATTCATGATCATTATTGGTATGGCAAATTTAGTTTTGATGATCATAAGCGGTTGGCAGCGACGCTGAAAAAAGCCTCGGCAAGAGGTATTCGTTGGGCCATTACAACTTCTGCACATCCTGACATAGTTTATCTTTTCAGCAGGTATCATATTGTGTCTATTCCAAGAGGAACTGGGAAGAAAATTGGGGCATTAACAAAAGATTCAGGTGAAGTTTTTATTCGTAATTATGAGGAGGTATCCCAATGAAAGAGTTTTTCGAGAGGGCTGCGATGCAAAGTCATCCTCTAAGGGTTTTACAAACATTCCTTGAACGCGAGAAAGCTAACGAACAAGCAAAAAAATATGATGATATGCGCTTCGTCGGTTATGTACTTGATATTGGATTTGATACCGTTACGATTATTACATCTGACCCCTTCAAGATTGCTGTTGGTGGAGTACCCCGAAATTCACTACTCGTAATGGTGCCTGCGAATTATGATTCATTGCCTCCGCATTTTACGTTGTTACGAGTATTAGAAGCAGCTCCTACTCCACTGTCTAAAGAAGTTCAGCAAACCTACTTCGAGTTGCAGAAAAAGTCAATGCCAGAACTGGATATTTTCACTCAGAGCGAGCTACAATGGGGGGCGCTCAAGACTGGCGTCCTTGGAATGTTTTATCCTCATCCTGAAAAAATGGATGAAGTAGAATTTTCAGGCGATCTGAACAATTTCGTCAGCGCTCATAAGTATCGCGTCTATGCCAGTGATGACGCCCTATTGAAACTTATCACCAATTCAATGGTACCAAATGAAAACCGTTTTCCCATCGGGGATTTACGGTTGACTGAATGTAGACTTCCTTTGCCGAACAAACCTCAGCCTCAAGTTAAAGTCTTTGTTTCTACAAAGGATTTTATGGGTGCGCGAACAGCGATGTTCGGTAAAACACGGCTTGGTAAAAGCAACGTTGTCAAACTCATTGCACAGAGCCTAATTGAGACAACTGTCCAATCAAGAAATGTTGGCCAGCTTGTGTTCGACATCGACGGCGAATATGCCAATGATAATCCCCAGGATCAAAGCCGATCATTGAAAAGTGGTTATCCGGACCGCTGCTCCGTTTACGCCCTAAATCCCAAGCAGGCTACACCATCAAAACCTCTGAAATTGAACTTTTACGATCAACCAGAAAGTTCCCACCGGATAATCGGAAGTCTATTGCGACAAGATGCAAGGGTTTCTGGGTATATACAGAGCTTTACCAGTGTTGAATTGCCTTCAATAGATGAAATAAGGCAACTTCCTCCGGGAAGCGACCAGGGGAGAGCGCTTAGAAAGATTCAAATCTATTGGGCTATTCTTGCAAAGGCTGGATACCCCGTTGACGAATCAGGTCTTCGCTCAAGGGCTCCAACTGGTAGACCAGCAAATAAATTTGATCCTGGATTCGCAACAAATCTGAGAAGCACCGCTTATGGTTCTGAGAATATAACCACACCACCGCAAGGACCTAATACTCTAAATGAACTAGTTAGAGAGCTAGAAATACTGAATCGTTTTCGCAGAGGAAACCGCAGCCACCAATCGCTCACTACTGGGTCAGGCAATCCTGTATTTGAACCTGATGATATTGCATTCTTGGAGTTCTTGGAACCTCAACCTGGGCGAAGTGGAACTACGCTTATCCAACCATACAGAATGTACCACGATCTGAATGCAGGAGACTTTGTGAATGAAATCCTTGAACTCCTGGATTCCGGACAAACTGTAATTTTGGATTTGGGTAACGCCAATCCAGAAGTAATGAAGTATTTCTCTGATGAACTTTCAAGAGCAGTTTTCAAGCACCAGGTTGATAAATTCACCAATAATCGTTTGGGAGATCACTTTGTACAATTGTACTTTGAAGAAGCGCATAACCTATTTCCGCGTACAGAGGACGTAACTACAATTTACAGCCGCTTTGCAAAAGAAGGCGCCAAATATCACATTGGAATGGTATACTCTACTCAATCGCCAACAACAGTGAACAGAGATTTACTGGCACAAACCGAGAATTTTTTCATTGCCCATCTTTCATCTCAAGATGAAGTAAACGCGCTTGCTAAAGTGAATGTTGCATACGAAAGTCTGAAAGATGATATCCTTCAGGCGAAAACAGTCGGCTACATAAGAATGCTCACACGCTCACACCGTTTTGTTGTTTCGGTGCAGGCTAGGAAGTTTACTCCGCCTGACAAAACAAAGGGGGGAAGTTAAGATGCCTTACAAGGCTGGAGAACGTTTACCAGCAGAACGTGCAAGCCGCTTAGGACATCTTGACGTCCTAAAAAGTGAGTTGGTCAAAAAACTGTGTAAGAGTTTTGAGGATCCTGTCCAATGTCCTATTTCTACTAACTGTTCTTGGGAAGCCATGCTGTCGAATGGAGAACCTTTAGCTTTAGTGTTCGGCGTTGATGGTTCCATGCAGATCATTAAATCAGAGACTCCTCCCTATAAGGCACTCGCATTTATCAAGACCGCTCTTTTGAGGATTGATCGAGCAGCGCTTTCTTCGATTGACGAGGAGTCACCACATCCATTTGCGTTGCGAGACATATTGGCTGATTCTGCTTTATATCATGCTACTGTCCTTCCACTAAGATACGTTGTTGTCCCTGGGATGTCTGTATATGATGCAGTTCGCGAGATAATTTTTGAATCAGTAAAAGATGCTTCGTTAGATGGCGAACCGTTCGAGACACTTAAGTGGATAGTTTACGAAAAATGGGATGGGAAGAAGAAACATCTTCCCCCGTTCGAGTGCCCTCATTGTGAGAAAACTATTGCCACCTTACCTTATGATGCTGAGGAAGGAAACTGTCCAAATTGCAACGGGAAATTGTTTCTTACTGATATGCTTGGTTTCCATCAAGAAATGGCCCCAGACTCAACTCCCGAAACTGTTGCAACAGCCTATATGAGTATTCATGAGACATTATTGTTGTTTACAGGGGTTAGATACTTCTGGGAGAGAAAAAAAGAGGTGTTTTCCAATTGCCTATTTGTAAAAGATGGGCCTCTCTCAATTCGAGCACAATATTCAAAGCTTGTGGCTCCAATACGACGATTCTTAGCTTTTTCCAGGGATCAGGGTTATCCTGTTCACCTCATTGGGCAGGAAAAGACTGGGGCATTTGCTGACCACTTGCAACTGATTGGAAACAATGCCCCCATCCAATCGCTGTTTATCCCAGGCGATCAATATATTAAGGAACAGATTCAGCATAGGCCTGACCGCGGGGCACCCTATGGCAAGGACACGAACTACGGAGCAAAAGTTTTTGTTCGGCTCAGTCATTATCATCAAATGGTGTTAAATATTCCTACAGGAGAGTATGTTAAGAACCCTACGGTCTCTAATCTCATCGGTGCTGAAAGAGTCTTCGCCACATTGCCGACAATTTTGAGCAGCCAGTTCGAGGGAGCTCTTTTACCAATCGAACTGGCTCATGGCGTTGCATCTCTCTCAACTTATCCTTCCGCTAAAATTCTCAAGATTTTTGCAGAAGCAAAGGGACAGATGAATGAATAAGGCACGGCGTATAACACAGCATATACGCTTCAGGCTTACGCTCTTGCCTTTCAGGATATTGCTCCCTTCGGTCGCAACGTTGTATATACTGAGAACGTTAGATGCAATAGGGCGGAAGGCAAAATGAAAGAAATGGAAGGGAACAAATCTAATGGAAACATGTTTTGGACTGTGTATGTTGACGTGCTAAATTTGGACAAAAGGAATTGTGTAATAATACTCCCAAACAAAATAATATTTTTATCCGATGCCTCAGAGGATGAAAGAAAGGAATTAGTCGCAAAAGAAAAAGAAGAACTTATAATAAAGATTTGAATTAGTGAATAATAGGGACAGCTATTTTTTATTATCGCTTATGCAAAGACGTAAAGAGAGACAAAGGGACAGGTTATTTGTTCCTCCCAGTTTGACCGTGTTAAAATATAGGGACAGTAAAGGCCTAAGAGGGAAGTTAGTAAATTGGTAAATAGGTGTCCCTATTTACCCTATTTACCATATTTACCATACGGAGGTAAATTGTCTGAACTCTAATAAAAAATACAACTTACCTGCAGTTGTATATCTATAATGGAGGCGAAGGATATGACAAAAAAACTAAATCTTGTTGATTTTTTTCCTAAGTCAAAACTTAAAGTAAAAGAAACACTTATAGACAAGCCAAAATTTCCCTTCATTGATGGCCACAGTCATCTTCAACTGTTAGGAGGAAATTGGATAGATCGACCGGTAGAAGACCTATTGACCATGATGAATAATTCAAATATCCAAGCCATTGTGGATCTTGATGGTTTGGATAATGATAGTATCCTATTTGCCCATATAGAAAAGTTTAAGGCAAAAGCACCAGATCGTTTTTACCATATGGGTGGAGTAGATTGGACAAAATGGAAAGAAAAAGGTAATAATTTTGGAAACTGGGCCGCTAAGCGTCTTGAAGAACAAATTAAAATGGGAGCTTCCGGCATTAAAATATGGAAAAATCTTGGCCTTCATGTGAAAGACCAGAATGGGAAATTAGTGAAAGTTGATGATCCGAGATTGGATCCAATTTTCGAAACCGCCGCTTCTTTGGAAGTCCCGGTATATATGCATATCTCCGACCCAGTTGCTTTCTTTGACCCGATAGATCGATTCAATGAGCGATGGGAAGAGCTCAATGAGCGCCCAGATAGGTCTTTCTTTGGCCCCCGATTCCCACCATTTCAAGAAGTCATTGAGCAATTTGCAAACCGAATTCGTCGACACAAAAAAACAGT
>Ga0209986_10005305_pt1 | contig 10715 bp, 18 predicted proteins | sample BlataG_FD_183168 | JGI IMG/M metagenome (GOLD analysis project Ga0209986, IMG submission 183168) | Deep subsurface microbial communities from Black Sea to uncover new lineages of life (NeLLi) - Black_00105 metaG (SPAdes) (version 2) | ecosystem: Environmental > Aquatic > Marine > Oceanic >...
GTGTAGTCACTGAGATTTATGTTAGGCCGAAGATTGTCTGGTGATATTCTGAGAGGCTTTAGCAGCTTTTTTAATGAGCTGTGTATTTCCTCCAGCTGATATTTGACTTTCCGGCCCTTCTTCTTAATGCGACAAGCAAGCCTAATGCCTCTAAGATCTTCCATGAAATTATCTAAATTCTTCTTATACGCCTTTGCTCTCCATGCTTTTGTGTATGCTGCAATTGTTAATAGATAACCAATCATACAAATTAAGCTAGCTGGGGGTCGGGCCACGCCAAGTTATTGCTTATAAAGTGTTTATGTCCCAAAAACAGGTGTTTTGAAGGCCTATATCGTCCTTTTCGGCCCTAAAAAGGGCCATATATGGAGCAGCTGCCTCCCGTGTGATTTGCGGGACGTCCATTTGTAATTCAGTAACTTTGTCTGGGGACTGGGTGAACGCCAAGGTGCGATTGATAATTCCTGATTCCAACCTAAATATTCGGCATTCAGGGTTTGGGTTTGGAGTTTGAAAAAGTCATTCTCTAAATAAGGGGATTTTTCTGATGCGGATGCCTGTGTCATTTACGCTCACCATAGCGCCCGCTTCGAGGTGATTTTCAATTTTCGGCCATATCTTCTTGATAAGAGCCGCCAGGTCATTACCCCTTAGCCCTTCCAAACGAATTCGCACCACAGAAGGTTTAGAGGCATTTTTTAAAGCGATAATCGTATGGAAATCTGAGTCCAGGGTGATTATGGTACGGTCTTCCTTTTCTGCATACTCAATAATTTTCACATCGCTGGACCGACTCAATCCGACATCTCCGGTGTGGAGAACATCCCATCCTTGGTTTTGCAGAAGAGAAACTGTCGACCTGGGAAGCCCCTGATCAAGAAGAATACCGGTCACGCTGCCTCCGAGGCAATGCTCTGGTCGTACAAATTTCCAGCAGCGAATTGCAGTGCTTGGCGGATATCATCCTTTTCCAACTCAGGATATTCCCGCTGCAGTTCTTCCCAATCTGGGTAAAGTGCTACAGCTTCCACAACCCTGCGGACCGTCAAGCGCATATTCCTTATACACGGCTGGCCATTCATGATTTCCGGATTAATCGTAATCCTCTCAAATTTTGTGCCCATCACTCCCCCTTGGATCTCGTAGATTCAAAATTGTTTATACAGATAGCTTTTTGTCTTATATATCAAAAACTTTTGAGGGTCAACAGGCGGTTTGGGTGCTGGGTGCTTGGTGCTGCCCACTGAAATTCGCTATACCTAGCTGGGGGTCGGGCCACGCCAAGTTATTGCTTAGTAAAAAAGGGGTCAAGTCTGCTCTTGACTCACCTATGAGCCAATTTAATGTCTGGCCAGGAATAGGGGACGTTGCCACTATTTCTCTATTCTAAGAATGAATCTCACATTCGGAACCTTTGGATCGACATTTTTTGAATTAGGGAATGGTTTTAAGATTGGAAAGTCTTTGCGTGGCGCCACTATGATAATTCTCTAATCATTTTATTTAGTAACTAATGGGGGACGCTGTTACCCTCTGACTTTATTGGATATACTCCAATAGTTTTTCATCCTTGTCATACCAGTTAAATAGCTACAGAAACGGATTTAACGGCACAAGAGCAGTTTCTTGCCACGCTCTATGCACCTGCTGACACTCTTTTCACTCAAATGCAAATGTTCCGCTATTTCTTTGCCGCTGTTCTTCAGCTCCATCCCTGCCAAATAGCTAATAATAGCCCTGGCATCGCTGATTTTTTCGGTTCGTTTGGATGAGATAAGGTCCTTCAGGTCCACTCCTTGGTCTTTCGTCACCCTCCTTGTCAATTCATCCAAAGGAATCGGTGTATTAAAGCCTCTCTCGAATCTCTCGTTCGCTTTGTCTAAAGCCTGCATAACAAATTCCCCGCTCCCCAATACCCTCGCATCCCCCTTCTCTCTTTCATCTTTCGACCTACCCACAGTAATGGGGGACGTTGTTACATTTTGAATGGATTTACGGGACGTTGTTGACAAATTGTACAAACTCTAAAAGGACTAAGGACAGAGGACTGGGGACTGTGCTTATAACGGCCATGATTTTATGCGTCGCCTATTTTTCTGACAGGATGTTTTTTGGTTTATCTAATCTATCTCGTCTGTTTCGTTGATCTGGTTGATCTGGTTGAAGGTCTGTTTGGTTGGTTTGGTTGATCTGGTTTATTTGGTTTGTCTGGTTTGTTTCGTTGATTTGGTCAACAAACGCGAAAATGGCGAGCAACGTAGGCCGCCTTATCGCTGTAGCTCTCTTCCCTTTTTGGATACCTTCAGATTCCGGAAGCTCTCGATCCTGGCAGTCATTTATTGACACCGTCCACCGCTCCACAAAGTGGATTCCATCGAAAACATCAAACATTTCCCATTATCAGGTTTGGCTCATACTCGCATGTAAACAAGGACTGTAAAGGGAATTTCCTGGCTGCATCCAGAATTTCAATGCCAACAATTTTTCCGTCTTCAGTGATGTCCAGATTGACACCTTCAGAAATCTCGACGACACCTGTCGGCTGTTCTTCTGAAAGCCTAATATATGCTGCATCCACATCTTGGTCGTAATATATTTTCATTTTCTCAGCCCCCTTTTAAGCGGATACGCCGTGATTACAACGATCTGTCCCTTTTCTTTAGAAAAAACAACTTTGAGTGGATAATCGTGTTGGGCCAACAATACCTTTTCTACCACTTCATATTTACCGTCACCGGACCCGAGCTCCTGAAGCCAATGATAAATGATGGCCGAGATGGTTTCTTCAGCGATCTTGTAAAGGTTCATCCTTCTTTTGGCATGACGGCTAAATTTTATTTTCGGAAGTGCCATTGTTCAGTTGAGTTGCGGGCTTCGAGTATCCCTTAATGGTTCCTGATCAGCAATCGGCAGCTTTTCTGCAGCCTCCAAAATTTCAACGAAAGGCAGTGTGTTTTCCATGTTTTTTTATGCTCCCGTAACCGGCTCTTTTTTTAAAAGGGCGTGCTTTGGGGACGCGTGCTTTGGGGGCAATAATAACTTTTTATTTTACTACCCTTAGGGGTGTAATCTCTTGCTATTTCAATATATAACGTCCATTGGATTATAGGTTTCTTTTTTGTAAAATCCGGGAGATGGAAAATACAGGATAAAATCTTGATTAGGGACTAATACGGGACCTGGCCACTATTCCACCATTTGCTACGCCTTCAAAGCTTTCTGTAAATATCTTTTCTATGACCAACTCGCAAAACAACAATCTCCTCGCCCTCAATATCAAAGACAACTCTATAATCGCCAATTCTGAATCGATACGTTCCCAGGACGGGATCGGTCAATTTTGAAGCGTATTTTAAAGGTTCTTCTCTATACTTTTCAAGAGCCTTCGCGATTCGCTGTTTCACCTTTTCTTCAAGTCTCTGAATATCTTTATATGACCTATGGGTATATGCAAGCCTGTATTTCAAGCGCCGAAAACCTCCTGATGAGTTTTCACCCTACCGGACTTATAATCAGCTCTAGCCTCTTTGATGCTCTTCAGATACTCTGGGGAAGTGGATGCAAGAAGATCTTCCAGGAAGGAATCCCTTTCTTTTTTCGTCATTTTTTTTATCGCTGCGATGATCACTTCCGGTTTTATTTCCATCTTTATGCTTTCAAGCATTTGACCCTCCTTTATTGGTCTGAGCTTTAAGTTGTGGCTGGCCCATGTTGAAAAAGAGACAATTCTATGATCTAGATTCACCTTTATGTTTTTGAATGTATTCCAGAAAAAATGCCAGAAACACCATTAAGAACAACCCCACTACGGTTGCCAATAACACATTACGTTTTGTTTTGGCAGTTACGGGAGATGCTGTCAGTGGTTGCTTCAGCACCACGCCTACAATCTTGTCTCGTTCGCGTTTTAATGATTCAATTTCTGATGTGAGACCATAGATCCTTCTTTCTTCGACTGCAATGTTGTGTTTTGTGCTCATTTCTGATGAGCGTATTCCATACTCCAGGTCTCTTATTCGGCCTTGTTCTCCTCGCAAATCAGAATCCCTCTTCATTCTCAAGAACTCAATTTCGGCTTCAAGCTCTTTTATCCTATTTTCTTCCAGAAGGATTTCCATCAAAAAGCCTTTTTCATCAAACGCAAGTGAATTTATTTGCTTTCTTAATTCAATCGGATAGTTGATCATTTCGTGAATAGCATTAGCTTGCATGAACATTGCATGAACATGCCAAGATAACCCGTCTCACCATGTGAACCTAAGTCAATACCTTCTCTTTGAGCAATCAGTTTTTTACGACTCAATTCGGTTTCCTTCAAAACCCTTTTTGTCTCTTCTCTTGTACCATTCACGATCTTAACCTTTTCCCTTAGTGCCTTAATATTTGCTTTATGTACTCTGATGTCACGCTCCTTGACAATTATGTCATTGTCACATCGCTTTTCTATTAATTGAATATTAAATTGAATAGTCCTTATTTGTGATTTGAGTCGAGCTATTTCAATAGCGCCGTCACGTTTTTTTGTTTCAATACCTGTCTGAATATCGTTAATATGTTCATCTTTCGTTTTCATGTCTTTGTCTAACTGATATCTGGCTAGCTCACACTCTTCCTTGAACTGTTCCTCAAGCTGTTTAACTACCGAGTTCAAAACCGCCTTCCCTAGGTCCACATCCGGCGTCTTGTATCCAACATCTAATATGTTTAGGCCCTTCGTCGGTATGGCCACCTGAAACGTAAGGTGCTCCTGTTTTGATATTCCCTGTGAGTTTGAAAGATCTTTCAGAACTCCCAAATTGAACATGCCAGACTCGATCATGGATTCAGTTTTTTCCATTGTAAATGACTTGATCAGGGGATCAATTTCGATAAGAGCCGAGACCCTATACATTTTGGCATCATGGCGCGTGAAGCCATAGATAGCAGCGGCAAGTCCGCAAAGCAGCATACCCACAATAATCAACCACTTCCTCTTCCATATTACGCGAAGGTAGTCGATGAGTTCAATTTCGTCTTCGTAGTACTCAGGTTTTTGATTTCCTTCCATACGGCCCTCCGACCTACAAGGAATGGCGGTTTGCTCTCCATGAAAGCAAATGCCCGTTCAACCTCTTGCAAGACAACTTGACAAGTCCAACCGGAACGGCTTAAACTCCCAGCGGTTTTCAACCCTCGCTTCGTTTCATAAAACATAAAACTGCGTTAAGAACGGGATTTTACATGACGCGACTACGTTGCTTCCTATTGCTACTACGGATGACGATGCTTCGGCCAATTCTTTCGATGTTATTTCATTTTCATAACGCTCGACATACGCGCCTTGCACCTTCCGAACCCTGGCTTCGACTTCTCTAAGATATTTTGACAAGACATCAAGCAGCATTCTGAAGATGATCCTCTATTTCACGCCTGGTCGCAACATAATGTTGGTAGTCATTTGCCCATTCGACGAAATCCATAGAGTCATCCATTTGCCCCTTGCTAAATCCGTCGAAAAACTCCTCCGATGCCATGTGATATCGAGCCTCATAGACACTGAGGCGTTTAGCTACAGCCACAAGAGCGTCTACCGGTGAATCGTACTCAATTCTCTGTTTTCGCATAGATCCTCCCTTTTCTTCTCACCTTTATGGCATCGTCTTGTCTGTTTAGCCGATCATTTTGAGACACAACGCCATCAAGTGGTTGGGGACGCTGGTTGCCTGTTTACTTATTCTAAGCAAATCCGATAAACTTTAAGCTTTGTCAATCAGTTTTTTACCTCTCAACATCGCCTTGCTCATAGATGGAGACCGTTGCAAAACTGCCATTTTTGAAAGGTCTCATTTTTTATATTTTCTGAAGCAACTCAAAGTACTTCTCTCTGCTCATCCCTATTATGCGCATATTGTTTTTGATAACGAATGTTGGCACTTCTCTGTATTTCGGTATGACCACAGGCCTAATAGCTCCACGATAATGATAAATAAGATGATCGCCTTTTGTCCGCGCGTATACGCATCCAGCCATTTCAAAGATCTTGACCTGAACTTGATAATGAGTCGGTTTAATTTTCATGAGACGGCTACTTCGATAGGTGTAAACCCAACCAACTCTTTGCGCGCGCTCAATACGTTAGGATTAATTTCCTCCAACCCGCAATCTTCAAGAAATTGCTCAAATGTTCCCATCTTTTTTGTCTCTTCAATATTGATAATTATAGCCTCCATGAGATTTTTCTTTGCCTGCTGAACATCCTCTCCACAGGAAGCAATATCCAATTCAGGACAATATGAAACATACATATTACCCTCTTTCCATATCTCCTCCGTCAAACGTATTTTCATCGGCCCTCCTTACATTGACACCTTTAGCTTAGCAAATAAGAAAACCTTAGGAAGCAGGAGACGCTGGTTGCTTGTTAACTTATTCTAAGCAAATCCCATAAACTTTGATTTTTCTCAATAAGTTATTAAATCCCCTGCTAACCTGTAGAAGGCTCGGAGCCAGTTGGAATTCATATGACCAACAAGGCCGAATCCGCCCTTGATACCTACGACTCCGTTTTTCTGGCGGCTTTCTTTACGTATTCAAGGAAAAAAGCAATGAAAATTGCCAAAAAGAACGCGACAACCATGGTTAAGGTGGTCAGTTTCAGTGGGGATTTCGATCTTGTTTCATAGGTTTGAGGCTCCTTGATCATCACTACGGCGCCATCCACTACCCTTTTCAAAAAGTCAATATTCAGATCATTTGCCCTCTGCGACAGGACCACTACTTTAGCCACTATTGACCTCAAAGCTTTCTCGACGTACGCAGTTGTTTCCTTTTCCTCTTCCTTTTCCTTTTCCTTTTCCTTTTCCTTTAAAATACAAATGTCTTCCTGCAAGCCTTCTTTGTCAACCCCCAGATTTCTTGCTTGCACCTCCGCATCCAGTGCCGTCTTTACAAGAAATGAGTAGGAATTGTCCTTGCGCAGCCTATCAAGAAAAGAACTATCAAAAATCAATCTTGATTCGCTTTCCAAGCGCTGGATCTCTCTACCTCCTGGCATACTCGATGAGTCACGCTGTCTGATATCTTTCAGTAATTTGGCAGCGACATCCGCCTCATTTTGCTTCTTTTTTCTCTGCGCCTCAATATTTCTCACATCATATTGATACTGCGCTATGAGCTGTTCTCTGTCTCTGGATATTGCTCGGCCCTTGATAATGGTTTGTACTTGTCGCAGCTCAAAATCTTTGACTACTGACAAGTCGCTTTTCACGTCTGTAAATGTAAGGCCTGTCTTCTTAGATCTGAAAAGCCGAGCCTTTGCTATCTTTGAATCCAGAAATGCAATAACGCCATCCACATTTTGCCGGATGATATTAACAAGTTCAACGTAGTCATATCCGTCAAGAAAATGCTCCAAATGCATGACTACTGTTAAAGGTTCTTGGCCATATTTGTGCTCAAAATCTTTTCTCTATTCGTCGACTATTAGGCGCAAAATCTTGGACTTCTCGCCTTTATGAAATATGTCTGTTTCTTGTCTAGTAGCAATATTCAGCACAAACTGGTTGGGGAAAAAGGCATATGACTCCTTTTCCTTTTTGGCCGTTGCCATCGCTTCTTGAATTTCTGGAAGTATTACCGGTTCTACGCTTACCAGTGCTCGAATATCTCCCAAAAGCTCGTGTTGCCGCTCTTCCTTTTGAAAATGGGCACACACTCTGGACAAAATCATCGGGGAGATGATCTGACGTCTATCGAATTGGCTACCATCCGGATTTTTAGCGCTTTCTATCCCTGAAAAATTTAGCTGGATAGTACACTCGGTTTTGGCTTTCATGGGATATTTCACAATCGTAACTGCCGTGGCCACGCTTGCGCACAAAACTACAAAAAAGAATATGAAGAACTTCCGTCTCCAGATAACCCGCAAATACTCTATCAATTCAATTTCGTCTTCGTAGTACTCAGGTTTTCGATTTCCTTCCATACGCCCCCCTGACCTAAAAGGAATGGCGGTTTGCTCTCCATGAAAGCAAATGCCCGTTCAACCTCTTGCAAGACAACTTGACAAGTCCAACCGGAACGGCTTAAACTCCCAGCGGTTTTCAACCCTCGCTTCGTTTCATAAAACGAGACCTTTGCATAACTCCTGACAAATTCTCGTCAGATAGTTACCTTACTGCTTCTGGAGTGAACAAAAAAGACCTTTGGACAACCCCGCTTCGTTCTTTGGCATGCAAAGGTCTCTATCAATGGGGTGAATAACCGGTAGTGAGCCCGCTGAAGCTTGGAGACTTTCAATGCTAACATGATGTCTCATAAATCTAATCGGCCAGGCCCAATTTCCCAAGAATCGATTTCAGATATTCATTGAGGTCATTGATATCTTTATGCGCTACTTCGAATACCTCTTTCAATTCCACTTTGCTATATTCATGCACGATGAGGTTTCTAAAACCCACTGCACTGACCATTTTTTCTGTAAGCTCTGCGTCCATGAATCCATTTTCTTCCAATAGGTAAAACATCTCGTTGGTGCTGCCCGCCACCCCGAAGCCTTCCTCGCCAATAATATGAGCTGCAATGTCGATACAATTCTGAATGGCCATTTGTAGATTGAATAGAATACTCTCCTGGCGATCAACGTCTTTCAAGAATGTCGGAAGATCAACATCGCGTTTTTCCGTTACCCGGTTCAAGTGTCTTCGAACAGAGGTAGCTTTCGCCAATACAAGATCACGATCAGATGACATTTCAAGCCTCCATGATTTTCCTAATCAATCCCGATTGCATCTGACTTCGATAGTGCCCAAACTCTGCTATCTTGGCAAACATGACCATTTTGAACTGGGCCAGTTTCTTTGGATCCCTGACCACGATGCATTTGCCTTTCAGAAATACTTGTCTCAGGAGTTCCTCGCTGGCCGAATTCAATATCACAGGATCAATATTCTTTCTCGTAGACCGGCCCAAGCCTACTATGTATGCCTTTCTTCTTTCTTTGGAAAAGTCTAAGCTGTCTTCATCAAGAAGTATTCCAATGTCGATATCGCTTGAGTCACGCTCTTTACCTTCAGCATATGAACCAAACAGATAGATCGCAATCACTTCTTCTTTCTTCTCGAAATAGCCCGCTATCTTTTCTTCTAATTCACTCATATCACTCAGCGATTTTGTATAACGTGACTGAGTCGCCCGCTTCGCTGGATTAAATCCTTGCTCTGCCAGGATTTAATACGACGCAACTTCGTTGCTCTTAGCAAATTCGGAGTCGAGGACCTCTCCTATCTTCTCATCTGAAAGGCCGGCATTCTCCTGTTAAGCCAGCCAAGGTAGCGTTACCCGTTATGCCCCTCTCTTTCGCTACTCTTCAGTTTTCCTTGCTAGTTGCTTCTCCGACATGACCGTTAATGGAATAGATCTCCCACCCATACTGGGTTATGTTATACGTGAAGTAATCCTGACATACAAAAAGCGAGTCAATTCCCGATATCAATACCTCTAGCGGAGCATTAGTGTCTATCATGAAGTCATATATTCTATCCATGAGAGCCTCTTCAACTCCAATCCCATCAGTCGTGAAAACAATGACATCAATATCTGAATCGGGTGAGGCAACCCCTTTGGCGTGACTGCCAAACAATATCACTTTGGCAATGTGACTTTTAAGGTCACTGCTCAACAAATAATCCTTGAAATCATTTATTAGCCTGTTTACTTCCATTTTACTATGACCGACTTGAATTCATCCTATGCCTAGATCGCTGAAGGGATGTACTAACCCTGTAGCATAACTCCCGAAAAGAGACCTTTGAAAAACGCCCTCTTTTGCTCAATTTCTGCGTCACGCTCAAATTTCAATCCTCAAAATACTCAATGTATTCCCGCGGTTAATCCGCCTGAGGCGGGTCGCGTTGCTTGAACTTGAACATTTTTCAAAGGTCTCTCTTTGCCTGTTCCCAAAACATGTGGATTAAGGGGACGTCATGATTTTATGCGTATTTCATATTGAACCCCAGTTAAATAGATCCAGACTTGGATCTTTCTACGCAATTTAACGGGGTAAGCCGCTAAGACGCCCCTGTTAAATACGCTCCGCTGTCATTAGCATAAATTTAACGGGGCACGGCTAAGATCGCAAAGGGGGTTTTTTGTTGGTTTGTCCTGATCCTGGAAGAAGGACCCCGGTACCATCTTCCGGAGCTACGGGGCAAGCCCAGGATCAGGACAGAACCAAGCCCTGACGTGCGACATGTAGGACTGATGATTGACTATTGAAGATTGATGATTGAAAACAAAATAAAAAATTTGGCCAGGTTATTCGTTCAATCAAATAATTCAGAATGCGTGCCAACGCGAACCGGTCTAAGTTCGAAATCGGATATTGTATAAATCAGTAACCGGTCAGGTTCAATATGGCATTCCCGAAAATCTATCCAATCTCCTTTCAGCTTGTGGTCTTTGTACTTTGGAAGCAAGGGAGCGGGAATAGCTAACTGTTCAAGAACGTTGTGCCGTTTTTTTATACTTCGCCTCTGCTTCGCAGCTCTTTTCAGATCTTTTTTAAATCTGGATGTCGGACGAATCGGCAGCATCAGACTTTCAGATCTTCAAACATTTTTTCTACACTGTCGTATCTTTCTCCCTTGCCATCTCTTGCGTCCTGCATTGCCTGGAGCGTATCTTTATTTGGAAGATGCAAATCAAATGGAATGCCCTGATGAGCAATAATCTGTCGA
>Ga0209986_10005307_pt1 | contig 10714 bp, 7 predicted proteins | sample BlataG_FD_183168 | JGI IMG/M metagenome (GOLD analysis project Ga0209986, IMG submission 183168) | Deep subsurface microbial communities from Black Sea to uncover new lineages of life (NeLLi) - Black_00105 metaG (SPAdes) (version 2) | ecosystem: Environmental > Aquatic > Marine > Oceanic >...
TAAGCTTCTGATCGGAGTTTACGGCATCGACAACCTTCAGATTACCTCCCGAACCGGCAAGCAGAGAAAAAGGTCTGCCAGGGTCAAAATCCACAGACGAAACATCTATTACCTGAATATTTCCGGACTGAATAGAATGTTTTCTTCCCCATGGGTCCAATACAATTACATTAATTGGTTTCTGATTATCCATTTTTTCTTTTTTTTAGTGTTCATTTTAGTATAAATACCAGGCCATCCATTGCTGTCTGGCTAAGATTATCCGGCAGGATAGTCTTGCTGATTTTATCAAATGTCTTTTCAGTTTTATCCTTTACCGGTTGCCTTAAATATGAGTTAAACTCTACAGTATTGGCATCCTGTTTGTCAATTGCCTCTTTGAATTTGTTGTTCAGCTTTTCAATCTCCTTGTTGAATTTTTCCTCATCCTCTTTTTTCTGTGACAATTTATAAACCCTGTTCATGATCGGTCTTCCCTGTGCTTCCGATAGCTCCCTATTGGGACTTTCCGTGAACATTGGCCTGCCACTCTCATCCTTAAGGGCAAACTTCATCAAGGTTGCTTCCCTCTCTCTCTTGAACAAGACAAAATCATCACTCTCCTTGGATATGTCATTTAAAACATCCACTGCCAGTTGTACGGCAATCTTATTTTTACTTACCAGGCACAAAAAGTCAAGCCTGTTTTTCTTTCTTTCGGGATCCTCATATACGGGATCTCCCGGGCAGCTGTTTAGCCCTTTTTGCAAGATATACAAATCAATATTTCTCATGGTATAAAAAAATTTAAATTATTAAAAAAGAAAAAAAAGGACATAGAGGATGAGGGGAGCTTTTCTCCCCTTCATCTTCCTATATCCTCAAAATATTACTTAGCAAGCTCAGTAACTAAACGAGTCTCGAAAGCAGTGACATTAGTTGTAGTTTCCTCAACATAAAGAATTATCTCTACATCTTTCTGAATACTCATGCCTGACAAAGCTTCCGCACTTGGCGGCGTTGCCTTGAGATTAATGCTATATGTTCTGTATGTCTCGCCGGCAACAGGCTTGGCATTGAGAATATTCTCCGCCTTGCCACTGACTAGATCTAACCCTGACGGATCGAATATCGGCCAGTCGGCTAGCATAGCCGTTCCCTGTCCGATGCCATATACCCCGGCTATGATAACTTGACTCAAAGCAGCCGTAAAGCCAACAGCAGGAATTACCTGACTGATACCTCTGCGTCCTATACCTGAGAAATAACCTGCATCATCACGGATATGCAACCCGGCACCGGTTGTCAAGGCAGCGGCAGTAGTGAATGTACCGCCCCCAGAACAAGTCGTGACTTTTGAAGTTACATCCCATGTACCTACAACATTAGAAAGCCAGATATTCCCGACCGCAGTGTTATCCCAAGTCTTATCTTTTGTTAGCGCAACGATAATACCTGTTGCAAGTGATGTTGCCTGTAGAATAGTCTCACCTACCACGGCAGTAGGAGCCGTACCGGCTGTATAAGCAATCTTGTATACTACATAAGCAGCTACATGATTGCTCAGATGATTATTAATCTTAGCGGCAAGTGCCGTATATACGGCATGCCTGTCAGTAGCGGCAGTTCCGCTCAGCACAGCAGGTGAGGTGAAACGGTACTTTCCAATGTTCTGAGAACTCGTTTCATACCTGTCCTGAAAGTTGCCTATATCCACACCATAGCGTGTTGCAGCAACAATGGTTTCTTCCACATATCCGACAAGACAATCTTGCCTTACTTCTGCTGCAGAAGCGAGATAAGAATAGCTGTTTACCGAACCATAAGGAATCGGTGGGATTCCTATTGGAACGACCAGAGCCGGATCAACTGCCTTGCTCAGGCAGAAAGTTGTTTGTTTTGCAGTGGCATCAGCGTAAATATTACCCTGATCACCGTCCTGCGTTGCGGCACATGCATTAATGATGCCCGCAAATCTTAATGTTTTCATAATCTTGATTTTTTAAGTTATTACTTATTGGTTATGACCAAGGTTGTTACCACCATAACCAAAATTATTATATTTCTGAAGTATTTTAATCCGGACTTCATCACCGGAGCGCTCTGAGATAAGCATTGCCGAACCAACGGCTATAATATCAAAGAGTATATTTGGCAGATCAGAATTTGTATAGCTTTTAACCACTTTTCCTGATGTTATATTCGTACCATTCGTCACATTAATCTCATCTCCTATGTCATACGTTACAGCACTGTAAACAGTCTCCTCAACGGCAATTACCGTTTGACTGCCTGTAAAATTCCCGTCAGTCTGCACGTGCTCAATACCCCTGTTAACTATTACAGGACTTTTTACATAACAGATCCTGCCATCGGGTATTATAACTATCGTGTTTCCATAGAACAAATGGATCCCGTCTGAACTTTCAATATGAAACACTCTCGGTGGCTCTGTTGATATATCAGGTTTCTTGTAAGGATCCTTTTCAGCCACGTTTATCTCGTCATAATCCGTAGGCTCCGAATTGTAACCGGTTATAACTCCTGGAGTATAAGCCGTAACCGTTCCCGTAGGAATGTTTGCCAGTGGCCTTTCAAGACCAAAAGTATCATCAGGATTGCCGGTGGTTGTCCGGGAAACAATCTTTACATATACATAAATACCTGCTCCATCCGGAACCTTAAGGTAACATCCCACAGCAATGGTAACATCCGGTGTCGTATCCACGACAATACTGCTTCTTGTTGTTCCGAAAGTTATTGTCCCTGTCCATCCAAGATCGGTCATGCTCGCCGCAACGGAAAGCTTCATACTAAGCAGTCTCCTGTAGTCATCCGGAATATAAGTAATAGGAAGAAGATCCTCTCCGATCTTTTTGAAGACAGGGTAATCTTTTACCTCTAGCGGAAAAAGTGCATCTCTTTCCTTTTGGGTACGCTGAGCTCCCTTATCGATAATATTATCAACAAGAAGCCCGATTGCCGTGTTAATACCCTCGTCAATCGTATCCGCATGATACCTGGGAGAATCAAGCTCATCAAGATGAAATCTTATTCTCTCATGTAACTGTACGACATTTTTATCCATCTGTTAAGTTGTGTTCAATACATTAAAGATACAATTTAAAAACTATTCACAACATCCATCTTAAAACTCGTTATCATCTCCTTCTACTTTTTTCTTTAGCCTTCCGGATAATGCATCGACCTCATCGATACTTATACGAAGACCACTCGTAACATTGCTGTCCTCAGACAGGAACCGTATGGCATCCTGCTGGCTTAGACCAAGGTGCACACCTTTGTAGATAAATCCTTTCTCAATATTATGCTCTATAACACCAAGCTCTATACCGCTGAAGAAAAGCTCTGCATAGCCTCGTTCCCTAGCATCGAAGCGGCGGTTGAACTCGGCCGGATATTTCTTTGCAAAAAGCTTTACCCGGCTGAGAACTACCACTTCACTATCTACTTCTTTCAGGTCTTCTCCCAAATACCTGGCAAAATGTACCAGTTTCGGACCTTCAAGCTTTCCGGTACGCTCGAATGCAATCATCATCTGATCGATTTCCTTGAGGTCTTTGTTAGCCTCAGCCACCGCATCGAGCACCCTGTACCTTGGCGTATCCTTGGCATAAGGAGTTCCCGCAATATAGGAATTCATCCTAAGCACGGCCCACATCTTTGCCTCATCATTATTTTTCAGATCAAGACCAAGGTGGTCTCCCATAGGAATCCTTTGCCAGTTTACATTTCCGAAATTGTCAGGTCCAAGTGCTATTCCATAATAGACACCATATTCCCTGTCTTTAGAAAATGTGGGACTGTAATTGATATTCTTAGTCCTGTCCTCGGAAACCGGAACTATGTCAATGTACGTTGACAGGTTTTTCTCTTTCCTGTCTTTCAGCATTTTCGGAACAGCCTTTTCCAGATCAATAACACGAATCCTTACACCTTTGTCATGTCCGATCATCATTGATCCATTTTCAGCTATCCATTTTCTTTCTTCCCCTGAAATCAGGGGTTGTATTAAACTTAAGTCCATAATAAAAAATCTTAAAAAGTTAAAAAAAAAATATTAAACCGCTCTCGACTACACAGTCAAAGGCGGATACATGTAACCATTTGTCTTGCTGTTGTAAACAACAAGCATGTTTTCTTTCAGCATATGGAATGCTCTTGCATCAACCGGGCTGGTTGGTTTGCCTTCTCCGGTCATTCCTTCTTCCCACAGGTAAACGATGTTTCTGTTCACCCCTTCGCGTCCGCGAGCCCGTACCTCGACATTATTCCTGCCAGGACCTACTGCTGATAAATCAAAATAGTAATAGGTAGAGCTCATTGCAAGTTTTCCATTCGATAGTTTTCTCGGAAACTTAGCCTCATCATCCATTTGCGGATTCTCGACAAATACTACTTGCTGACCATGAATGTTCAGGGTCTGGAAGTTATAGCCAATAGCATCATTTCCACCACCAATCCCGGTATTAGGACCGAGATTCTGAGTTAAGCGATAATAAGTGCTGCCATGTAACAAGGCTTCACCATGAGCATCTGCCATACCATCGCTTCCCGTCATTGCAATAAATACATTTCCGCCGATAGTATTTTTCTTTTTCTTCAAGGCAGTAAGCATATCTCCATGGTCAGCCCATGTAGCTTTTCCACTAGCTCCGGAAGTTTCAAGATCATTTGCTCCTTCAATCTGACGGAACCATCCGTCACCGGCAACAACAGGTTCACCCGTTTCCGGCTGTACCATGCTCGGTGCGGAAAGGAGATTGCCGTATGCATCTCTCATGGTGGAGATACCCCACATTTTCTGGAAGTCATCCTCAAGCAGGAACTGAGCCCTTGTCTGTGCCTCAGCCTCATAAACAAATCCTTTTTCATTATTGATCTCATACCAGATGACACGGTTCGCATTTACATCACCCGAAAGGGAGATTGACTTTCTCTGCTTCGTAGTATGCTGCACGTAAGTGTCCGGATAATGAAAAACTCCGTAACCCCGCAGTGACCGCTCACCAAAAGTTGTATATCCGCCAAAGCAAGTCTTAATTCCAGTCTGTGGTGCAACCCATGATGCCCAAGTAAAAGATTTTCCCGGATAAGATTCGAACGTATACAGGAATTTTGAGGCAACAGATACCGGTTGTCCCATTACACGAGCTTGCTCGCCGTTGTAGAAAACGGCATTCATTCCATTGGTTAGATAATTATCCTTCAGATAGAGCTTAAACTGGCTGCCTTTTAATGTAGTGGCAGGAATAACCGTACCAACTGCTCCGGTCCCAAGGATTTCACAAGCCTTTTGTATCCTACCCATAATCTTGTAGGCCCAGGCATTAGAGCTTACCATCTCTGCCTCTGGAATAGGCTTGATCTTAGAAGTAATTGCATCACCGCCGCTTGGGGTAAGTCCCGGTTGAGAGTAGCGGGTGCTCCTTACGCCTGATACTAACAGTGTCATTAGATACCGTTGCTCGGCGTACATGATCACCCGGTCGATGTTTTTTGACGGATCGATCAGGTGATTAGTCACCAGATGAAATTCACTGGCATCGCCTGGTGATACGCTGCCTTCACGTATTTGAATTTTCATGTCTTATGAGTTTAAGAATTAATAATATCATTCTCAAACCCACCTAACCTTTACTTAGACAGAATCCCCTTCATTTCCTTCAATCAACTCCTTTGTCCATGAGCTAAAACGGGTCTCCGGCCTTCTCTCATTTGCCATTATCTGACCACTTGCCGGAGCTCCTGCGGGAGGAATATTATGAAGATCCATTGTTTTCTTCTCCACTCCCTTGTTAAATCCGCTTCTGCCTGCACTTACGAGTTTCGTGTCAATATGCTTCTGAATCGCTTCCCCAAACTGAATATCGAGAAAGGCATATAGCTGTGCTTTTGCCGTATCTTTATTCAGCACTTTAAGAAAGTCTTCAGAATCAACCATTGACTTCATCTGGGTTCTGACTTCCTGTGATATTGGATAGCCGCGGAAGCCAATCGTCTCGTCGATTAGCTTCTTAAGGCTTGATTTTTCTTCTTTTGTTTGCTCTTTGTCTTCTGTTTTTCTGCTGCTGATATACTCTTCTCTTTCTCCCACTATTTGTTGTATGATTTCCTGTTTTCTTCCGAGAGCATGAGTATCGTATTTTTCAATAACTCCTTTTAGCTGTAGTGTATTAAGACTTTGCAACTCCTCTTCGATTTCCTGCTCTATCTCTTCCCTGTCCTTTCCCTGCGTTCTTTTTTTCTCAGTCTCCACAGTAGTATACTTATCTACGTCGGACATTTCAAGAAAGTTATTCAGCTCACGCAAGCCGGGATGATCAATAAAGGAAAGCATATCTCCGCTGTTCTCGTTCAGATGCTTTATAAATGACTGTGCTTCCGGAGTAAACTCGGAAAGATCGGTTTCTTTTCTTGCATTCTCAATCTTTGTATTTATGCCGGCCGTAAAAGTTTCAAGCTTGTCATCCGTAAGATCAAGCTCAAACGTTTTTCCAAAATCCTGCCAGTTGACCTGGCCATCTTTACCGATTCCGGTAGTTTCCGGCTTAAGAGATATAACAGATTCATCCGGTACATCCGTTACCGGAAGGTCAGCTATTTCAGAAATCTTTCCATCCTTGATAGTTACTTCACGTCCGTCTGTCAAAGTTCCCTTACCATCGGTCATTGGCTTGCCGTCTTTTAGTACCTCGTCGCCAGTCTTAACTCCCTCTTCTCCGGATTTGATCTCAATACCGGGAATCCCTTCAGGTGGCGGTTCTGCCGGAACTGCCGCTTTACCTTCGGCATCAACCTTAGGTGGCTCAGCCGGAACTATAGGTTTTCCTTCCGCATCGACTTTAGGTGATGTTTCTGATTCTTGCGGTTTGGTTACCGGTTTTTTACCAAATTCAAAATCATCTTCCTCGGTTGGTACTGACTGTTCAGAAGATACCACAGGTGGTGTACCAGCATCAGGTAACGCACCAGTGCCGGAAGTGCCTGCCGTTTCTTTTACTCCAGGATCCGGGGCAGTTGCCGTAGCAACATCCTCAGAAAATTCTGCAAATTTGTCTTTAGGCATGATAAAAAAAATTAGATTAAAAAAAATATATTAGTAAAAATAAAATATCATTCGAATCCTGGATATTCTCCCCTGCTTGCCGGTTCGGCAGCAACCGTTTTCCGCACTTTGATTTTTTCCTTCTGTATTCCCATAAGCTCTTTTATTTCCATGACCTCTTTTTTGATCTCTCCCCTAAGAACTTCGAGGTCTTTTTCGTGCTGTTGAATGTCCTCACGATTCCGTTCAGCAGCCTCGATCTGCTTCTGAATACCTTCTCGCTGAGCTTCCGTTTTTTCTCTTGCAGTTGCTTGCTGTTGCTTAAGCAATGTGTCATGTGCATTTTCAAGTACCTGAAGTGCCTCACTGAAGCTTTCGGAAGTCCAGAACCTTGCGGCATCGGAGCTTCTGAGCATTCCCTTGTTGATCTCCTGCAGAAAGAGAGCCTCTATTTTTCCATGAATTTCCTTTTCCTTTCTGCCATCGGTCATATACGAACCATAGTCATCGTTACACAAATGCCTGGTTGCTTTCAGAAAACCATACTGCTCATCACTTATGATAAGCGCTCTTTTATCCTGTCCGAGAAATACCCAGTTTATTTTTGTTTTCTCACATAGAAGCGAAAGCACTTCGTTAATGAAAATATTTATTCCATAGAACAGGTCATAGGTCATGTTTCTGGAAGATTCCATGTCACTTAATGATGCAGTGGCGGTCATTGTTGCTTTGGTTAATCCTTGACGTGGCTCATTAAGCCCGGTAATCCTGTCAAGAGTTCTCTCTACGTCCATAGCCTGACTAAGCAGAACAGGTAATGCCTCACTTTTACCAAGGTTGATCTCCCTGATCCCGATTTCACCTCCGGGATGGTCTACTACTCCTTCATTACCCTCAGAAGAGGAATTATATGTCACTATACCATCATCACTTATGTCATGAATCACATCAATAAATCTCTTTTTTAACGGAAGGTAAGCCAGATCATAAAGAAGTGTGCTACCTCGTACCTTTCGGAGCTCCTTGTTAATCTGAAAACGGATAAGGTCATATACGTTTTCAAGCTCACTTACCATTTCCTGCAGACTGACACGTGTTCCGTCAATCGTGCTGAACAAGTATCCTATATAGTCAAATTTTGCCCTAAATCTGCCGGATGCAGTCCGTGTCTGGATTATATAGTTGATCCTTTTTGGTTTTGTGTAAATATCCGTAGATATGCATGATCCTTCCCATATAGACTCCTGCCAGTGTTCCTCAAGGTCATATTTTCCTCTTTCGACATCCTTCCTGATACGAGTTTCATTTTTGCTGAAGTATTCAGGAGAGAACTCGTTCCTGTAGGGTACTTCGGCATTTTTACTTTTGTCAACCTTTGTATACCTAGGATCGACACTCTTCCACTGGATTGTTACGACACGCAATGCAAGCTTGTTATCAATTCTTTTAAATCCCTCACTGGCAAGTGACTCTCCGGGATTTTTACACATCTGGGTTATTCTTGCTTTTTGTTCATCTGTCAAATCAGGAAAAGTATTAAGAATCTCATGCAGAAACATGTACTTTACCTCACCAATGATCGGCGTTCTGGAAAGTAACGGGTCGTTTAGCGATTCCAGATAAATGGCATTTTTCGGACTGATAGGCCGGAAAGTATCAATACCGTTTGCATCCCTTTCAACCTTTCCAAAACATTCCGATACTATTGATAAATCAACAAAGTTTATATGAAAAAGGGATTTTAGATTAAGTGTCCTGACCTTATTATTGATTATGCTCTGCATTATGATCTCGTTCTTTGTCTTGATTTTTGCAGAAGCAAAAGTGGAAAGATTATTCGAATCCGGAATTTTAACGCCAGGAAACAGATTATAACCAAGCTCTCTTGCCTTTTCGATTTGTGGTTTGGCATAACTCATGCCTATTATCTGCTTTGCATTTTCCATCTTTTCATTTATTGCCTCACGATTTGTCGTTGCAATATTCGGCTCTGACCAGGAACGCAGGAATTCGCCATGTACAAGCTTGAGCTTTGAACGGCCAAGCCGGTACCGTATATACGGTGTTTTTGACTTTTTTCCGGTATTCTGAGTAATACTTTTTTCGAGCGATTCACGCATGTAGCCGTTATGATCTTCGTAGAGCCGTGTCATAAATGCTCTTTCTGTTGTACGGCAGATATGTAAGCTCATCCCATAATCTACTACATCTCTCGCAGCTCGCTCATCTTTAGAGAAATCTGTTTTGACAAAATCGGGTAACTCAGGCATTTTTTTCTATAGATTTTTCCAAAGATAAATAAAAAAACTTTACAAACAAAAAAAATTTTACGTCACTATCCAGCCACCCGGACCTTCCAGCTTTTGCGGGTCTTTCGAAATACCGCTTTTTACTTTTGGAATCATCAGTCCGTCACTGCCTTTTACCCATTCTACAAGATCATACCTGTCATCATGCTCATCACCTATGTTTTCTCTTGGTCTGGTTTTCATATCTATGATCCTCATTAATGCATAAGCTAATGCATCTACAGAATCCCAGTCGGTGCCAATATTTTCCTCATCATAAGCCAGCATGTCATAAAGTAGCGGAAGAACGGTACAAAACTGTATGTGATCTTCAATAAATGTCTGAACCATAGGAATAACAAGTGGCTTTGAATATCCTGTGAATTTGGCGCCGTACTTATGTATCATTTTCGACCTGGGTGCATCAAAAGCCTTAGGTCTCGGACTGAGATATTTCCGGCCACCGTTCTTGATATAATAATCGATTATCAAGTCATACTCCGCTGAATGCATTGTATTTCTTAGAAGATTCCAGAAAATGCTCATCTTAAGACAAACCTCGTAGAAAATTTCCTTTCTTTTGGGACGCTGGTAGTAATAGGCTGAAACTTCCAGCCCTTTTGTTCCGATGATACTACTTCCGTCCCATAAGTTGCCACGCCGCAGAATAAAGTTTGCTCCTAAGGACTTTGTTGTCTGTGACTGGTCTTCATTGTAGCTATCCACACCGCTTACGTCGAGGTCCTTTATTCCGGGTCGCGGCATATGCTTGATCATAACTTTTTCACCTTCAGGATGTATCTTAGGATTAAAAGGAAAAGCTTTTACTTGTAAGGGAGTTACTTTTCTTATCAGGCCGATCTCGTTTTTTTCTTTTACATAATCAAGCCAGTAAGGCTTGTATTCGTCAATGTCGTAAGTCGTGATATTATGTATCTGACCGTATATCTTCTCGGTATTGAAGTTATTGCTGCCACTTGACGTAAATGCTTCCTCAGGAGTCAGAGGATAGTTTTGGTTGTGCTTTATAAGCTTTTTTTTGTTCGGCAGCTTCGCATATTCTTCTCTTTTTTTCAATATATATCTTTCCGCAGCTTTCAGATCTTCCATTCCTTTGCGCTCATAAGGCTTGTACTTTTCTCTCAGATTCGGAATCCCGTCAATTTTTTCTCCGGAATCCGGATCATTGAAGTATTCGGAATGCGGGTTGCAGAAAAACGGATAGTAAAGCCGTGTTCCCGGAACCCAGAATTTCTCAAAGCCAAGTGTCTCGGCATTGTCCCATATTTCCTTGAAGGCTCTGGATGTGGTAAGAATGTTACCCCCGGTGCCGACGACATAAAATGTACCTATCATTACCGAACCGAATTCAAGTGCC
>Ga0209986_10005308_pt1 | contig 10713 bp, 10 predicted proteins | sample BlataG_FD_183168 | JGI IMG/M metagenome (GOLD analysis project Ga0209986, IMG submission 183168) | Deep subsurface microbial communities from Black Sea to uncover new lineages of life (NeLLi) - Black_00105 metaG (SPAdes) (version 2) | ecosystem: Environmental > Aquatic > Marine > Oceanic >...
CCTTCAGGCTCTGCCACGACGGGGATTTCTTCCGGCCTCTCAGGTTCGCTCACCGACTCCGTGACAATCTCGAACGCATCCGCCGTTGCATCAGCTTCAGCAGGCACATCTATAGACTCAACGACATCTTCAATGATCTCATAGTCGCCAATGTCCTCTATGATGTTACCCTCTTCATCAACGAAGACCTCTTCTACGATCTCCTCATACTCCTCTTCTTCCGCGAATGCCTCAAAGGCCTCTTCCTCAGCGATTTCAGTGAAGTGTAGAAGTTCGGATGCGGGCATATCAGGGAGAGCTATGCCGATATATTGAGCTGCTGCTGTCATCAGAATGCTAAGCATCTCATCCCGGCGATTCTTGTCGATGGCCACCATGGGATACGTTGGGACTCCGAGTATTTTCTGCACAACCTCAGGTTTCATTGCATTCGGTAGGTCCTGTTTGTTGGCCAGAGCGAACACGGGAACTTTGGGGGCATCTCGTCTTATCAGCTTGAGAATATCTCTGCTTATGATGACGTTGCGCAGACTTGAGTCGCAGACTAGAAAGATTACGTCTGCACCATGGAAGTAGAAGCGCCAAAGAGTCCGAAATCTCTCTTGCCCTGCGAAGTCCCACAAAACTAGGGAGTAGTTCCCAAATCTAATGTTCTCAACAGTTTCCAGATTGAGCGCAATGGTTGGCACATACTGCAATGGGGGCGTTTCCCCGAGGAGGAGATTTAATGTTGTGGTCTTGCCAGTACCTCCTTCCCCGACCAATGCAATCTTCAGTCGGGTAATGACACAGGGTTCCATTAGTTTCTCGTAAGAACCAATGACTGCTTGGAGACCATCCTTCTTGAGCTTCCTTCTGAGAGCCTTCACCGCGGTTTCGAGTTTCTCAGCGATGTTGCGTTCATCTTCCCCCTTGTCTGTCACGAAAACCAATAACGCATCTTCGAGCCAATCATCCGCCATGAATTTCATGTTCCCGACTATCAGGGGCATGTCTGAGATATCGGCACCATGCGTTGTCTTGAGATCCTCTCTCGTAGATAGGTACTCCAGTAGTTTTTCTTCGGGCACCTCCACTGGCCAGTACTGCGTCGATGCAAGTACCTCTTTTGTCGAAATTCGGATCAGCAGAGTGTTGTGAATCATTGTCGATCTTCACCAGCTTAAGCGAGCAGAGGAGGTGAGTTCATTTTCCATTCAAGTCGGTCCATATGGCAATTAAACCTTTCACGGTTGAATCCAGTATCTCTTTGGCTGTATTATCGCTCTTCGTTGGAAAATACCTAGAACTCGGTATATTGCTTCTTTGGTGCATTAGTTTCAGCTAATTATAAGATATCTAGGTCATACATTCGTTCCGCTTGTCAATGTGAAGACATGTATCTCAAGAGAACTATCGAATCAAAAGGCGGAATTTGGAAGCAGAGGACTGCCGGGCCGAAGCCGCTTTAGAGGCAGGATCCTCCGCATCCGTGGAGCCGTTCCACCTAGGACACGGAAAATGCGCAAGTATTGGCCCTTCGCAAGGGACCAATCAAATGGGGACCATTTGCTAGAACTCGTTTGGGACCGCATATTGCGAATGCGAGTTCAATGACGGGGGAACCGTGTACCCAGATTTCGGGCAAATGACCATCACGACGGAGCAACATAAGAGTCTTTCTGGTTTCCAAGATATGGAGCAGCGATTTATGAACCGTCTTTTGCCTAGAAAAAGTGAATAGGACCGTTCTGACGGGGAATTTCACTGTTAGATGGATTGGAAGCTAGGGAAATCGCAGGTGCGGTATTACGATGCAACTGCGAGCTCGGATCGGTACATAGTATAAGTGTAATGGCTACTGAAGCATTGCGATTTGGACGTGAGAACCTACCTTGGGAAGTTGTCCCTCAGAAGCCGTAGGTGATGATGAACCATCTCACGTTGCGCGTCATCGTCTGGGTTCTGCTCAAGATTCACAATCAGGGTCTGTAAGAAGTATTCAGGGAAGAACAATCTGACTCGGATGTCATTTAAAAGGAAAAGCCACTTGTCATATTCTCCCGATGGTCCTTTCCTCCTCTTCTCTGAAACAACTCGGTACTTCTTCAATACCTGAGAGGCCTGTTTCAACTCCTTGGGAGGGATGCCCAGAGTTGCTTCAAGCTCGGAGATGTTCACGGGATGGCGTCTAAGAAGAGTTAGTGTGTCGTAACAATCGGGGTCCGCGAGTATTTGTGAAACCGCGACAGTGTCATCAGGTGTTTTTTGCCACTCCGTGAGGAACTCAAGCACTTCACCCCTGTATTCAGCCGCTAGCTCCGGGTCGAGAACTGAACTCGCTGCATCCATGGCAGTTAGTGGAGGTGCACGAAATATCTCTAGATCTTTCACCAAGAAGATGCAGGTCCGTCCTATCTCATCCACCCATTCTGTCTTCACAAGGCCTAATTCCTCGAAGGGTGCGATGATAGAGTCCACGCTTACACTGGGGAGGCCTGTGACCATCTTAAGCCACTCTTCGAGATTCTCTTTGGATATGCCGCCCTTCCAAAGCTTCGGGAACACCGCACGAGAAACCTCATCAGAAAAGAGACGAGCAAGACGAGACTCATCAGTCATTCCGGCAAGTCTGATTATTCTACGGTATGTGCTGTCAAGTTCAACCTGCAGCTCAGCATCAGTCATTGATACAACTGCGTTAGTGATTGGGGACACGACAGAGGTGATTGCTGCCTCGTAGACCTTGGGGTCCTCAGTGGGGGTAAGCAGCAAGGAGATGCAATACTGTTCTTCCTCCCTCACAAGTCCAGTATAGTACGATGCAACATTGTATTCCTCGCCCCCGATTCGAATGCTCAGGGAAGCAAATCCTGCTGTGGCATCGCCCATTGCATGTGATGTAAAAATGCGCATGATCTCCGTGTTGAGATCTTCGCGGTAATAATCAGCGAAATCTCCTGGGACTTTCGCTTTGAGGACAGCCCCTATTTTCGAGTCCCAATCTATAAGCAACATCGCTACTGGCATGGTCTTCCTCTCCGGTCCCTAAGCGGCTGGCCATTTTGGAGTGGTCTTATATCGGTTCCGAGTGCTTGACTAAAAAAGCTTGTCACTAGTCACTTCGCAATTCAGCAGAGAACAAATGAGTAGAAGTCATTTAGTAATATCCCTGTAATACATGCTATTGTCGATCTTTGACATATCGAACAATCTCACTATACACTTCAGATGTTACTTCTTCCAGCGTTTTTGCGGCATCCACGAGTACGTACCTGCCATCATCTTCCTGGGCCATGGCAAGGTATGCCTCACGAACCTTGATGAGACGGTCGACCTGCTCAAATTGCTCATTCTTCGTTCCACTTCGTTGAAGAGCCCTTTCAAGACCGACTTCAGCAGACACATCCAAGATGAAGATGATGTTGGGTTCCGGCGCGCCAATCTCCACGCGGTTCCTGTGAAGAATCTCCTTCCACGGAATGCCAGTACTGACACTCTGGTATGCACCTGAAGCGAAAAAGTATCGGTCCATCAGCACAAGTTTACCAGCCTCAAGCGCGGGACGAATCCTATTCTCAACATGCCACTGCCTGTCGCGGTGGAAGAGCTCCAGCTCCTCGTCTGGTGTGAGTGCACCACTTGGCGATCTTTCCCGAATCTCCAGTCCCCATCGGCTCTCATTGGTGGGCTCCCGGAGTCGCACAACATCATGGTTTCGACTAAGGAGCTCAACGAGCGATTCAACCACAGCAGTCTTGCCAGCTCCGTCAATTCCTTCCAGAACAAAAAGGAAGCCGGGATGCTCATCATGATGTTTGTCATTCACAGGTAAGGTTCTCCTCTTTGGAAGAGTCATTGAGCAGCCGTCACTCAGTCGTATTAGATGCTTCGGTGTGAAATGATGTGATGGCCAGTTGAGGGAAATTCTTTTATAGCCGCCCAATAGCCATAGGATGGGTTAACCTATCCTAGGAGTTGATGATTGTACTTGCAGCCAAGCTGATTTCGACGCTTCTAATTGCGGCGCTAATCAGTCAGTCCGCTTCGACATTCACAGGAGAATTTTCCCACGAGATTGCTGCAACGGGTCTGTCACTTCATTTGGATTTCGGCAATGGAACCGTCCTGGATTTCTATGACATTGAGGGCACAAACGTTCTGAATGTGACCGAATCAATCACCGAAGTTGAAGTGATCTGGTATGGTGACCTCGTGTTTGTGACATCAATCGCCGGCGTATCCAACAACGAGTCAGCTGGTCTATGGTGGCAGTATTGGGTGAACGATGAGTTGGGCCCCGTTGCCGCAAACAAGTACCAGGTTCAGGACGGTGACATTGTTTCTTGGAGGCGCATTCCTCCTGAAATGGAGTCCACAGACCAATCCACTGACTACACAATCATTGGAGGAGCTGTTGTTCTCGCAATCATTGGTTTTGGTTTCCTGTTCTTCCTCTCAACTAGGAAGACAAAGGAGTGAAAAAAATGCGAATGAGAGGTTTGCTAATCGCGTTCCTTACACTGTGCTTTCTGACTGCCAACATCGTGGCGAGCTCAGACGACTACTATCAGCCGCTTGTACCCAGTCCGCAGGGCAATACCACTGTCAATTGGAGAATGGTAGAAGTCCCTGAGCTAGCTGTGCAATGGGGCTGGACCGGTGAAGGTGCTTGGTTCGCTGAGAGTGGAAACATCATGTCTTTCACGATAACAACATTGGATGAGTATATCACCGGAGACCTGACGATTGGAAACTTCACCATCGAAGCTAACAATACAGATGCGGCCAGAGAACTAGTCCTCGGAGTCTGGGGGTTGACTCCGTTCTTCCCGGGACTAGTTGTTACAATTAGTCAGGATAATCTTGATGATCTCAATGTTACCGCATATGCTTCAGCAGAAAGAGTGCAGGGCAACTACTTGAATGGGACCATGGAGTCGTCGTATGAACCAGTTGTTGTCGGGGGAACCTCATACGACTGCATAGTGTTTGACTATGAGCAAGATCCATCGGGTTTCGGGGAGCCGCAAAGAACGTATCTTGCTTACGATACGCTGACTGGGATTCTCGTCAGAGCGAACACAAGCGTCACAATCGTGAATGAGTACATACTCATACTGGAGCTTGAGTCCATCCTTCCACCGGGTCCAGACATGCTGTTGATTATGGGAGGTTTGAGTGTAGTCGCAATCGTGGTGATTGTGATAGTTGTCGTCAAGCGCAGATAGAACGCACTACGTGAGGTCTACTAGATGGAAGCCCTTTGTGTAAGGCATTCGATGAAACCGAGTCGAAGGGTTTCCATCACCAGCATTATGACTGCATTGGCATTGATAGGCAACTATTGGCTTGTCAGTATTCCGAATGTTGAGCTGGGTTCGACCATCCTGTTTACAACTGCTTTCGTCTTCGGCTTCCCGATGGGAGTCACTTGCGTACTACTGATGTCCATCATCTACGCTTCATTCAATCCATGGGGTGGCTTCATACCTCAGATATGGCTCGCTCAGGTTGTAGGGTGGACTTTCATGGTCGCAGTGGGAGCACTGGTGGGGCGCGGACATTCTAGAGATAGCAATAGCCTACTCTTCCGACTGGAACTCGCGGCCATGGGAGCCTTTACTACATTGTTCTTTGATCTAGTCACAACCCTCGGCTACTCGTGGGCATTTGGGATTCCTTACCTGGTAGCACTGGTGACGGGGCTTCCTTTCATGATCATTCATATTGTGTCCAATGCGTTTTGGTTTGCAGTTGTCACACCTGGGCTTAATTCCATCCTGAAGACGCATTTTCAGTTCGCTATCTGGGATGAACAAATAGATCTCATCCAGGAGATTAGCGAAGAATAAAAGGCAGGGCATCAGAGGAATAGATGGACGTTGATTAGGGTGTCATGGAAGAGAGCGTTTGTTCATCTTGCTGAACCTGCAGATGGTCGTGTGCCGCCTGTGTTCAAACCCTATCATGCGGCCGTTGCACTCATGATGATTGGTAGAGAACAGCCACTAGGACGCTACGAACTTTGTGAGAACCTGTCAATTGGTGAAGGCAGTGCTAGGACACTTCTGAAGCGCTTGGCAGAGTCAGACTACATTGCTGCGGATGGCAAGCAGGGACAAAGGCTGACTGCAGCAGGAGATAACCTATTCAAGGCGTTCTCAAGCGATGTGCCTATCGGACTCTTTCTAGATATAGCACCGTTGATTGTTCACAGTCAAGCATTTGCAAACTTGGTGAAAGGGAAAGCAGCTGAAATTACAGACGGGATCAGGCAACGGGATGAGGCTATCATTCAAGGAGGATATGGCAAGGCGGGTGCAACAACCCTGATTCAGAGAAGGGGTCTACTTGTAATGCCGCCAGACAACTTCAATGTGCTCCTGGCTTACGAGAAAGAAACCATTCTCTTATTGGATAGCTTTCGACCGGAAGAAGATGACGTGATTGTTGTTGGGTCAGCAGAGGATGCTAACTTGGCCAGAGAGGTGTCCATGGCGGCAGTGATGACTCTCTTTGATGAGGAGTAAGAATGCAGTCGGATCTATTCGGTAATGTTCCGGAGATTGTCATTGACATCCACGAAACCGGTGGCAAACGCATGAATGCAGTCAAGCATTTAATGTCCATGCTTGACAAGGAGCAGATTACCTACACAGTTGAGAAGATACCAATCGGAGATATTCTTGGGACAGATGGGATAGCAATAGAGCGCAAGACCGTGAGTGATCTAGTGAACACACTGAAGGGCAGCAGTTCTGGCGTTCCTCGTCTGACCAAGCAGATGGATGCCTTGCTTGAATACGAGAAACCCTACCTCTTGATAGAGAACATCCTGTCGATCAGACGAGACCCCACGAAGAAGTGCATCTATGTCCCGTTCTCTAGTAAGAAGACTAAGAATAAGGGTTACTTCGTTACGCTAGAGCGGGCTAGCTACATTCATCCGAGCTCTCTTGATGCTTTGATCGAGAGTGTTCAAGAGAGGGGTATCAAGGTAATCGAAGGCTTCAATGCACTCCACTCCGCAGGACTTCTCTTTGGCATTCTTTCGGGCGGGGAGAAGGAAAAGAAGGGTAAAGGCCAAAGGCTACCAGTGATTCGAACGCGCAAGGGCTTAGAGAGCATGGCGGATGAGCAGGAGTTCTTTGTCGCAGGATTCCCAAGTGTTAATGTTGTAAGGGCAAGAAGCCTCTTGCATCGTTTTGGCTCACCCATGGAAATCTTAACTCGTACAGATGAATGGGCAGAATTGCCAGGCATAGGACCAAAGACAGTGGCTTCAGCCAAGAAACTGCTCTATTCAGATTACATGAGCACCGAGTCCAAGGAGAAAAAGGAGAAACAGTGAGCTAAATCCGAATTTGGCCTTGTCACAACTCGATAGAGTTAAAAAGCGATTACTATTCTATGGCCAAAGAATACCTTGTGCAAGGTGACGATTTCATGGGTGACATTCGTGTAGCGATTGCAGGGCTTGGTAACTGCGCCTCAGCTCTAGTGCAGGGAGTTCATTATTATCGGAATGCAAAGGCAGATGAAGAGGTACCAGGCCTAATGCATGTTGATTTTGGAGGCTATTTCCCCAAGGACCTGAAGTTCGTGGCAGTATTCGAGGCTAACAGGAAGAAGATCGGACTCGATGTTGCCGACGCGATTTGGGTTGAGCCAAACTGCTGCTTGAAGTTCGCCCCTGATGTACCCAAGATAGGAGTGAAGGTTCTGCCAGGGCCAATTTCTGACGGTGTGGCACCTCACATGAAGGAGTCATTTTTCTCGCATGACCTAGAACCTGTCGACGTAGCAGAAGAACTGAGGAAGGCAAAGGCGGACGTCCTTGTTTCTTACCTCCCAGTAGGCAGTGAGAAGGGTTCGAGAATATATGCACAGGCTGCTCTCGACGCAGGCGCTGGTTTCATCAACGCAATTCCTGAGTTCATTGTATCGGATCCTGACGACCCCATTGCCAAGGGTTTCAAAGAGAAAGGCCTGCCTTGCGCAGGAGATGATATCAAAAGCCAGCTAGGAGCAACCATTCTCCACCGCGTGCTTGCTCAACTCTTTGACAAACGAGGTCTGATTCTTCAGAACACGTACCAGTTGAACATCGGCGGCAACACCGACTTTGAGAACATGCAAGTCGAGAATAGATTGAAGTCCAAGCGAGTGAGCAAGACCCAGGCAGTAACGAGCTGTGTTGATTACGAGCTGCCCACCAAGATTGGCCCCAGCGACTATGTCCCATTCCTAGAAGACAACAAGGTGTGCTATATCTCAATGCGGTCCAAGGCGTTCGGAGACTTGCCACTTGATCTAAATCTGAAGCTGTCAGTGCAAGACTCGCCAAACAGTGCCGGAGTTATCATTGACGTCATCAGGGCGATAAAACTTGCCATGGATCGAGGCGTCGGCGGAGAGCTGTCTAGCATCAGCAGCTATAGCTTCAAACACCCACGCTATCAGATCGACGACTTCGAAGCCAGAGACCGTGTAGATGAATTCATAGACGGCAAGAGGGAGCGTTAGGGAAAGGCCCTAACACCCCGCATCATCTTCTTTCTAGGACTAGCGAAATCTAGAGCTTCGTGAAGCTTGCTACAGTTGCTTCGTCCAGCCCTTTAATCACTTCGACAAGCAGTTCAACTGCATTCTCTACATCAGACATGTCTAGCATGCCGTGATGCGAGTGAATGTGACGAGTTGGAATTCCTATGAAAAGAGATGGTGCACCCATGCCGGTAAGATGGATAGCCCCTGCGTCAGTGCCGCCAAGTTTCAAGAATGCGGGCTGATATCTAAGAGCTTTATCCTTCGCTATGGCCAGAACAAACTTACGTAATCGAGGATTTGGTATCATGGAACCGTCTCCTGCAGAAATAGACACGCCTTTGCCCATCTTCTGAACCAGACCCTCAACACCGGGGACATCGCCTGAGATGTCTACATCAAGGGCAAAGCCAATGTCGGGTTGGAGCATCTGAGCGGCAGTGCGAGCGCCTCTCAGACCCACTTCCTCTTGGGTCGTGGATACGCAATATACCGTGTTAGGATGAGAAATCTTACCCTCGGAAAGCCGTCGCAAGACTTCCAGCGCAATGAACACTCCAATCCGATCGTCGAATGCCTTTGCGACCGCAATAGTCACCTCGCGGGTTTCCTTTTCGGCGCCCTTGTCATCTCCATCCTTCTTCTCTTTGCGAGTTCGTTTCTCAGTCCTGAAGACGGCATGCGGAACAGCGGGGTCTCCAATCCGAATCCCCAGCTCCTCGACATCCTTGACGGAGGAGCAGCCAACGTCAATGAACATCTTGTCTTTGGTCACAACGTTCTTGCGATCCTCAGGAGTCAGCACATGCGGCGGCGGCGCACCAATAACCCCAATGATTTTCCTGTCGCCTTCAGATGGTTTGATGACCACTTGATGTCCCAACAGAACTTGGTCCCACCATCCACCAAGTTGATGGAAACGCAGGAATCCCGTTTTCTCGATGTGGGTGATGACGAAGCCAATTTCATCAATGTGTCCAGCAAGCATAATCTTGGGACCTGAGTCACCCCTGCGAAACACAACAGAGCCAAGGCGATCGTAGAGGATCTCGTCTGCATACTTCTTGCCGTATTCATGAGCGATTTTCTGAGCCTCGTGTTCGTGGCCACTCGGGCCGAAGGCATTGCACAAGTCTTCGAGAAATTTAATGTTCGGTTTGAAATCTGTCACAGGTTTCACTTCAGCTGATTTGAATGAAACTCAGGACATTTAATTAATAATTATGTATGGTGGTTAAGGCGTCAATGCTAATAACTACGTGAGGCTTGCCGTGGCAAGCATACGGAAGGCGTCCTCAACGTTTTGCCCGCTCAGTGCACTTGTTTCAAGGAATCCGTTGAGCCCATTTTCTTCCACAAACTGTTCGCACATCTCAGTTGAAATCACTCGCTCTTCGACCAGGTCCACCTTATTTGCAAGCAAGATAATCGGAATCCTGTGACCCAGGGATTTCTCAGTTTCCTCAATCCATTTTGAAAGATCCAAGAAGGTGCTCTTCCGGGTTGTGTCAAAGACAAGCAGTGCTCCCTTTGAGCCCAAGTAGTAACTGCTTCTGATGAAGTCGAACCGTTGTTGTCCTGCAAGATCCCAGACAAGAAGCTTCACGTTCACGAGATTCCCAGTGGAGCTCTCTACTGTTACAGTTTTGACGGCGAACTGACTGCCGATCGTCACGATGTACTGCTCGGTGAACTTGTGTGTCAAGAAGCGGTTGACCAGAGCGGTCTTGCCGCTACCCCCAGCGCCAATCAAGACCACCTTTCGCATAAACATCACTTCGCCTGACAACTGCATGCTTCAACCCTACATCGTTCGCTATCAAACGCGTGGAAGTGTCTTATGAGAGTTGTAGAAACAACACCCTCCAAACATCTGATGCATTATTGAACTCGCTTAGACCCTATTTAGCCTTTGTCGGACTGAACCGTTGTCCGAAACTTGTACAATCCTGGACATTAATGTCCTTGATTGATGTTCGGTTCCTGATTCATTGAGGTCTGCTCTGCAGATCTTACTGAATCTGCGACAAGTCTCACGTCCTCTGCACAGGCGTTTTTTGTCTCCGTCCAACTGGCGGCGACAAGATTACATGCAGCGTTCAGATCGCGGCCCATCTCCAACCCGCACACCCGGCATGTTGCGAGAACCTAGTCCTCTGCTGGTTGTTTGGGTCCAGTTCATAT
>Ga0209986_10005309_pt1 | contig 10713 bp, 8 predicted proteins | sample BlataG_FD_183168 | JGI IMG/M metagenome (GOLD analysis project Ga0209986, IMG submission 183168) | Deep subsurface microbial communities from Black Sea to uncover new lineages of life (NeLLi) - Black_00105 metaG (SPAdes) (version 2) | ecosystem: Environmental > Aquatic > Marine > Oceanic >...
AATTAAACCAAATGAAGTCCTGATAAAAGTTAAACGATGTGGTATATGTGGTTCTGATGTTCATATGGCTCAAAAAGATGAAGATGGATATATTTATTATCCCGGATTAACAGCTTTTCCATGTACGCTGGGTCATGAATTTTCAGGAGAAATAGTTGAGATTGGAGGGCAAGCAATATCTAAAAGAACAGGAAAGAAATTTACAGCTGGAGAGCCAGTTACTGTTGAAGAGATGATATGGTGTGGTGAGTGTAAACCGTGTTGTGATGGTTATCCAAATCACTGTGAAAGATTGCAAGAAATAGGATTTTCTATTGATGGAGCATATGCAGAATATATTGCCGTACCCGCTAAGCTATGTTGGAGTTTGAAAAAATTAGAAGACAAATATGATGATATTTATAAATTAGGGAGTTTGACTGAACCTACCTCAGTAGCTTATAATGCAGTTATAGAAAGGGGAGGGGGAATTCGTCCAGGCGAAAACGTAATTATTTTAGGAGCAGGTCCAATTGGAATTGCTGCTACTAAAATTCTAAAGACAGCAGGAGCAGCGATTTGTATTGTTTCAGAACCTGAAGAGAGTAGAGCAAATTTAGCAAAAAAGATGGGTGCAGACTATATCATTAATCCTATAAAAGAAAATTTCGTTGATCGCGTAAAAGAATTAACAGATGAAGAGGGAGCAAAATTATATCTAGAAGCTACAGGTCTTCCGCATATTGTAACTGACGATATTCAAAACGCTATTTGGGAATGTAAAGGGGTTAATAGCACGGTTGTTATTGTTGCACGAGCCGAACAAAGAATGCCAGTTTGTGGAGAGTATTTTCAAGTTAAGAGAGCAAGAATTATAGGAGCACAAGGACACAGCGGACATGGTACTTTTCCAAATGTAATAAATTTAATGGCTTCTGGACTATGCGATATGTCTCCAATGATAACCAAGGAAATATCTATTGAGGATGTTCCAGAAAACTTAAAATTATTACAAACAGATAAAGAGAATTGCAAAATTTCCGTCAAAATAAATTAGAATATAAATCAGTTCGTTGTTTTATTTGTTCAAATTTATCTTAAATTATATATTTTTTGGCAATGTAAATGTAAATGTAGTACCCTTTCCTAGTTCGCTAGTGAAAGATATATTTCCCCCGTGTAAATTAATTAGTTTTTTAATTAATGAGAGTCCTAATCCTGTACCTTCGACCGAAGCAACATAATCAGATTTTGCCCTTTTAAATTCCTTAAAAATTAAATCGAAATCTTCCTTTGCAATCCCAATGCCTGTATCAATTACATTGAACTCCCAATGATGTTCATGCTCTAGGATTTCAAGCTTAAATCCTCCTTCTTTAGTATATTTTACAGCATTGCTTAATAGATTATAAAAGATTTCTTTAAGTCTTATGGGGTCAGCTTGTATAACTTTCTCTTCGTCTAACCCTATTATCTCAAATTTCAACCTTTTTTTTTTATACATGGGTTCAATTGTGTTTTTAACTTGATGTATAATATTTTTTAATTGGATTTCCTCAATATTTAATTTTATTTCTCCTGCTTCTATTTTTGAAATATCTAATATCTTATTTATCAAATCTAATAAGTGGGCCCCAGAAGATCTTACGTCATTAAGATATTGGTCCTGTTTCTCATTTATTTTGCCGTAATAACCTTCCAAGAGTATATCAGTGAAACCAATAATACTATTTAATGGCGTTCTTAATTCGTGGGACATGGAAGCCATAAATTCCGATTTAAACTGGGATGATTTCAAGATCTGTTCTTGGTATAATTTTTGCAGTTCTAGTGCCTGGTTCAATTCTTGTGTTCTTAGTTTTACTTCTTGCTCTAATTTTTCACTAAATTCTCTTCTTAAATCATCCGCTTTTTTTCTTTCGGTAATGTCATAACTTGCTACTCTTTGAAAAGTCTGATCACCTACCTCGAACAAAGAAACTTCCATATATATCCATTTTACTTCACCATTCTTTTGAGTTAATTTACATTCAATAGGTTTTGTGGGGTTTCTTTTAATCAAATTCAAAGAGTTCCTTCTCATTAACTTTTCATCTTCGGGACTGAAGAGCCCAGTTTCATTAAAATATTTACCAATTAATTCGCTCTTTTCAAACCCAGTTAAAGTTACATTTGCGATATTACAATCTAATATTAATCCGTCAAAATTTACTAATGCAATAGAAAATGGGGATGTATTAAATAACTCTTGATATTTCATTGCAGATTTTGCTAATTCTTCTTCGGCTTTTTTTCTTTCGGTAATGTCTCTTGAAATTATTAGGACTTTTTTTTGCTCATCCTTATCGATAAATATTTTTCCTTTACTTTCAAGCCAGATATAATCTCCTTTTTTAGTTTTAGATCGAAATTCCCCCATCCCTTCACCGACTTTAAATGCTTCCTTAAATATAGAAATAGCTTTTTTAACATCGTTGGGATGAACAAAATTTAGAAAATTGTTATTAATAACTTCTTCTTTTGTATATCCCGTTATCTTTCTATTCACTTCTTCGTTTCTGTATTCTATTTGAAATTTCTCATTAAGAATAGCAATCGAATCGTTTGCATTTTCCGAAATTAATCTATATTTTTCTTCCGACTCTTTCAATGCTTTTTCAATATTCTTTCGATCCGTTATATCTCGAATAAAGATTGCGATTTTATTCTCGGAAAAATATAGATGTCGCGCCTCAAAAAAACGAATTTCATTATTAAAAGGTAAGCTATATTCTAATAATTGTAGTTGCTTCGTATTAATCGTTTTTTTGATTAGCGCATAGTTTAATTTACCGAGGTTAGGAGGCAATAAATCTGCCATTTTTTTACCTAGAAATTTTTCTGGAGAAATGTAGAGATCTTGCGACTTGCCTTTATATTCTAGTATGGAGCTATCCTCAGAAACAAGGAAAAATAAATCTGGGATGGATTGAAAAATAGTTCGAAATTTTTTTTCAGATTGTTTTAGTTCTTCCTCAATTTTTTTTTGAATACCATAAGAACGTATTTTTTCAATCCCTATAGATAAGTTATTTACCAGATCTATTAATAAATCAACTTCTTCTTTATTGAAGGCCTCCTTTTCAGCCGAATATACATTTAATGTATAAATAACATTATTTTCTAAGATTAATGGAAGCGAAATTGACGAATTATAACCACGTTTGATCGCTTGTTCACGCCAAGGTTCAAATTTCGGATCTATTTTAATATTTCTAGCAATATAATATTTATGTGTTCGAATTGCCGTACCTGTAGGACCTTGGCCCCTTTCTGTATCTGCCCATGTAATATCTATATGTTCAAGATATCCATCTTCGAAACCTACTTGAGATACTGGTCGGACAGTTTTTTCTTCATCATGTTCTACTAGACCAACCCAAGCTAACCGATAACCACCAATTTCAATAATGATACTACATAATTTATGAAGTAATTCTGACTCGTTTTTCACAGTTGATAACAATAAATTACTTTCGCTTAACATTTTGAATGCTCGATTAATTTTTTTTAGACTATCCTCTGCTTTCTTGCGCTCGATAAACCGACTTAAGATTTCGGCAATGGCATTAATTAAGTCTTTTTCTTCCTTTAAGAATAGCCCTTCATCAGACTCAGGTTTATCTTTCAAATAATATACATCTATGGATCCAACAATTTTTTCATATTCTATAATATTGGCATTCTGTTTCCATATTGTTTCGTCAAAATTTTCCGTTTTAAATTCTTGTCCGTGATAGATTATTCTTGCACAAGTTACATCTGGAAATTGCCAAGCTGATGGAATAAATTCCAAGGTTTCAACAAAAAATTGTTTAATTGAAAGATCGGATTCTTCAAATAACTTTAAAATGTTATATAGACAAGTAAGCTCCTTAACATTTTCTCCTAAATACCATTCCACCTTTTTGTATTTAATTGTTTCTTTTTCAAGGGCCAGCACCTTTTGTTCCAGCTTATGGATCAGTCGTTCGTTATAGAGTTTCAATATTTCTTTTTCTTCTTTAATAATAGTTTTGCTGGGTTTAACCTGGCTTATCTCTGTTTTTTGAATCAAGTTTTTAATAATCTCAATAAATTTTTCTGGTTTAAGAGGTTTTCTTAGAAATTTATCTGCTCCCAAATCCAAAGCAAATTCTTCATCTTCTTTCTTTATGTAAGTAGCGGTGTAAAAAACAAATAAGACATCATTAAATTTTTTATTACTTTTTACGGTCTTGCAAAGTTGAAAGCCATCCATTACTGGCATTAAAATATCTGATATGATCATTTTAATATTATCGTTATTTAATTTTTTAAGAGCTTGTTCGCCATTTTCAGCCATTACAACCTCTTTTCCCATTTTTTTTAGTATACGTTCTAGAAAATAGAGGTTTTCTTTCTTATCATCAACAATAAGGATTTTCATTTTCTTTTACCTCATCTTTTTTATAAATATTTTTTAAGTTCTTCAATAAAGGATTTTGGTTCCTCTTCTCAATCTGTATCTCCCATAGATTCTAATGCTTTATTTATATCATCTATCAATTCTTTAATTGTAAAAGGCTTATCTTTGATACTAAATGCTCCAATAGAATAAGCTTCTTCCATAATGCTATTATCAGCAGTTATAAATATAATTTTTACATTTTTATCTAATTTTAAAATTCCTTTTGATGCTTCAATTCCATTTTTCTTGGGCATTCGATGATCCATCAAAATTATCTTTGGTTTTTCTGAAAAAGATTTGAACATAGAAACGGCCTCTTCCCCATCATTTGCAATACCAACTAGCTCAAAACCATTTAATGTTAAAAGTTGTTTATAAAAGTATTGAAGGAGAGGTTCATCCTCAACAACAAATATTTGTGCCATTTTATAATACCTCTGGTATTAAAATAACAAAATTGCTCCCTTTCGTGTAGTCTCCTTTGACTCTATCTTCGACCCATATTTTTCCTTTATAGGTTTCCAAAATTTTTTTTACAAGCAACAAGCCTAAACCTATTCCGTAAATTCTTTTATCTTTTGAGTACCCTCTTTGAAAAATTGATTTTTTTCGATTATCTTCTATTCCATTTCCGTTATCCAAGAACTCTATTTTAATATATTTTGTACCTCCTCGTTGCTCTTTTGAAATCTTAACGATGATTTCCACCAACGTATTTTTGTTATGTTTTATCGCATTAATCAATATATTTTCAAAAACATCCTCTAAAAGATTGTTTGCTTGAATAAATAACTTCTTATTAATTGAATCAATTTGAATTGTAATATCTCGTTCTTTATAGGTGGTATTTACAAATTCAATTGTTTTTTTTAATAAATTCAAAATATCAATTGGTTTATAAGTTGGTTCAACTTCTTCAAGTTGAGAAATCTTGCGAATGTTCGACACTAACTCTGCGCCCCTAAAGATTTGTTCTTTAATGGCTCTTATGTTTTTTTTTAAAATTCTGAGATTTTCAGGATTATCTAAATATAATTCAATAAGTTCTTCTCCTGATAGAATGCCTTGTAAAATATTATTTATATCGTGTGCGAATAAATCCTTATAAAATTCTGCTCTATTGTAAGCCTCCCGATACTTTTTTTCAGATTCTAGCAAAACCTCTTCAACTTGCTTGCGCTCAACTGTTTCCTTTTCAAGGGCCAGCACCTTTTGTTCCAGCTTATGGATCAGTCGTTCGTTATATAGTTTCAATATTTCTTTTTCTTCTTTAATAATAGGTTTGCTGGGTTTAACCTGGCTTATCTCTGTTTTTTGAATCAAGTTTTTAATAATCTCAATAAATTTTTCTGGTTTAAGAGGTTTTCTTAGAAATTTATCTGCTCCCAAATCTAAAGCAAATTCTTCATCTTCTTTCTTTATGTAAGTAGCAGTGTATAAAACAAACCATATATCCTTAAATTTTTTATTACTTTTTACGGCCTTGCAAAGTTGATAACCGTCCATTACTGGCATTAAGATGTCTGATATAACCATTAAAAAATTATCACTATACAACTTCTCAAGAGCTTGTTCGCCATTTTCAGCCATTACCACCTCGTATCCCATTTTAGTTAAAATACGTTCTAGTAGATAGAGGTTTTCTTTCTTATCGTCAACTATAAGGATTTTCATTTTCTTTTACCTCATCTTTTTTATAAATATTTTTTAAGTTCTTCAATAAAGGATTTTGGTCTAAAAGGTTTTTCTATATATGCAGTGCAACCAGCAGCTAATATTTTTTCTTTATCTCCAACCATAGCATACGAGGTTATAGCAATTATCGGGATGTCCTTCGTTTCTTCTATTGTTCGAATCCTTTTTGTAGCCTCATATCCATCTAATTCAGGTAGTTGTATATCCATTAATATAAGATCCGGTCTTTCTGCTATACCAAGTTTCACACCAGTTAAACCATCTCGCGCCTCGATGATTTGATGTCCTAATTTTTGAATAATAGTACGTATTAAATAAAGAATTGTTTCGTTATCTTCTATAACAAGTATTTTTTTCGTATTAGACCACCTCTTTAAATTTAATAGGAATAATGAATTTAAATTCACTTCCTTCGCCGAATTGACTTTTAACTGAAATATCGCCATGCAATAATTCAGCTAACTTTTTGCAGAGATATAGTCCCAGTCCTGTACCCTCATGTTTCTTTGTTGAAGACATATCAATTTGTTGAAATGGTTTGAAAAGTAGTTCCATATCCTCATTTTTAATCCCTATTCCACTATCCGATACAATAACTTCCAGATCTTTGTTATTCAATGATTTCACATCTATCTTTACAATTCCTTGATCAGTAAATTTAATGGCATTACTTACAAGGTTCATTAAAATCTGTTTTATACGACGTTTATCACTGTTTAATACTAATTCTTCAGGAAAATTTGATACAAGTTTTAACCCTTTATCCTTTGCTAATGGTAGAACGCTGTCTACAACATCATTAACAACTTCAGCGATTTCAAACTTTTCAATAACTAATTCCACTTTGTCAGCTTCTATCTTTGAAATATCTAGAATATCATTAATCAAGCCCAAGAGGTGATCTGCACTATTCTCTACCATAGTGAGTTGTTTTTTTTGTTCCTCATTTAAATCACCTTCCATATCCATTAAGAGCCAGCCAGTAAATCCAATGATGGAGTTTAAAGGAGTTCGCAACTCGTGACTCATACTGGCTAGAAACATACTCTTTAACTGGTCAAGCTCTTTCAGGCTGATATTCGCCTGCTCTAATTCTCTCGTTCGTTCGGTAACTCTTTTTTCCAGATTATCATGTGCCTCTTGTAATTCGGCGGTTCTTGATTTTACTGCTCGATTCAGAACAAAACTTGCGGAAATGAACGTAATTAGCAATCCAATTGTAAAAATGAGTGTAAGTACGAGCCATTCAGGGAGTATAATTGCTTCATGACCATAAATATATTTATCAATTATTATAAAATAAAGAGAGTCAGGATCTTCTTTCAATTTAAGCAATTGTTCATCGATTCTAGGGATTAAAATTTGATTCAATTCAACATTTTTTGGGAAAGCAAACATAAGTTTTCTTGGATTGAACATAATTGGGGTTTTTTCAACATAATAATCATTTTCGTTCAAAAGCCCAAATAATCTATTAACAACGCCGACCTCAGCACCTCCTTCGTCTAATATTTCAAAAACTTGGTAGTAATTTTCTAATTCAATAAATGTGCAATTGATACTCCATTTATTAACAAGGCTTTTAATACCTCCTTCTCCTTCAGTATGTATACTTCCTTCCATTACAGCAATCTTCTTATTTTCTAAATCATCGATGGATTCAATATTAGAACCCTTTTTTCTATAAATTATTCCCCAATTTGAAAGTATTTCCACGTTATTAAAGTCGTATTTTTCAGCCCTCTCATCTGAATAAGCGACATCAACCATTATATCTATCGTATTATTCTCTAATCGGTCTAAACATTCAACCCAGGTACCTTTAACATATTCTATAGTCCAGCCTTCTTGTACTGCGATATATCCTAAAAGGTCGGGAAACAATCCAATAACATTGCCTTGATCATCTTCATAAATCTTTGGTGGATTATCATATTGTCCAACGCGTATAACTAATGCACCATCGGTCGAGGGTGTGGGATTTAAATAAGTAGTTACCAAAAGAATTATTACTATCCCTGCCGTAATTGTTAGAGAAATGCTTAATGATATTTTATATCTTCTTTTCATAAAACATTGGATCCGGTTTTTTTATTATTTTTTTTTTAAATATCATTTTATCAAATTTTGTATCATTTCTCTAAAATCTTTAACATTTATTGGTTTTGAGATATATTTATTAAAACCTGCCTCCAATATCCGATCTTTATCTCCCTTCATAGCAAATGATGTTACTGCAAAAATTGGGGTATTTTTGAATTTGTCTATTTTCCGGAGTTCTTTACAAATCTCAGTTCCATGGATATTTGGAAGCTGAATATCTAAAATAATAATATCAGGGTCATCAGATTTTATTAATTCAAGACCTTCTTTTCCGTCGGTTGCTGTTAAAACTTCCAAATTCGGTAAAGAATCTAATACAGCTTTAAATAATGCCATATTTTTTGCATTGTCTTCTACTATAAATATTTTCTTTTGTTTAATATTTTATCCCCCAGTAAAATTAAACAATTCAGTTAAAATCAAAAAAAATAAAGGATAAAATCTAATAAATATATTGCTATGTATATAGCTTTTGAAGAAACTTTACCAATAAAAATGTATTTATAAATAAAATCACTTTCTAGATATTTTTATAGATTTGAGAAAAATTAAAATCTATAACAATCTGCTAATATGTATTATAATTTGGAGATTAATAATTTAATTTTTCTGAGTAATTGTGTAAGATAATAAGGGAAATTAAATATTTCTTATCTTTTCAATTAATTCCTTATTTTTTTCCCCGAAAACCCGAATATAAGTATCTTTTTCTTGCTCCACGTCAAATTTGGAAGTAATGCCTCTTTTTTTTATTTCTTCAAGAAGATCCCATAGTGAGGCACCCGAAATATTTGCTGCTCGCTCTAATGTATCTCCTTTTTGATATAAATTAATAGCAACTTCTATTTTTTGCTGCTCAATCCCAGTATCAATTATTTTTCTAACAATTGTCGCTCTATCTACTCCGAGTAAATCAGCTATACGATCAAGTTCGTCGATCATCTCCTTATTCATTCTTACTGAAAGATTAGTCATTATCTATTTCAACACCTCTTTTATTTTTTTAATAAAATAAACTTCATCATATGAAGGGCTGGCATATCTAACCCATTTTATTAAATACTCCTCAAATTCAGATTCATCAATTATTTTATTTTTAAACGCCTCTAAAATAGAAATTGGAATGTTTCTAACATCTAAATTAAAATTTTCAGCAATCTTCCTAGCTTTTTTATCTTCTATCATGCATAGACAACCTAAATCGATTGAGTTACGAATTATTTCTGTTTCTCCAATTCCTAATTTTAAATCCATTAGCACCTCGTCAATTTTGTGGATTTTAATTTTATTTGCTTTAATTAATTTTTCACCAATAATCGCTTCTTCCTTTCCTTTTTTCTTTCCTTTTACAATTGTTTCTTTGTAAATTGCTTGAGTAATAATAAGATCATCATATAATTGAACTAAAATCTTAATAAAATTCATTTTTAATGAAATTATTAGCGTTGATGAATCAATTTTTATCATTAAAATAGAGATGTGTGACAAAATATTTAAATGTATACACTATATTTTTTAACTGAAAGAAAAAAAAAGAATAATAAAATTAAATTAAGGTGGATATCGTAGTTCATAGATGCTCTTTCCGCCATTTAGTGGTCCTTTTATGTATTCCATCACTTCTTTAGGATCTCTTTGTGTTATACCTTCTATGGGAGGTAATTTTCCAGGAGGAAAAGTCTTTAATATATCATTTACTAATTTCTCAAGATAATCTAAGAGTGCCTCAATTCCTGGTTTTCCTTTCTCAAATGTTCCTTTACTGGGCCACCCAACATTTCCCTCTGGATAAGCAGATACCTCTATCGGGCCAAAACCAACCTGACCATACCATTTAATTGGCTTCTGATAAATATTACCTGCTTTATCAACATGTCCTTCAGGCATCCATCCAACTGGTTTATTATCAGTCGAGTTTTCTAATTTTATCATCTCAGGAAATAAAACCATGGAAAATGATGTTTCAGCCTCATCAGCGTGAATAAAAGGCGTTTCAAATGGTCCTCCGTGTTCTTTATCCATACAATGCTCTGGTATTGCGTGATACCAATTAACGTTACAAATAACTGCTGGCAATTGATAAATTTTTGCCCATTCATGAATCGCGGAAGGAATTACATATTCTTGCCCGTGACCATTGAGTAATATTTGTTTTCTAAAACCTAAGTTCCATAAGCCAGCTATCACAGCTCGAACCATTCCCTTAAAATGTACTTCTGGCACAATGATACTACCGGGCATTCCTACATGATGATAAGGATGGGAACCATACCATATTGGTTCAGCAACCGTGCATCCAGTTTTTTCAGCAATTAATTCTGCCATTCGGGTCACAAGAAATGTATCTTCACCAATACACGCAGCGCCTCCATGATTTTCTGTCGATCCAATAGTTACGATTATAACATCATTCTTCTTTAATCGTTCTTGAATCTCAGTTATACTCATCGTTTGTAAATAAATCCCTT
>Ga0209986_10005310_pt1 | contig 10709 bp, 9 predicted proteins | sample BlataG_FD_183168 | JGI IMG/M metagenome (GOLD analysis project Ga0209986, IMG submission 183168) | Deep subsurface microbial communities from Black Sea to uncover new lineages of life (NeLLi) - Black_00105 metaG (SPAdes) (version 2) | ecosystem: Environmental > Aquatic > Marine > Oceanic >...
GGTCACGAATCTGCGGGCGTAGCTCAGTGGTAGAGCGTCACGTTGCCAACGTGAATGTCGTGAGTTCAAATCTCATCGCCCGCTGTACCAAACTACTATAAAGGACTATAGACCATATAGTATCGGCGAGTTACCGGCTAAGCACAGTAGTTTGGCGTTGGTCGCCGATATGTTAAATCCCGACAAACGGGATCGGAAATTATTGAAAGCTGGCTAAGGGATGTTGTTTTCCCAACGCCTTTTTTGTTTAATATCGCACAGCCGCGAAAGCAAAATCGTTTGGGAGCGCCAAAATGGCCGAAGATGAACAAGCCACAGAGACAGAAAACAAAGAAGAAGAATCTACAGCAGCAAAAAACACCGTAACAATCGAAGAAGCAGGCCCCTGCAAGAAAAAGGTCATTATTGAGATACCGGAAGAGTCGATAAAGAACGCCACCGACGAGCAGTACGAAACCTTGCGCAAGGAAGCGCTCATGCCGGGCTTTAGAAAGGGCCGGGCGCCCCGTCGACTGCTTGAAAAAAGGTTCGGCAAAGAGACCTCAGAGCAAATCAAGGTGAAATTGATGGCTGATGCCAGTGATTCGGCCATCAAGGAAAACAAGCTGGACACACTTCGTGAGCCGGACATTGATATTGAAAAGAGGTTTCTGTGGAGTGCTGAATCGGAGTTACAGGCTGACTTGGACAAAGCCATAATCTCGGACAAGCTTCGGAAGGAGTTTGACAAAAACAAGGCCCCTCTTTCCAAACAAGCCAAAATCTCCGTTGAACAGCCCGAAACCGAATGGCTTATAACCGACGAAGGCAGAAGCTACCCTATCAGGAAAGAGCAGGACAAGCTAAATATTTACGAAAACATAGAGCTGCCGACTGAAGGCCCGCTCAAATTCGATTTTGAGGTCGAGGTCAGGCCCGAATTTGAATTGACGCAGCTTGAAGCCATTCCGGTAACCAAGACAAAACTTGAAGTTACAGACGAGCAAATCGGCAGAGAAGTTGAGCAACTGCGAAAATTGTCAGGCCTGTGGACACCACGAAAAGACGTAGCCGCAGAGGTGGACGACCAGATAATTGCTGACGCGGTCCTCAAGGTAGCCGACGTCGAGGAGGAAGAGAAACTCAATAATATCAAGATTTATGTAAGGCCCAATGGCTTTGTCGGTGCGATCCCCGTCGAGAAGCTCGACGAGGTCTTGACAGGCGCAAAAGCCGGAGATACCAGGCAGACAAATGTCGAGGTCCCAAAAACTTTCTTCAGAGAAGAGTATCGAGGCAAAACGGTAGATATCCGGATTACCGTCAATGATATCAAGTACCTCGAGCCTGCTGCGTTAGACGATAACTTCCTCAAAAGGTACGATGTCGATGATGAAAACCAACTCCGGGAAAAAATTCAAGACTCCCTGCAGAACCGCTTGGAACAGCAGGTGCGAACAGAGATGACCGAGCAGATTTATAAGTATCTGCTCGACAATACCGATTTCGACCTGCCCCTCGATGTTGTGGCAGAGCACTCGACCTCCCTGCTGCAAAGACAGTACTCCAATCTATTGATGCGGGGACTGCCCCGTGAGCAGGTCGAGGAGCACATGGAGCAGCTTCAGGCAGGCAGTGAACAACAGGCCAAACAGCAGCTCAAGACGTTCTTCATAATGGACAAAATTGCCGACAAGCTCGAGATTGACGTGACCGAAGAGGAAATTAACGGCCACATTGCACAGTTAGCCATTCAGCAGGGACAACGACCCGAAAGGATGAGAGAGCAGATGATGCGAGATGGCTCGCTGGCCCAGTTCAGACTGCAGGTGCGAGAGCACATGTGCATCGCCAAATTACTCGAATCGGCAAAGATAACCGAGAAAAAGGCAGAAAAGAAAACCAAAAAAGCCGCGAAGAAATCTGCAAAAAAAACAACAAAAAAGACGGACAAAAAAGCAGAGGCCATTGAGAAAAAAACACCTAAAAAACGTAAAACAACGGACAAAACCCATAAGACCGACGGCTGAATTACAGGATAACAAGAAAAGTAGCGGGTAAAAATGTCCGAATAAAAGCGTATCTTGCAAAGTGTTAAGCGAGATACGAAATACAAGATACGAAGTTTATAAAGGAAACCATAAATGTCTATCGAACATCCCGGTAAAAACATCATCAAAAACCTGGAGCCGTACAATCAATACGGCCCTGCCGGCCAGTATCAGCGATACCGACAGATGAGTCTCGACGATATGCTCCTGGAGAACCGCATTGTGTTTCTGATAGGAGAGATATCGTATCAAAGGGCCGCCGAAGTCATTATGAAGATGCTGTATCTCGACAATCTAAAACGAGAAACTGAAATCAGCCTTTACGTCAATTCCCCGGGTGGTAGTGTTGACGACACGATGGCTATTTACGATACTATGCGTTTTATCAGCTCTCCGGTAGCCACCTACTGCATTGGCAGGGCGCAGTCCGGAGCTGCGATAATACTGGCTGCCGGAACAAAGGGCAGCCGTTTCGCCCTTCCCCACGCTAAAATTATGCTGCATCAGGTCTGGGGCGGCGTTAGCGGACAGGCTGCCGATATCAAAATACAGGCCGAAGAAATCCTGAAAGCAAAAAAGATGATAAACGAGCTTCTTGCCAAACACTCCGGACAGTCGATTGAAAAAATCGCCGCTGAGACCGAAAGAGACAGATATATGACCGCCAGGGAGGCTCATCAGTACGGCCTTATCGACGAGGTGCTTAAAGAAGAAGAAAAAAAAGGAAAAAAGAAGAAAAATAAAAAATAAAATTCCAATACGAGATACCAAATATGGCTATTAATCAAAATTTAGTACCGATAGTAATTGAGAAAAGTGGGCGAACCGAACGAGCATACGATATTTATTCAAGACTGCTCAAGGACAGAATAGTCTTTCTCGGTGGGCCACTTGATGATGCCGCCGCGAATCTAATTATTGCACAGATGCTGTTTTTGAGCAACGAAGACAACAAGAACGATATCCACTTTTACATCAATTCGCCGGGCGGTTCCATTACAGCAGGCCTGGCCGTCTACGATACAATGCAGTTCCTGCGATGTGACGTCGCTACATATTGCATCGGCCAGGCGGCAAGTATGGCTGCCGTGTTATTGGCCGGTGGCAAGGCAGGAAAACGATTTCTTTTGGCAAACAACAGAATTCTTTTGCACCAGCCCCTAATCACGGGAATACTCGAGGGGCCGGCTACCGACCTCGAAATAGAAGCAAAGGAAATACTACGACTGCGAGCCAGGCTATATGATATATTGGCAAAACATACAGACCAAAAGCCTGAGAAAGTTGAAAAGGATTGCGACCGCAATCTCTGGTTCGACCCTGAAGAAGCTATCAAATATGGACTGGCCGACAGAATACTGCAAAAGGCGCCCGAAATCGTCAGGCAAAAGGAGCAGGAATAATGAACATTAAACAGCGAATCATGAATGGCGAACACCGAATAATGAATCATAAACTTCGGAATTCGACATTCCTTCTTCGATATTCGATATTCTGTTTTCTGTCCTCTGTCTTCTGTCTGTATTTTCTCGCAGGCTGCCAAAGCCCGGCAACCTCGAAAAACCCATTGGCCGAACAGGTTGACACGCTCACTCAGGATAAAAGAGAAATGACGCGCCAAATCAGGCAGTTGGAATCAAAAAACAAGGACCTGCAAAAACAGATAAACACCCTGCACGGCCTTGAAGACGACGTCAAGCTAAAAGACCTCTGCGACGTACAAAGAGTCAAGATTACAAAATACACTAATCTTTTTGACAAAGACAAGGACGGCAAAAAGGAAACCCTCATTGTCTACATACAGCCCATCGACCGGGATGGTGACATAGTAAAGGCAGCCGGTGTTGTCGACATACGGTTGCTGGACTTGAAAAAAGACCAGGGCCCGGTACTACTGGGAAAGTGGCGCGTAACACCGCCCCAGCTAAGAAAACTCTGGTTCAACGCGCTCTTGAAGACTCATTACAGATTGACTTTCGACGTGTCCGACAAAGTCAAAAGTTTTGAAGAGCCGCTGACGGTAACCGCCACCTTCACCGATTACCTGACCGGCAAAGTCTTCGAAGAGCAAAAGCTAATCAAGCCGTGAGTTTCGTTATTCGTACCCCGTGGCTTTTGACCCGTATTAAGTGTTGGACAACAAAAATCTGCCATAGAGACATAGTGATGAACAAAAACCTGGCTATACCGAAGGACAAAATCAGGGATTTCTGCCGCTGTCATCACATTCGTCGGCTTTCCGTTTTTGGTTCTGCTCTGCGCGAAGATTTTGCCCCTGACAGCGATGTGGATATACTCGTGGAGTTTGAAAAGGGACAGGAGCCGGGATTTGCCTTTTTCGATATGGAAGAAGAACTCTCACGGTTACTTGGCCGAAAGGTGGAGCTGCATACCCCCAATTTCCTGAGCCGGTACTTTCGCGATACTGTACTTACAGAAGCAGAGGTGCAATATGTCCGAGGCTGACGATATTGTGCGACTGCGTCATCTGCTTGTATTTGGGCACTGGTCGTGCCAAATGAATAAACAAATGTGGTAAATTAAGCCATCGACTTCTCAAAAAGCCCGTAGGCGGCCAGCAAGCCGCGCATCACGTCTGTCACGGTTACTATTCCAACAAGCTTTTTGTCCTCGTCAGTCACCGGCAGACAGCTTATATTCATCTCATACAGCATCTTCACAGCAGTATAGAAGTCACAGCTCGGTAAGACATTAGTTACATCTCGCCTTATTATCTGTTGGAGGTCTTGCTGTGTGGCCTGCTCGTTCAGCGCAACATCGAACAACCTGCCGCGAAATACATCAGTCCCCCGCTCGAATGGCCTGTTGTGAAACGGAAGATAGCGAAGAACGTCTCTATCGGAGATTATCCCTACCAGTTTCTTTTGCTTGTCCACAATCGGAACGTGCCTGAGCTTCCCCTTCTGCATAACCTCCATCACTTTGGCCAAACTGTCTCGCTCCTGCAAACAAACCACTTCCTCGGTCATAATATCTGCAACTGTTCGCAGAATCCTTGAGAATGCAGGCATCACCTCGTCCGAATTCCCTGAAAGCAGGTCGACAAAACGTCCTCTTTGCTCCGTCTCTTCGACCTTTGAGCATAGGTGGCGGATTGTATCAAGCCTCATAAAAAGCTTTAAGATATCTGTGGACGTAACGATACCAACTAAATTTTGCTCAACCAGAACAGGGACCATATTGATGTGATTATCAACCATGATGCTAATCATCTCTTTTATGGGTGTCTCAGGTGATACGGACTTGGGGCCTCTGGTGACAAGTTGGACCAGAGGCTGTTTGAGGGCCTCTGTGTCTGAATCCTCCTGGCCGATTTTTCCCAAATAAGGAGATACTTGTCGGAACACATCTCGCTGGGAAACAATACCAACGAAGCATTGTTTTCCATCTTCTCCGCCCGGGCTGTCAATTACTGGTATGTGTCGGACCCGGTTCTCCCTCATAAACTTAATACACGCCTCTACGGTATCGTCCAGCGTCAGAGCCTTAACATCTTTGGTCATCACATCCTTGACTTGACACACCATCTTAAAAAAGACATTCTTCCCGGCGGACAAATCGTCTAAAAGGTCGACAAGTCTGAATTCTTCGTCTGGCATATTGTTTCTCTTGATGACTAAGACACCTATCCCGCGAAACAGAAATCGTTCGTAACTTTATAACACTACCGTTTTTGTCGACAAAGGATACCAGCCACTTTAGCAAATCGCTCCTGCCAAATCAGACTCCTGCAAAAATAGACCGATAACTGATATTAACAAACCATCTTTCTCTCATCGCCGGACTCCTCAAGTAAGAATTCCTGCAAAAAACAGTTTTGGCTTTCCGGTCTCCTTAACGGACAAGGACGGCAATACCCAAATCCCCTTGCAAACCCGGCGATTCCTTATAAAATGTCTATATGCAGAAGTTCCTGAATAAGATAATATGCGGCGATTGTATAAAGATTTTGGACAAGGCCCGCAAACCTTTTGCCGACCTCATCTTCGCCGACCCGCCTTTTAACATTGGCTACAAATACGACAAATACAACGACAAGCTCAAAAGCAAAAACTACATCGCCTGGACAAAAGACTGGATTACCGCCTGCAAAAAAGTCCTCAAGCCGCACGGCTCATTCTACATAGCAATAGGCGATGAGTACGCCGCCAACGTAAAAATCATAGCTGACGAGCTTGGCCTCTTCATGCGAAACTGGCTCATCTGGCACTACACATTCGGTCAGCAGATGAAAAAAAAATTCTCCCGCTCCCACACCCACATCTTTTACTTCGTAAATGATAAAAACAACTTCACATTCAACGACCACGCCGTCCGTGTCCCCTCCGACCGTCAGCTAATCTATAACGACAGGCGCGCCAACCCTGCAGGAAAGATGCCGGACGACGTCTGGGCCGAATACTCCCGTGTCTGCGGAACGTTCAAGGAGCGGACCGGCTGGCATCCCTGCCAGATGCCCGAATGCCTCCTCAAAAGAATCATAGCCGTAAGCTCCAATCCCGGTGACTGCGTCCTCGACCCTTTCAGCGGCTCGGGAACCACCGCCGCCGCTGCCTATCAACTGGCCAGAAATTATGTCGCCTTGGATATATCAGAAAAATACGTCAAAAACGCAAAAGAACGCCTGACTGAATTACAAAAACAACCCAACAACAATCTGTTTCTAAATACCACCGAACTGAACGAACTAAAACGGCTATTGTCCGACATAAGAAAACCGGCAAAACAAATTACTACCGACAAAAACCTTTTGGAGCTGGTCGCAAATCAATTTACCGTGCGAATGAATAACCACAAGCGATATAGTAAGAAAGAGATAGCAATGGCTTTGGAAGGTATCGCCGATTGAAAAAAGTAAACCTAAAGAATTTTCTCCTGCTTTGCCTGCCCTTCATCGCCAGTGCGATAATGCTCACGGTGATTCAGGCACCGATTAGCCTCTCCTTTCTGGCCTGGGTGTCGCTGGTGCCATTTATCCTGGCAAGCTCACTCCGCCCACGGCGGACAAAAACCAAATCCCTGGCCCTTCTCGCCTACCTGGTCTCACTTTGCTACTGGCTCGGCAATCTGTACTGGATAGCTCCGATAACGCTGCTGGGCTGGGCCACGTTCTGTCTATATACGGCCTTGTTCTGGCCGATACTTGCCCTCTGTTTGCGTTACTGCAGGATAAAAAAGATACCGTTATTTCTGGCCGCACCCGTACTCTTCGTCGGAGCCGAACGCCTGCAGGGCCTTTTCCTCGGCGGATTTTTCTGGCGCTTTCTGGCACACAGCCAGTATGCCAACATCACCATCATCCAGATTGCAGACATCTTCGGAGCAGCGGGCATCTCCTTCCTGATTGCAATGGTCAATGGACTGCTCGCCGAATTGATAATCGCCGCTGCCTCTTGTCACCCTGAGCGCAGCGAAGGGTCTCCTCTTTTGCCCAAAACAATGAGATTCTTTGCTTACCTAAGAATGACAGGTGGTGAGATTGTTGCCGGATGGAGAAATCTCTTCAAAATCACTCAGTTACTAAAAGCCGGCTTGGTGTCTGTTGCCGTGCTCGCAACAATTTTTTACGGACGATGGAGAATAAACCAATCGGACGAGTTCGTAACTCAGGGCCCGGTCGTTGCATCTTTGCAGTCAAACGTTCCGCAGTGGATTAAGACGGAGGCACTGCGAGGAGAGCCCGAGGTCGCTGAGCAGACTTCGCAGGAGATCTTCGATGATCTGATGCAAAAAAGTAAGGCAAGTGCACAAGCCGGCGCCGAACTCATCATCTGGCCGGAGACTATGGTACAGGCGACATTGAATGATGAAGTCCTGGCGTTTTTCGAACCATCAAGCCAGCCGATGCTCTTTGACAAAGCACTCTCCGAGCACGCCGCCGATAACGCATACCTGCTCATCGGTGCCTACTCAGGCAAGGTGGAATTCCGAAACGACGAGCCTGTCTGGGCGGCCAGGTACAACTCGGCGTTGCTGTACAGGCCTGACGGCCAAAAGGACCCGAAACGCTATAGCAAAATGCATTTGGTCCTCTTCGGCGAGGTCCTGCCTTTCAGAAAAAGTTGTCCGTTCTTGTTTAACCTTTTGATGAAATTTAATCCTTATGGTTACGACCATTCACTCGACTCAGGCACCGAATACACTGTTTTCGAAATGGCCCGCCCACATAACAATTCCACATCAGCCCTGGATTCTCGGCCTTACAAGTTCAGTGTAATAATTTGTTATGAAGCTACCATCCCTGACATTGTCCGAAGATTTGCACTGGATAAGCAGGGCCGAAAGCAGATTGACTGGCTCATTAACATAAGTAACGATGGCTGGTTTGTAAGATTCAAGGACGAGAAAGTTTTGCCGAGCACGGAGCTTGCTCAACATATGGCTATATGTGTTTTCCGGGCCGTTGAGAACAGGCTGAGCATCGTCCGAAGCGTCAATACCGGCATAAGCTGCATAATCGACACACTCGGACGCGTAAAAAATGGCTCTTTGGCCGGCACTTTACCCGACAAGGCCATCGACCGCCAGGGGATGGCTGGATGGTTCGTCGATAAAGTGCCGATAGACAAAAGAACCACATTTTTTAGTAAATACGGCCAATGGCTGAATTTTTGTTGTGCTCTATGCCTTCTTTTCCTCATAATAATTCCAGTTTCAGCAAGTATTATCCGAAATAGAAAATATGTTATTTTTTCACGGCAACGGAAAAATGAAAAATAAGGCTAAAAACCCTAAAAGACAAAAAACATACTACACGAAGGTGCTCGCCCCGTTAGAAATCCTACAAGCGCCGAACATCCTACAAATGAAAAAATTTCTAACGGGGCTCGCGGTTTGCGCACTTATCAGTTACGCACTGCTCTGCCTCGGATGCCAGGAAACATTACAGACCAGAACAGACTGGCCGGCACCTGTCTCTGCCGACAACCTCGTGCTTGAAGCCACCCAAATTATCAGGGAAGGTTTAGCTGACGCTGACCCCGTAATCAGGGTTAACGCTATCGAAGTTGTCGCAACCACTAAACGAATAAGACTGATACCTAAAGTACGACGCCTGCTAAAAGATGACTTTGTACCGGTTAGATTTGCTGCCGTTCTGGCTGTGGGCGATTTGGAATACTCTCTTGCGACAACGTCCGTAAGGGCGCTGCTGCAGGACGATAACGAAAATGTCAGGATCGCGGCGCTCTATGCCTTGGGCAGGCTTGGCTCTGCTGACAGCTTTGAACAGCTTCGCAAGGCCATAACCGCCGCTGACCAGACGGTGCGCGCTAACGCTGCTCTGCTTCTGGGCAAAAGCGGCGATACAAGTGCACTGACCAGCCAGGCATTATGGTGGACACTGCGGCGACAGGATTCCGGTGACATGGTCAGATTCCAGACCGCCGAATCAATTGCAATGCTCGGTGATGAACGAATATACCCCAAGTTATGGACAATGCTGATAAGCGCTTACGCCGATGACAGGGTTATGGGTATAAAAGCGATGGGAGCACTGGGAACATTACAGGCCAGGGACGCCCTCACTACTATGCTCGATGATGATATAGTTGAGGTCCGACTGGCCGCTGCGGAACAGCTCGGCAAGCTCAAAGATAGCCGCGGAGAAGCCGTAGTACTCGATGTTTTTTCAAAAAATCTCGCTGCGGGCTTCGATAAACAGGGCCGAGATCGGCTTAATGTACGGACCGCACTGGCGATAGGCCGAATTGGCACACCATCTCTTACACGATTTCTGCCCCGATTCCTCAGAGATGAGTCAAAAATTGTCCGTATGGCTGCCGCCATGGCCGTTTTTCAATGCTCAACCAAAATTTGACACCTGAAATCTGCTCTTTTTCCAGTCATCAATTCTCTTTGGCCATTGGATTTTGCCCATTTGCCGGCATCTCCATACCGCATTCCCGTACCAATTAGGGCTTTCCATTTTGCAATCACGCCATTTTGCTGCACAAAATCGAAGCGGCGGGGCATAAAGGGTACCCAGGTGTGTGCCCGAGTTCAATTTGTTTGTGATAAAATAGGTAAAAAATATCTTGATTTTTCCCTCCGTAAAGTGTAAAGTAATAGTGGAGAATGTACGATATCGTGATATATCGGACATCCGCAAAAAAAGCACGAACTAACGAAAGGGGCTTATTTTGAGTACGCTTACAAAAATTTTGATAGTTTTACTGACGATATCCTCATTTTTCCTCTGCGCTATTGTCGTTACCTACGTTGCAACCGCTGACAATTACAAACAACAATACAACGATCTCAGATCTGAACGGGATAGCCTGAAAGAAAGCGAGAAGAGTTCAAAAGAGCAGTTAAATAGAAAAATCGCTGAAATGGGCGCTCTCGAAAACAAACTAAACAATGATATCACCTCTCTCAACACCGAAATCAGCACTTTGAAGGACGACCTCAAAGCTGCCAACGACGAAAGAAAGATTATGACCCAGCGGGTAAGCGACATGGCCAGCGTCGTAGAGACTACCTCACAAACTTCCAGCGAGACGACAAAGTTGTTGATGGATACCCAGGCTCAGCTAACGAAAGTTGACTCTGAAAGAATCAAACTAATAGCACAGTTCGATGACACTTCAGCGACACTTCTGGAGAAATTAGCAATAATACAAACGCTGCAGACAGAAAAGAAACAGCTCCTGGAGG
>Ga0209986_10005311_pt1 | contig 10709 bp, 10 predicted proteins | sample BlataG_FD_183168 | JGI IMG/M metagenome (GOLD analysis project Ga0209986, IMG submission 183168) | Deep subsurface microbial communities from Black Sea to uncover new lineages of life (NeLLi) - Black_00105 metaG (SPAdes) (version 2) | ecosystem: Environmental > Aquatic > Marine > Oceanic >...
GCAGACACGGGAAAGAACGCAATTGTCATCGCTTCGCGAAACGGGAAGGCAATCGTGTTCCACGAGGAAGAAATGCGAGAAATGGGCAGATATGCCGCAGGAGTACGAGGAATGCGATTGGCAAAGGGCGATGAGATAGCAAGTATAGACGCTATAGACTTGGATTACGGCGAGTCGAAAGAGATAAAAAAAGTCGTTACGATAACGGAGAACGGCTATGGAAAAAGGACGCGGTTAGATGCGTATAGAGAAACGCACAGGGGTGGTAAAGGCGTAATAGGACTTAAAGTTGAAGAAAAGACAGGTAAAGTAGTGTGTATAAAACAGGTAAAGAACAATAACGACCTGATAATTTCCACTTCCGAGGGTATGGTAACGAAAATATCTGCACGGAGCATCCCCACCCAGGGCAGGAACACGCGAGGTGTGAGGTTAATGAGTGTTAAGAAAGATGAGCGAGTGGTGGGCGTGGAAGTGGTTTAGCGGGTTAGCGGTTTGGCGGGTTAGCTAACGAGCTGAACCGCTAATAAACTAAACCTCTAATTTAGCGGTGCCCCTAAATTTTACAACTCCCACATCCAAATGTTCAAAATGCTCATCATCCGTAACCACCTTTGCACCAACGAAATAAGCGCTTGCTGCTATCAAAGCGTCAGCAATCGGAATTCTCAAACTCTTCATCCCATTCTTTTCTTATCTTCTCAATCTTCTCAGATGCACCCTCTAATTTGTCTATCCCTCTTAACTTCGACAGTTTCACTATTTCCATTTTTACCACAGCCCTATATTTGTAAGTATAACGATTTAGACTTCTTGATATTTGCTTTTTCTCGTGAAAATCTCTGTAATCTGGTGGTTATAATTTTCGGAATGGGTATAATTTTATCCCGAACTATTTCAAACGCATTTGCGAGCCCGACTGCCTCTTTTTCCGCTTTAACCTTTCAATAACGCCTCTTTGTTCCGCTATCTCTTTCGCCTTACCCGTAATGATTACTTCTGCTTCCTTTAGTTCTGTCGTGCTCTTACAGCCTGTTAAGAACATTGCAACCTTTAACTCCTCGCCCATCTCTTTTATTTTTCCTGTCACTTTCTCTGCGTCGGCATCTATATCTGCATCTACATTAGCATCTGCATTCGCAGTTCCCATTGCGGGTTTCAGGAAGGGCAAAGCAGCACTGCACAGGTCTGCACCCAAAGCCATGCTTTTTGCAATGTCGAGACCATTTCTTATTCCACCCGTAGCAATCACAGGAATGGAGAAAGGAAGCGCACTGCACTCCACGACGCTTTCTAACGTTGTGATGCCCCAATCCCATCCAAAAAGATTGCCTAAATGTTCGCCTAATTCAGCCCCTTCTGCTCTCGCACGGTATATCTCTGCTGCAGCTAAACTCGTGCCTCCTAAACCGCCCACGTCTATTGCCGACACACCTGCTTCATGCAGCTTCTTTGCGACCCAGTAACTGATTCCCGCTCCTGTTTCCTTTACAATCACGGGCTTTTTTATCGCTTCGCATACGTCTTTTATCGAAGCTAAGCAACCACTTGCATCTACATTTCCCTCTGGCTGGATGGCTTCCTGTAAAAAGTTAAGATGTATAGCAATTGCATCTGCATCTATCATCTCGATAACGCGCTCAACGCCTTCTATCCCGTATTCCTTTAACTGTGGAGCACCTAAGTTCGCATAGATGAACGAATTGGGTGCAACGTCACGAACCACACGAAAAGAGTCCTCCTGCTCACTATTTTCCAGCGCAGCTCGCTGAGAACCAACACCCATACCCACGCCAAGCGACTCAGCAGCTTTTGCAAGTACTTTATTCGTTCGCTTCGTCGCGGGATGCCCCCCGGTCATCGAAGCAATCATCAGAGGATAATTAAACGAAAAGCCCAAGAACTCCGTATTCAAATCTATCTCGTCTTTATCTATTTCTGGTAACGCAACATGAACAAGCTTAACGTCTGCAAAGCAATCTTCTCGCGTTTCTACTTCCTCTTCCGCACAAATCCGAAGTTGCTCTATTTTCCTTCTTGATGTTTGGTTCATTTTGGCTTTCTCTCCACCCCATCACACGCATGTGCTTCCACGGAAATTACAATATATTTGTTATGGTAGGATAAGATAAAATAGAGTGCATAAACGAAAAATGAATCTATTCGCTGCAACAATCCCAGGACCTGCAAAAGTTCACATCGAAACGTTCGGCTGCACGGCTAACGTAGGTGACACGCTGAGAATGCGAGCAATTCTGAAAACCGCGGGACATACGATAGTAGAAGCTTGTGAAGCCGACATTGTCATCGTGAATACCTGCACCGTAACGAAAAGGACGGAACTAAACGTGCTAAAACGAATGAAGGAGTTAAAAAAGCAGGGTAAAGAGGTGGTTGTAGCGGGTTGTATGGCTGCGGCACAGCCAGAGCTGGTAAAGAGCATTTTAGGCGAAGAGGTAACAATGGTGACACCGCTTGACATTCGAGATAGCGAAGAGCAAGAGTTTGAATGTGGTTTTGAGCTTGATTTTGATGGCGTGATTGCCGTAATCCCGATAGCAATGGGCTGCGTAGGTAGATGCACTTATTGTATCGTGAAACAAGCGAGGGGCGACCTGAGAAGCTATGCGCCGGATAAACTATGCAAAGCAGTTAAAAGTGCAGTTGAACGTGGTGCGAAGGAAATACGAATTACTGCTCAGGACTGCAGTGCTTATGGCTGGGACGGCTTCGGTATAAATTACCCGAAACTTCCTGAATTGTTAGAACTGCTAACTGCCGTAGAAGGCGATTTCAGAATACGAGTGGGCATGATGAACCCCTTCACGGTGATTCGTATTCTGGATGAACTTCTGGATGCGTTTGAATCTGAAAAAATCTTCAATTTCTTTCACGTGCCCGTGCAATCGGGCTCGGATAAGGTGCTGGGAGACATGAGAAGGAACTACAAAGCTGCGGATTTCGATGAAATAGTGAAAACCATACGGAAACGGTTCAAATACAGCACAATCTGCACGGATTTTATCGTTGGATTCCCGAGCGAGACAGAAGAGGATTTTTGCTCTTCTTTGAACCTGTTGAAGACGGTAAAGCCGGAAAAAGTGAACATAACGAGGTTCTCTCCGAGACCAGCGACAGAAGCATCAAAACAGAAGGATTTGGTGGAGCGCGAGAAGAAAAGAAGGTCGAGAATTTTCTCCGATGCCTATCACCGGCTTGCGTTCGCGAAGAACACGGAATTGGTAGGAAAGGAACTTCCGGTTTTAGTAACGGAGATGGGAAAGAAAGGGGGCGTGATAGGCAGGGACGTTTCGTACAGGACCATCGTAATAAAGAGAGATTTGCCGCTCGGGGCTACTTGTGAGGTGCGTGTGAAGGAGGCGAAAAGCACTTATTTGGTGGGAGAAGTTCAAAGCCGTGACGCATAGAAAATATGAGATTGTATGGACAGAGCACGCATTACACTGCTTGCGCAAGCGAGGGTTTAAAAGGATTGATGTACAGTGTGCAACGGAGGGACTAACTTTGGAGAGGCGCATTGGAAATACGAGATACGAAGTTATTGGTAGAGGAGTAGGTGGCAGGTTTGTATTCATGGTGTTAGATTGCATAAACGATAGGAAATTTGAGATAGTGTCTATTAGAGAAGCAAGCGAATCCGAGAAGAAACTTTATATAAAAAGGGTTAAATAAAATTTATAGTTATGCCACTAAAAGAAGAAGATTGGAAAGTTGTGAAAGGCGAGTACAGAACTCCGAAGGTATGCCCCTGGTGTGGTGGACAGGTAGAGGAGAAGCTATTGGAAGTAAAATTTTTAGATGGCAAAGTGAGGATTTCAAAATTCCCCAAAATGGTTTGCCGTAAATGCGGGCGTTCATTCATGAACGATGAACAAGCAGCATATTACGAGAAACTTCAGGAAGATTTAGTTCAGGTTTATTCAATCGAGTACAGGAAAAGAGAACTGCAAATGGTAGAAGCATGACACATTCAAGCGAGAGGAAAGAGGAACTAAACGAAGTAACTAAGTGAGTCATGCCAAAAAAGAAGAGGAAAATATCTGATGATGTCTGGTCTTTGGCCAGGACAAAATATCACCTCAGTTCACGTCAAATAGAAATGGCAAAAAAGCTTGGGATGAACCCCAAAAAGTTTGGCAGTCTCGTACCAAATAAATCAGAACCATGGAAAAAGCCTATGGGTCAGTTCATTGAGAAGTGCTATTACAAAAGATTTAAGAAACAGAAAACAGAACCATCGGAAAAATGAAATTTTGATTGATAAAACAAAAACTTTATAAAGATTTAGCTCTAAAGTCACACACGAGTAAATGCTTAACTTAACTTCGCGAAGAGAAATGATAAGGGCAACTCGGAGGTGTAAGCGATGGAATACAAGGTTTTTATAAGCTACTCGCGGACAAATAGTGCTGAGAGATGCGCATTGGTATGTGAGCTAAGTAAAATCAAATTAGACCCTCTATATGACAAAGGAGAGATATCTCCTGGGACTGGGATACACGAGAAGATTTCTGAGTTGATTGATCAAGCGGATTGTGTGGTCACTATGCTCACTGAAGATGGATTAAAGTCGAGGGAAGTACGGGAGGAGCTTACTCGTGCACATGAGAGGCATAAGAAAATTATCCCAATAGTTGACCGACAACAGCTTACCAAGTTCCCATTATCTTCGTTTCTGCAAGATGTGGATCATATTCCCTACAACAGAAAAGACTTCGACAGCGTGATCACCGCACTCATTCCAAAACTAACTTTAGAGCATTATCTAAAGTTAGTGATCGAAAAAGTAGAACGTGGAGCATTGTATGTTATAATTGATCCCCGCTTTAAGTTTTTAAGCGACCCTCAGCAAGTTTACATTGAGCCAAAGTGCATCACATGGCTGCCGAGCATGGGATTGAATTCCGCCATCACGGTTAAAGATTTTGTTAAAGACGCTGATAAGGATGAACGCCCTGTCCTAATTCTCGGGAATTATGGGATGGGGAAATCTTTTTTTGTCCGAGAATACGTAATTGAGCATGCCCACAGTCGAATCGGAAAAAATGACGCACGCATCCCGATTTTCTATCCTCTACGGCGATTTAGTGAGGATGGGGGCAACATACCTATAGTCGACCATTTGAAAAGATACATAAAATCCGAATATAAATCATCAGTCTGGGAAAAGAATGATTTTAGTGAACTACTGAAGAAAGGTCGGTTGCTGGTTGTTCTCGATGGTATTGACGAGATACCATTCATTCAAGATAGTGATCCTTTAGAATATCTCCGTGATTTTCGTGAATTACTCAAAGAAGGGCATAACCAGTTGATAGTAACCAGCAGACCCGGTTTGTTTTCGACACAGAGGGAAGAAATAAACCAACTTGACTGGAACCAGTGTGAGATTCAGCCGTGGTCGGACGAAGACATCAAACAATATATTTTTGATTCGCAAACAGCTTTGCAAAACAGTTCTCCTGAAAATTTCGTAAATAAGATTTTAAAAACGTCTAATCTTGCCAAGTTAGCCAAGACGCCTTTGTATGCGTGTATGATGTTGGTGGCAAGTGACGAAATTATGCATCTGGATGGAGAGACGATTACAGTCACATCACTTTACAACAGGTTTACGGAACAATACTTCAAAGCGAATGAAAATCGCTCAATCTTCAAAAAGAAAATCGCGACAAAGATGAAATGTCTCGAAGTCGTTGCGTGGCACATGTTTTCAAAGAATGAAAAGATGACGAGATGTGAAGAATTGCGAGGAGTGCTTAACCGTGAACTATTGAGTGAGGACAGCAGCACATTATTTGAGTTTCTTGAAACCGAACTGGGTGTCTATTCCCTGATGATTTTAGATGATGAGAAGAGGCTCCGCTTTAGTCACGATTCGTTTCACCCCTATTTTGCTGCACGATACCTGGCTAACAGCTTACAGAAAGACTCCTCGGAGTTGCTTCGTCTGCTTGAGAAGAATCGGCTCACACGAGATGCCATCAAATTCCTTGCGGGTCTGTTAGTGGATAAGCAAGAAGATGTGAGCGAACTGCGTCATCTTTTATCCGCGTCAAAACCAGAAAAAGTCAAAAGTTCTCTCGCTTTGTTGATTCACGAAATGGGCTCGGACCTGAACTATAAGGATTTGGACGATGTAGTGCTATCCGGGGAAGACCTTTCTGGCATGCGTGCAAATCATGCTTCTCTTAATTCGAGTTTTCTAATTGGCACAACACTCAAAGGCGCAGATTTTCAAAACGCATCGTTCCGTCAGACAGATCTGAGCGGCGCGTATGTTGATGGCGCTAATTTTCGAGGCTGTGATTTGAGTATGGCGATAGTGAAGAACTTAAAAGCCGGGAGTTCACCTCCTTGGTTCAGTGGAGCGACTTTCAACTACGCCAGAATGTCAAGCAAAGATTTGAACCTTATAAAGAGCTGGCTATACACAGAATTGAGCAATTTCCCGGATCTGAAAAGTGTGATTAAAAAAACGGAGAAGTCCTTGGACAAAGCAGCAATATTATAATATGACCATCAAAATGCGAACTGGTGCCGGAGAATTTGTTGTGGATCAACATCATTTTCCCCCGGATTTGTGTAGGGTTGAAGCGATAGCGGAAAGAGGAAATAGTGTCATCATCTGCATCCCCAGTACATCGGATGAGATCAACAAAGTGCTAATTCATCATAGTGAGTTTGAGAAGAAAAATGCAGAGATCATAGAGTTTCTGTACAAAAACGTTGACGTGCGATACGTTTTCGTGGATGCGGGATATGGAGATTGTGATCGGTTTAATATTCCACTGCGTGAAGGCTTTGTAAACCACGCAGAAATGGCAAAAGAATATCTTCAAAAGGGGGAAATAAGCGGTGCAGAGTATTTACAGCTCGTTTCTTCAAATCTCAAATTCCACATTTGGGGTGTGGATGACCGTGAGCTACATCGAAACCACCTGCTGATACATTCAACCATCGCAGAGAGCCGTGTGGCAATAGATGAAGCGCTGCGCTATTATCGGAGTTTGATATTGAAACTGCAATCGCAAATTTACGGGGCAGATTTGCGGCGTGTCATCGCGTTGTTTACAAAGTTTCAAAATAAGGAGATAAAGCTTAAGGAGTATGTCCCCGCTATTCTTGAAGAAGCGTCTCAACTTGATCTGCTAATTGAGAACTGGCCAGCGTTAGAAAAAGACCTGCAAATTTTGAAATTAGAGTCCCGCATCGACTATAAAGCAGCTAACGCAGAAATCGAGTGGCTAAGGGAAGCGATTGGTCAGCAAATGAAGGAATTTTTTCAACTCTTCTCCGATGACCCATCAGTGCGATCCAAATTGCATAAGGATATTATGGAGATAGTAGGCGATGACATACGTGAAATAGTTAGAAGACGAGATTTTGATACCATTGACAAGGCACTTGTTAACGCAGGAAAGGACCTGGCAGCCCAAAATGCAATACGCAGTACGATTATTATGGCAAAGCTTGTTGTATTAAGTGGAAAAATGCCTGAAATGATAGCTGATCAACAACTTTCTTCAGAAAACACATTGCCAGACTGGTTTAAAGGTTTTGTTGAAGAGTTTGTAAAGGTATCAATAAAACTTGATTCTTATCCGTCAAAGTTTGCTTCAGGTCAAGTGTCGTTGATGGAGGTGTATGATTTCCTTGTTGATTTAGCATCGCTATTTGAGATTGAGGATGCTTCTATTTCAAACCTGCTTTCATATCTTGCCTATTTGCACCGCTACCACTCAGAGCGCAGTTACAATCTCTTTGACCAAATTAGAAGTCTGGAAGAAGAGATTCGAGGAAAACTTGCGAGAACAGACGAAGTGAGGAAGCTTGAGGTTCTTGAAAACAAGTTAAATAAACTGACAAAGTTCGTAAGCATGAAATTAACATCAGAAGATGCTAATGAAGTTTTTGATGACTATTGTGATAGCGACAAAGACCCTTATTTCCTCGATGAAATAAGCAATCTTTCAGGAGCAATGCAGCAGGAGAGGACCCTGAAACACCGCAAAGTCCTTAAAGATGCGACAAAGAAGGTGTGGAAGTATTATGAGTATGGGGAGGAGCGGGGCATACGCATGGCTGAAAACTTAGCCAAGAAAATTAAGTGTGAAAAGATTGACCGTGCAATCCTGATGACCACAGGTTATCAGTTGCACGACATATGGCAGTACTTGCTGAAAGATAACTTTTCAACCGTTTTTCTCCTGCCGACGCTTGTGGGGTCGCACGATCAGCTAGTACCACCCACTATTACTCCCGGCGGATTCGGTGATTTGAACGAGAGTGTGGAAGCAGAATACAGCCCAAGCACTGAAGATGAAGTATACAGCTGGTATAGCATTGGCTTTGAGAATCTGCCAAAGAAAAAATGCGACTCACAATTCTGTACCACAGAAGGTCGGTTAATACTTCCACGAATTGTATGCCTGGAGGGACCCGGTGAGAACATGGTTTTTTGGTGTGACGTATGTAAGAAATTTCGGTGCGCGCGTTGTGCTGTAAAGGTTCCGGTAGACAAGGAACGTTTTGAACAGTTACCGTATAGTGAACCGCTTAAGATGGGGGCGATATCAGAAAACAAGTATCCATTCACGCTGCGCTGCAAGCACTGTGGAGAATTTCTAGGCATAGGAGACCACACGGTGATTATTGACGTCCCGGATACATTAGACGCTTGGCGCACATTTAAAAAACGGAGAAGTTAAATTTAAATTTAAATGTCGTTGTTCAAACAGCTTTTTGGAAAATCTGAACGGAAGAGAACATTGGAGGAAGGTGAAAAAGAGAGTTCGGATTCTGGGAAGATATCGAAGGTTTTTGTGTGTGCTATATGTGGGAAAGAGGGTATCATAGAGTATAGTAAAGAGGGGGGATATAAACCTGTTATATTCATAGTATCGGACAAACCAGCAGAGTTGTTTAAATATCGTTTTGTTAATGTATGCCCGAAAGAGATGATTTACGTTTGTTCTAAGTGTGCAAAATGGGTCAAGGTCAAACCCGAGGATAACCTATTCTTTCCCCTTACAAAAGAAGAGATGGAACCAGATGCACGGGAATGGCTCAATGGGATATTGAACAAGGAATGGCGCCCTGTTTGTCCAAGATGTGGTACTCAACTTGAGGGGAAGACTTCAGCAGATCTGAAGTTTTATGCTAATAATGTGGGAGATATCACGCGTCTTCTATTGTCAGGGAAACGGGAAGAGTGTAAACAATTGTGTTTGAAGTTAGTGACAATATCGGAGGAGGAAAAAGAATATCTTATCGAAAGCGGCACTACGAGTGAGCAAGACTTCGAGAAAGCGTTTCGTTCACTTGAAGGAGTTCTATCAAACCTTTGGGATCACATGTAACGGTGAATAGAGCATTCATAACCGAAAATTAGGCATTAGTTTTGTTTCAACAGCAGGATTACGCATCTGATTTTTGTCCAGAAGATATTGAGCATTTACGGTCACTTGATGAGAATAGCAAGCTTTAAATACAAAACATCTTTTCAAAATACATAAGCATGGCACGTACACAATGCACAATCTGCGGCAAACCCGCCTCGTACAGATGTAAATACTGCGGCGACACACTTTGCCGGGAGCATCTCGCACCCGATAAGCACTGGTGTGTCGCCCTTGAAGAATATAAAAAAGACATTGAAGCAGGGAGAACGTCCTCTATTTCCTCTGACCCCAAACCCGAATATGGTAGATGGGAATATAAAAAAAGCGTTAAATATACAAATCCTCTCGGCATCTTCGCCGGTAACTATTCGTTCTTGATTTTGTTTCTCATTTCCATCTCTTTTGTTTTACAATTGGTCATTCCCGACGGTCTGATTACGAGAGGAATTCCAAACTCGTATGAAAAACTATTATGGTTAAATCCAATGCTCTTAGAAGGAAGACCGTGGACACTGGTAACACATATTTTCCTTCATGGAGGCTTCGGACATTTCCTTATCAACATGCTCGTATTTTTCTTCTTTGCTCCTGCATTGGAGAGAAAGATAGGGAGCTCAAAATTTCTGCTCATCTTTTTCCTCTCCGGGATTTTTGCGGGGATTGGCTGGAGTTTGACATCCGTTACCCCTGCGGTTGGTGCAAGTGGAGCATTAATGGGGATATTCGCGACTCTTGCGGTTCTAATGCCAAAGATGAAGGTATATATATTCCCTCTTCCTATCCCAATAGAAATATGGATAGTGCTTATTCTCTTCGCCCTCTATGATTTCTTTATGATCGGTTCAGGCGATATGATTGCGCATACGGCACATTTATCAGGTCTGTTTTTCGGATTGCTTGCAGGTATGTGGTTGAAATCCTAAATCCTAAGCATCGTGGGCTCTGCCCACGGTAGAGTAGGAGGAGGTCTTTAGACCTCCGTCCCCTCATCGAACCGCACGTATGGATTTCCCGTATACGGCTCTCCGATGGCTTTGCCCCCTTGCAGGGAGTGAGATTCTTACCACGCAGGGTTCAAGAGCGTTGACAACGATTTCAAGCCCAGATTTCTCAGAAATGCATTCAATATACGCCGATTACTATTGTAGCTTTTCCTTTTCTCTTTGAATGCACGCAGCCTCATTCTTGTCCATCCATCGAGTTCCTTGTACAACCAATTGACGTTTGCTATCTTGAAATAGTTCCCCCATCCGATAACAACCGGATTAAGCCCCTGAATTACCA
>Ga0209986_10005312_pt1 | contig 10706 bp, 7 predicted proteins | sample BlataG_FD_183168 | JGI IMG/M metagenome (GOLD analysis project Ga0209986, IMG submission 183168) | Deep subsurface microbial communities from Black Sea to uncover new lineages of life (NeLLi) - Black_00105 metaG (SPAdes) (version 2) | ecosystem: Environmental > Aquatic > Marine > Oceanic >...
CAATCATAATGTGATAATTGTCAATGTATCTCTTTAATGGTAAATGATTTTGAATAAGATTTTTTTGATGTCGAATCATTTCATTGACTAATTCTTTGGGTTCATCTGGTATCACATTAAAGGTAGCACCCAATGAACTCTGAAGATCTCGCCAACAAAATACACATTGATGATTACAAAAAGGAACAGATGGCGTATTTTGTAAGCATAAATTACTTTTTACACCAAAAATACCTTTATAACAATTTTGATTATCTCTTCCGGTCATTAAGCGCTGTTCTAACCAGTGACATGGTTTTATAGCCGAATGTTTATTTTTCCCAACAATACGATAATTAGATTTTAGGTAATCTTGTATAAATTGCTCCGTTGTTTCATTTTTCCACTTTTTTTCTGTGCTCATCTAATTTAATTTAAGTATTTTAATTAATATAAATTAAGTATTTTAGAGGAAAAAATGAATATTTATTACTAGCCTTAAAATTAAAATCTAATCAAATGTGATTATAACGGTTGAAAAAATCAAATCCGGCTTATTTAATTTGGGATTGAAATTCATCTCTATTGAAGAGAAGTTATTCCGAATGTTTTTAGAGACTTCACCAACTAAGGTTAATGAGATTGTGATTTTACCCGCAGTAAAGCTTGTAATGGAAAAAGTCGTTAAAAGATTAAAAAATAAAACAAAACATGGAAACGTCTATAATGGTAAATTAGGTGACGTAGAAGTCAGTGTAATTCAGAGTTTAATTGGCACACCCTATATTGCTGAAAAATTGGAGTGTTTAAAATTTACAAAATGTAAGGTGATTATCCGAACCGATTTTTGTGGTGGATTAAATTTACCTAGTAGATCAATCGAGCCGGGAAAAATAATAATTCCTGAGAGTGCGTTCTGCGGAGATGGTGTGTCCCCCTATTATATTCTGAAATATTATGAAGAACTTAAGAATTTAGAATTTATAAAAAATCCTATTGAAGGAATAAGTAAAATTAAAGCAGGAAACGAGAGGATATATAAAATATCTCCATCAAATGAGCTGAATGAAATTTTATTAAATACTGCTAGAAGTTTATATTCAAATAAGATATTAACCGGACCAATCTGGACTACCGGAGCTTTATTTTTGGAAACGGATGATGTTGCAAAATCATGGATAAAAGAGGGGATAATTGGAGTTGATATGGAAAGCTCTTTATTGTTTTTACTGGGTCAATTATTTAATATTAAAACGGCTTCTGTAATCTCAGTCTCAGATGTAGTAGGACATGAAAAATATGATATATTTAAATCAAATTATATACATCCAGAAATATTCACTGGAATCGACAGAGTTATTGATATTGTTATTAGATCTTTACAAAAAATAAAAAATATTCTTTAATTTAAACTAAAATTTAAAAAAATTTAAGCTTCAATAAATTTTGGCTTTTGAAAATTTTGATTATATTGTTTTAAAAGATTTAAGTTTACATTATATATATTTTTCCCCTTCCCTTCCACCGACTTGAGGAGATCGAAATTTAACAAGCGTTTAATATGATATTGAATTGTCCCATGGAAAACTTCTAAATCATTAGCAATTGCAGTAATTTTTTTAGAAGGTTCTTGGATAAAGGCTTTTAGAATCGCAGGTATTAAATTATTCTGAAATAATATTACTAAAACTTCGTATTCTTCAGGAAAGTCCTTTAGAAAGAAATATAATGTTTTTCCAAATTTTTTAGATCTTACAATTTCAAATTTTTCAAGAACAATCAAATATTTTATAAAAGGATTTCTTGTAATTTTGAGTTCTGATTCTATCTTTTTACTTCTACCATGAATACCTGGATTAGATTTTATAAATTTAATAATTTCTTGATATTTTGGATTATTCAAAATCTCATCTTTTGTTCGTCTCTCATTAGTCACAATCCATTTTTTCTGTTCTAATGAACGAATCGTTAAAAATAGTTCTTCTTTGCTATAGCCCCTCGAATATGATAATTTTGCAATACAATCTGCATATAGCTTTTCTACTAATGGAGGTAAAGTTTCAACTCTTTCAACAGAGATTTTTGAATCAAATTTTTTTAATTTCAATGTTTTTTTTGCAATCTTTAGAACATCCTTCTCAATTTGAGATAATTCTTCAAAATCAGAAATTTTTTCAATAATATCAACTTTTTCTTTAATTATTTGAACTCTATTAATTGATTTTTCTTCTATTTCTGATTTTTCTTTATCTCTTCTTTCTTGTAACGACATTTTTTCCACCATATTCTTATGAAAATCTAAGTTGTTTCCTCTAAAAATCTCAAGTATGTCTCTTGTTCACTGACGGGCATATATCTCAACTGTTCAATGATTTGTTGTAGATATTTAGGATTTAAATTTAACTTTTTAACTCGTAAAATCAGTTTCTCTGATAATTCTCGATTAAGTTCAAATAGTTCATTAAGATATTTTTCCTGCTCCTCCTCTGTTAAATACACAAATTCTTTCAAAATTTCTTTTTTATCTCTCTCTGGAATATTCAAATCAAGTATTTTCCTTCGAATTTTTTCTGATAAAACATTAAAAATCTTTAAAAAATATCTTTCAACAATCTCTCTATCAGATTCCTCGGAAATAGGTAATAATGAATCGTGTAATTTTAATTTTAATGGTTGTTTTTTGAATTTTTTGTCGATTTTCTCATCCATCTTCTTTTGTTTCTTATCTTCCTTTTCTAATTGCTTTTCTGATTTTTTTTCAGTAGGTTTCTTTACTGTCTCAAAGAAAGGAATTTCCTCCAATCTTTTATCCTTTTTTTGAGCTTCACTTTCAATATCCTTTTTCTCTTCTATTGGAAAAGGTTTTAAAGGTGGTCCTTTTTTAGCGGCTAAAGGAACTGAGATATATTTTTGGTCTTTTCCTTTTTCATCGCTTTTTATTTCATAAGGTGATTTTGGAGGTCTTTGCCGATAAGTTGATGGTTGTATAGGCATTAATTCTTCGGAAATTGATAATTTTCGAGAAGGATCATAAAAAATTCTATCTGGTCGTCCTTTTTGAGCTAAAATTATTATCGTAATTGCTTTTAGCAAAATAAAAACTCCAGAGGCATAAAAAAAGCATCCAATAATCCCTGCAACGAGAAATGACCCAGCGTCATTTTCCTCAAAAACTTTCTTGGATGATATTGTAGGAGATCTCTTCTTGTCAATAGAAACTCCTATTATTGATAATATCAACGAAACAAAACCAAAAATTAAAAGACTAAAAAAACGGAAATTGGAAGGAATTAATATACTTGAAACAGCCATATATGCAAAAGATGCAAATCCTAAAATTATAATTGATGCACCTGCATAACTTGATATTGAATTTAACGAGTCTTTTATTAACAATCCCCAGTCATAGCCTTGAAATTCTTGATTTTTCTCATCTTGTGAAATGTAAATTATTAATAGAATACCTTTTATTAACAATACTACTCCTGCACCATATACTATGCATCCTAAAATTCCCAAAGCAATAGCTGAAACACCAACTTTATTATATTCTCCCTTCTTAATTAAAGGTGCTAGATAATTTTTATCAAAATGCGCAATTCTAAGCCCAAAAATAAAGAGTGCTACTGATTCAAAAATTATAATTAAAAATTGAAGATCATTTCCAATCCAATTTAATTGAAATATTCTTAGTAAAGAAAGTATAGAAACAATGATTAAGATAATGTAAGATAATTTATTGATATCTTGAATTACATTATTAAGATTCACCATCCCCCGTTGTGAGATCTTTCGTTCTTTTGGTTTCCGAGGGACTGGCTCTTTTATTTCTTTAAGCTCCTTTTTTTCTTTAACCTTTAAATCTTTTTCTTTTAATTCACGGAATTTAACTCCCTCTAAAAGAAACTTGTATCCACAATTTTCACAAAAAATCTGGATTCCTTTCTCGATTCTTTTAACTAATTCTTTAGGAAACTGATGGCCACATTCCCTACAAAAGTATTTTGAACTTTTAACATTTTTTTGTTCATCATTCATTTCTAATATTCCTCTCTGAGTTATATTTTAATAACAAATAATAAAAAAATATTTTGGAAATTTTTTTTAAGTATATGATTCTGTTATTGATTGATTTATTGGTTGTACATCTAATTTATTTAGCATATCTATTCTGAAGCATTGTCCGCAATGAATACAAAAAGTCATACCATTTGAATCCAAATGTTCGTTCATTTTATCAGTAAATTTCATTCCACACTCAGTACAGTAGCAATATTCAAGATCTTGTTCATTTTTTAATGATTTATCAATCATTCTTGGTAATTCTACAACGGATTTTTGAAAATTCTCTCTTTTATCGGTTATTTTATCTGTCAAGGGAACTTTATGGTCTCCTGAATTTAATATTTTATCTATTAAATCAACTATTTTATTTATAACAAATTTAAAACCCTTAAAAATTCCCTTTAATATGTAGAAAATCCCCAAACAAAGATATTTTATCAAATAATAGACCCCAATACACACAATCACTGTAACACTGACAGCAAATGCTACTATTAAGCTAGTAAATATGATCTGTTCAACCATACTTAGCCCGTTAAACCAATTAGTCCAACCAATTATTATATCTAATATCATTTTCCTCATTTTTTTATTTTTTTTTTCTTGATTAGAATATTAGATAAATAATATTTAATTGATTTTTAGACCAATTGTTATCAGAATCGATTAATACTAATTAGAAAAATTTAAAATTATTCAAGCGAAGAATCTTTCAATTGATCAATGGATCTTTTATATTCTTTTAATTCTTTTTTATAACCGACATAATAAATTGAAAAGAATACAGAAAAGTATATTATTATAATAATAGACATTAACATTAGATAATCTCTAGTGAAAGCTAATAAATAAAGAGATATCCCTAAAATAAAGCCGGTCAGTAATCTAAGATTTGTATTGGATTTTCGATATCTCAATTTTTGAGTACCCCAATCAATTAATGGAATAATTGGAAGAAAAACACATAAAAAGAAAGCAAATTCTTGATTGAATGGAGTTTCAGTGATGTTTTCATACAAATAAACCATAAATGATGAAAAAACAAGTGAAATAATCATTCCACTACATCTGGAACAGAAATATACATTCGTTCGTCCAAATTTTATTTTAAATGTATGATCAATTTCAAAATATGAATGATGAGTTAATAACACATTATAAATTTCTCTCTCAGTCGAAGAAAATAACATGTCAATTATGAAGATAAGAATTGGAACTAAAAATACAGCCGATATAATTATCTCCATAAATAATTTAAAACCAATATTTAATAAAATTAATTCTAACTCGAGGTCAGAATTAAGCGCAGTAAAAAATACGGATAAAATTAAAATAATAAAGGAGGAAATAATGAAAACAAGAAAATTGTTAAAAATTTTAGTTGTCCCTTTTTGATATTTTAGCGGTTTATATTCATATATCCCAAATAATATTCCCATAACTCCTACAAGAAATACCCATTCAAAATTAATTGTATGCTCCGGAAAAAAGCTTAGTTGATATAAAAACTCTCCCAAAAAACCACTAATAAAACCAATTTTCCATCCTAAAAGGTTTGAAAAAATTGCGAAAATAAACAATGATAAATTAAATTGTATAAAAAAAGTCTGATTCTCTATAAATGGCTTAGAAATTGAATTAAAATTAATAGAACAGTAATAATAAATAATTATAAAAACAAATACTCTAAACAAAAATAAAAAAATTGCTCTTAAATTATTTAAAAGTTTCATCTAAATCTCTATTTAAGTTTAGTTTTGTTTGCTCGAAACCTTTTCTTAAAACTTTAAGGATTAAACCTTTAGCTGTAGGGACAGTTAATATTGAGGAATCCCCCTCTACTATTTTAATACATTGATTAGTAAATTCTAATTGTTCAGAAAGAGATTTATAAGCCGTCTCTCGATCCTTGAATGCAAATCTTACCAAATCATGATAACACTGAACATTTCCTGTTATTTTTAACATCTCTACTGCTCCTTGAACTTGAGTAATATATGCCTTTTTATTGATTTCTCTCAATTTAGAGTAATTTTTATGATTCTTTTTGCATTGTAGATCTGTCTGATCTCCCGATAAATAAATTGGAAAACCCTCCTCTATTATTTTGCTAAAATATTCTGGAGTATTTCCATTTAAAATCAAGAGTTTAGCTGAATTTAAAGTAATTTCAATTTGTTTTAAAGTTCCTTCTTTTAATTCTTTGTTGGACCAATATCTATAAAAAGCATTTATGAATGGCTTTGTAATAAAACTAAATATTCCCATATTTAATTCTTTATTAATTAAATTTTTCCCTCTACGAATTGCATCTTCCATTTGTGCAATCATTCGACGTTTAATGATCTTGTAATTTCTATCAATGATTTCAATGCTTGGTTCAGAATTAATCAAAATATTCAATCCTCGAATTAAAAAATAAAATATATGATTAAATTTAAAAATTTAGAAATCAAAAAAAGTATTAAAGGTATTGAAGTTCTCATAATATTTTTCTACTTGTTAATATTGTTCAGATAATAGGTGATAAAAAATTCGATACATGTTCCGTATCCTTGTCCTAGGTAAACCAGAAAGTTCAATACCATATATAATGAATACGGGTGTCGAAGATTTTGGAGAGGAACAGGAAGATATTTATGAGTGTTATAAAGAAATTAAAGTTTTTGATAATATATGTAATTTAGAAATTGATGTTGTTGCAAAACTTACAGCAGATTTTGATGAAATTATTCCTAATGTTGATGGAATAATTTATTTTCTTAACCCGATGGAAAAAAGGGAGTGGGATTTGTTTGAATTATTATCAGAAATTATTTCAGATGTTAGAAGAGATATCCCTATAATTATCTTCTTTTATAGTCCTAGTCGAATTATAACAATCTCTTCAAATATATTGTTAGAAGGAGTTTGGAGAAATTATCCCACATATGAAAGTTTTATTAATTTACCCCCAAATCAATTTTACAAGGTGCTGAGCACACTTACAGAATCAATGATTACAAGTAAAATCCCAATCAATGTAGAAAATGCTTGGATGCGGCTTTCTATTTTTATATCTCAAGCAAATACCTATTATCAAGAAGATAAATATTATGAATCTGCAAGAGCTACAGAGTGTGCAGCCAGAGTTGCAAATATTTATAGTATGGATGATTTTTTTATATACGGGGAGCAAGCATCTTTCTTATATTCAAAAGCATATAGATATTTGGAAGCATCAAATGTTCTACAAGAGATTGATAAAGAGAAAAGTCTCTTATTTAAAAGATATTACGTTGATAATATGATTTCATACGGTAATCGACTTTTTAATAAAAATAATTTCGATGAAGCTGCAAAACAATATGAAACTGCTGGAAATTGGGCTTCTCTAGAATTAGAAGATAAAGAAATTATTCAACAAGCATATAAATATGCCATTTATTCATGGATTTCTGCAACGAAAGTCGAAAATGCCTTTATTATTTGCCAAAAAATGAATAGGATAGATAAAAAAGATATATTGAATGAAATAACTGATAAAATTAATGCGTCTATAGACTATTTAATCTCGGTGAATAAGTTAAATACTGCAAGAGAACAATTATACTTATCAACAAATATGTATCAAAAAGAAGGGTTGTTCGAAGATCTAGAGAAAATTGCACAAAAACTTGCAGAAGCATTAATCCTAATCTTTAAAGATAAAATTAAAAAAAATGATATTTATAGTGCTAAAGAGACATATGATGAGATTGTGAATATTTGGAATATATTTGATGTTGAAAGAGTTAATTTAGATAATCAATTAGAAAAAATAATACGTTCATTTGCAGAAGTTCTTAATTTCAATATGGTTAGTCTTTTAATAAATGAACTAAATTCTTTAGATTTGAAGAAAAAATTGACGGAATTCGTTTCTGAAGTTGAAGATAGTGATAGAGCACGGAAAAAAAAGGAACAAGAAGAATTTATTGAACATGGAGTTGTAATCCTAAAAGAATATATTAAAGCAGAAAAAAATATCTTTTTAAATACTAGTAAAGACGCAATTGATTTAGCAAATCATCACGTTTCTAAAGGAAAAATAATCCAAGGAGCTAGTATATTAATAGAGCAATCTCAATTGTTAAAGCATCTTGGAGAAGATGATTTATCTGATGATGTTAATATGCAAGCTTTAAATATTTTAATTGAGGGTAATTTTTTATCCGAATTTATTTATCATTCTAAGTCTTTAAAAAGAATCACAAAGAAAAGATATTTCCAAGGAAAATTACTTCAAATTATCAATTCAATAGAGTCAATTTATAATAAGGACGGATATTCAAAAATTGAGAATTATATTGATAAATTATTAAGAATATATAGGTCTCTAATGATTTATGAGGGTTCAACAAAATTTTCTGAATTTTGTATCGAATTAATAAAAAAATACGCATTAAAAATAATTGAAAATAACGAAAACATAAAAGGTATAAAATCATCGCTTGCTCTAATCCAACAGGCTTTATATATCTCATCATCATATTTGGATAATAAAATAATAAATTTTGACGAGATATATAAAAAAATAGCTGAAACTTATATTCTTTTAGAAGATTTAAGTCTTGCAAATACTTACAATCAAAGAATTGAGAATAAAAGATATTCAAAAATCATTAGCAAAAAAATCCATAAACTAGAATCAGAAAGAAGTGCAGTAAAAGCTGAAAAAGCTGAAAAAGCAGTTAAAGGAGAGCTCTTAAAAGAAAAATTATCAATATTAAAACAAAAAGCTAAAGAAGCTTTAAGTGAACTTGAGGGGCAATTCAAATCGAGAAAAGGATTAAAAAGAGTATATTTTCAAACACCTCTTATGTTACTTAATAAGAGAGAATATGAAGATTCAATTGCTGCTTATAAAGATGTTGCTATTAGATTAACGAAAATCAAAAAATATAATTTAAGTGCTATATCCATTGCGGTTGCATGTTTAATTTTATTAAAAGAAAATCAATTTGAAAAAATTCCAATTTTTATAAATTCTATTAGAAAAGAATTGAAAGACTATGCAAAAATACTATTCGAAACATTTCCTGTGAAAATTATTGAATATATTATAGAAATGAGGAAATACGAAGATGAAAAAAGAGTTAAAGAAGCTATTGGTTTCATGAAAACTCTCCCACTCTTCGAAATAGAAAAATTAGTATTAAGTTTATATCTAGGAGAAGATATTGACATAGCAGTTCCAGAAATGAAAGTAGAAAGAAAAATAATAGAAATTCCTGAGGTAAAAGTTAAACAACCTTCTATTCAAAAGGGAAAAGAGATAAAAGCTGATATTTTACGTAAAGATAAAGCAGAAATAGTTAAAAAGAAGATCTTCTTAGAACAAGTTTTAGCAAAGTTAAAACAAAAACAAATAGATCTAAAAAGAACCGTAAAAGAAGTCCTTAAAAAAAGAAGTGCTTTAAGAAGAAGATACTATAATGAGATCTTAGATTTATTAAATAAAAACGATTTTAGAGAAGCGGCAAACAAGTATCTCCACGTTGCTACAATACTGATTAAACGAAAAGATTTTGAAAATGCAAGTTTAAATTTACTTTTATGGGGACTCTGCTTGTTTAAAACAGACCAATCTCTTCAATCAATCAATACAAAATTGGGAGAGATTCTTGATATATTAGGAATCTCAAAAAATCTAATAAAAGATACATTCTATAGTCTAATGCTTTCTCTCTTAATTGAAGCAAATTTAGCAGGAGAAAATGAGTTATATGATTTGGGTAAAAAAATATTGAGTGGAGATATCCTACCTCTATTTGATGAGGAAATTATTCTCATTTCTTAGGTTATAGATAATAATATCTAATTAATGCGTAAGACTTCTCAACTTTTTGAATTTAATACCAAAAATGCAAATTTGAGCAGGTCTTTGCATCTCATACGCAAAGTAACTTCGGTAATGTTAGATAAGTCTGCAATCTCTTTTTGAGTGCGCGGTTCATTATATTTCTTTGCTCCAAGGTAGATAGCTGCACATGATATTCCTTTAGGATCTTTTCCAGCAATTATAAATCCATTCTTTTTAGCCCTGTCAATCATATCAATTGCATAATTCCTTACTTTCATGGATAAATGTAGGTCTTCAATGAATTTATCTACATATCGCTCAGGATCGAAATATTGAACTTTTAAATTTAATTTAGGCAATACTTCCATAAATATGAGACGATAAGCTTTCACAACCTTTTTCTTGGGCAATTGTGCAATTTTTACAATTTCATCAATTGTTCTAGGAATCCCATGAACACGAAGTGCAGCAAAAATTGAAGCAGTAAGTAATGTATCTATACTACGGCCCATAGTAAGCTTTTCTTTAACGGTGTAGGTGTAGATCCTAAGACTGTCCTCTGCTACTGTGTCTGGAATGCCTAAAACTTTTTGGAGTCTTTGTAAATTAGGCAATGCTATCCATAAATTTCTTTCAAAGCTTGTAGTAAGAGAACGATGTATTTTAGCAAGTCTATTAAACTGTGATTTGTATTTAGGCGTTAATAATATGCCTCGTGCATCTCTCTGACCTTTTATGACTGTACGTGGGCCAATGGGACTATAAACTGGTTCATTCTTCTTACGTTTTCTTACTTCTTCTTGAGTAAACGCTCTTCGAGGAGAATCATCAAAAATTT
>Ga0209986_10005314_pt1 | contig 10704 bp, 9 predicted proteins | sample BlataG_FD_183168 | JGI IMG/M metagenome (GOLD analysis project Ga0209986, IMG submission 183168) | Deep subsurface microbial communities from Black Sea to uncover new lineages of life (NeLLi) - Black_00105 metaG (SPAdes) (version 2) | ecosystem: Environmental > Aquatic > Marine > Oceanic >...
ATGAAATTCCGCTTGGGCTCGGTTTGCTCGGTGTTGTTCTCGCGGCTGGGTCTTTACAGCTCGACATCATTATGAATAAACAGGCAGAAACTGGTCTGTGGTACGTCTTTGCTCAACCACTGGGATTTGTTGTTTTTCTCATAGCAAGTTTTGCTGAAGCTGCTCGCCTGCCTTTTGACCTTCCTGAAGCTGAGCAGGAATTAGTCGGTGGCTATCACACCGAGTACGCCGGAATTAAACTCCTCCTTTTTCTTGTCTCTGAATTCCTGCATATGGTCACGGCTGCCTTCCTCATCGTGATCATGTTTTTGGGTGGATGGCACTTCTGGGGAATCACGGGAAGTACTCAAGAAGTCACATGGGTTGGTGCTTTTTTGAGATTTGGCATACTTTCAGCCAAAATCTTTGCTGTGATTCTCTTCTTTATGGTGGTCCGCTGGAGCTGGCCCCGATTTCGATTTGATCAATTGATGAATCTCGCATGGAAAGTCATGTTGCCTCTCGGGCTCCTGAATCTCGTCGTTGTTGCAACGATTGAGGAATTCCGACCCGCCCTCCAGTCAGCTCTTGGAAATAGTCTGACAACTGGCGTTGCCGTTGGGGTGCCATGGATTATCTTTTTTGGAGGCTTGATTTGTGCTGGCATGCTCACGCCTTCTAGTACTGATAATCGGCCGATTCGCACACGCGATCCTTTTGATCAAGAGCGACATCTTGAAAAAGATGAACCTATGAACAAACTGTCTTCCGAATTAGTAGAGGCCTAGCATGAAACCATCTGATCCCGGAATAACATGGATTGATGACAAGCCACTTGGCCTTGCAGAGCGACTTTATGTCCCGCTTCTTGTTCAAGGTCTTGCAACTACAAGTCGTCACCTCGTGAGCAAAAAGAACACTGTCAACTTTCCGGAACAACGTCCTGCCATTGGAAATCCGCTCATCTACCGAGGCGTGCACCGGCTCAACCGTGATGAGAATGATCGCGTGAAGTGCGTTGCTTGTTTCCTTTGTGCCACAGCATGCCCTGCTCACTGTATTGATATCGTCGCCACTGAAAGCCCTTGGGAAGATAGAGAAAAATATCCAGAGAGTTTCCAGATTGATGAACTCCGCTGCATTTTTTGTGGCATGTGCGAAGAGGCGTGTCCTGTTGACGCTATTGAACTCACGAGCCTTCTTGACCTCACAGGAAAGAGTCGAGAAGAGATGATTTTTGATAAAGAGAAGCTACTGAGTGTCTACGACATGACAAAGGATGCTGAGCCAATGAAGTCAGCTGACTTGGGGGGAACACTGTGACCCCTTTCGTTAGGTTATTTGCTGGAACGGGCAACCTCGAGTTTCTTTCGCCTGGTATATTGCTTGCTGTGGCCGTAACTTGCCTCGCGGTAAGTCTTTACCTACTTCTTCCTAAATCTGGTCGGGACGGTAAGGCCTCCCGACGAATAGGTTGGCTTCTTGGACTGATTACACTCGGGCTCTTTATTGCCACCGGACAACGGCTGGGGAATCTTGGAGAAGAAACTGTATTCTTGACGGTTTCATTAGTCGCTGTCATAAGCGCAGCTGCAACAATAACATGCCGTTCTCCTGTCTACGCAGCAATCTGGTTTGCTCTTTGCTTGGCAGGTGTCTCGGGTGTGCTGCTTGTTTTGGGCGCCCAGTTCCTTGGTGTTGCGACAATTGTTGTCTACGCCGGTGCCATTTTAGTCATGTTCCTTTTTGTTTTGATGCTGGCTCAGCCATCTGGGCTCACGACATCAGATCGAGTTACCAATGAGCCGTTGCTTTCCGCTGTGGCGGGTGCTGTACTTCTTGGTCTTTTATCACTATCAATTGGTCGGCTATCTGCCGAAGAACCTCTCTGCTGTCGCCCTCCATCCAAGGCAGCTGCCCTCGGCGCGACAACGGTCGAGAAAATACCAACTGAAAGTATGAACCTTTTGGCGTCTGACCAGGTAGCCCGTCTTGGCGGTGAACTTTTCGGTCACCACCTCGTCGCTGTTGAAGCCGTAGGCATTCTTTTGCTCGTCGCGCTCATTGGAGCCATTGCCATTGTTTCAAATGGCCTCGAGGGTAGCCAAGCAGAAACTTCCTCTTTGCAAGAAGGGAGCCACTCATGACAACACTCATATTACTTGGCACCGCGCTTGCACTCCTCCAGAATGGATTGGTTGTTGGAGCAATTCTCTTTAGCCTCGGCCTTATCGGCATCCTTTCAAGACGAAACCTGATTGTCATGTTTCTTTCTGCTGAGTTAATGCTTCAGGGCATTTCAGTTAGCCTTGTTGCTTGGAGCCGCTATCACGGTGACTTCGGTGGTCATGTTCTGGTCATCTTTGTGCTCTCGGTAGCAGCATGCGAAGCGGCCATTGCTCTTGTCTTTGTCCTGCAGGCATTTACTCGAACTGGCCGTCTTGATTCTGCGGCATGGCAGACGCTCCGCGAAGCCACACTTGACCGTAGCGTCGACCATGAAATCCCATCACTTGATACTTCAACGCCTAGTTTCCCACGTCTCACTCCCGCCGGCCGATCACCAGACACTGATGAGCACGCCGGGATGCAACGTGACCATGTCTGATATCTGTTCTTCCCCCACAAATTTGTCGATATGACTCCGTCTTTTCTTCTTGTACTTGTTCCATTACTGCCCCTTCTCGCAGCTCTTGCCACCGTTATTGGTGGACGAAGACTAGGTCCCCGAGCGCATTTGCCAGCTGTTGTCGGTATAGCCGCAGCAGCAGTTGTTGCATTGTCTCTTCTTGTAGTTACTGCCCGTAGTCGAGGAAGTGCAGAAACACCTCGTCCTGTTGATATGGTGACCACGCTCTGGCAATGGGCAACCGTTGATGATGCGTATGCCCCAGCTCATGACTCACATGCTGCAGTTCCAGGGACGGCTGTCGGCGAGGATGCTTACAGCGCTCGCCCATTTTCGATTTCGATTGCCATGCGACTCGATCCACTTACAGCAACAATGCTTGTAATTATTACGAGTGTTGGACTTCTGGTCGCCATCTACTCGATAGGATATATGCATGACGACCCTGGGTACCCACGATTCTTCGCGCTCGTGGCCATGTTCGTTTTCTCAATGTCAATGCTCGTAGCAGCGAGTAACTTCCTCTTGGTCTATGTTTTCTGGGAGGCCGTTGGCGCGTGCAGCTACCTACTCATTGGCTTCTGGTTTCAAAAACCGGAAGCAGCGAAGGCAGCTAAAAAAGCATTTCTTGTGAACCGGATAGGAGACTTTGGTCTTGCCGTAGGCGTCTTTCTGCTCTGGCTCACCTATGGAACACTTGATTTTCATGACACCCTTTCTCCTGACGGAACCATCCTCCCTGGCATTCTCGGGCAGACTCGCCTTGCCGATGTAAGTGGTTACGTTGGAGGTATCGTAGGTACGGCAATTTGTCTTCTGCTGTTACTTGCAGCCTGTGGAAAAAGTGCCCAACTGCCGCTTCACGTTTGGTTGCCAGACGCCATGGAAGGCCCTACTCCTGCGAGTGCCCTCATTCATGCTGCAACAATGGTAACAGCGGGGGTTTATCTTGTTGCTCGCTCTGCACCCCTTTTTATGGCATGTCCCGGTGCATTGGTGACCGTCTCAATTATTGGAACCACAACTGCACTTGTTGCTGCGCTTATTGGAACTGTCCAGAACGATCTCAAGCGGGTCCTTGCTTACTCAACGATTAGCCAACTCGGTTACATGTTTGCATGTCTTGGTACCGGAACACTACTCGGATTTACTGCGGCAATTTTTCACCTTCTTACCCATGCTTTTTTTAAAGCTCTTTTATTTCTTGGTGCGGGGTCTGTCATGCACTCGATGGGTGGTGTGATTGATATGCGTCGATTTGGTGGGCTCCGAAAACTTATGCCGATAACAGCCACCACGTTTCTCATTGGGAGTCTTGCACTCGCAGGAATTGCACCTTTCGCCGGTTTCTTTAGCAAAGATGAAATACTTGCTTCCCTCCACTCAAAGGGTTGGCCAGATGTTCACCATAGCGCCGAAAATGGACACCATGCAATGATTCCCGAACTGCCTTCAGCACTGTCTCATAGTGGCACGATGCACGATGTTGGGTACCGAGGTGTTTCCAACTATGACAATCACTCAAGTAGTCACCAGACATCTGACGTAGTTGGACTTGATGCACTGAATCAACCCGCTGTCTGGAAAGCTCTGTTTTGGATGGCACTCGTCACAGCCGGTCTTACTGCTTTTTATACCTTCCGGGCTGTCTTCATGACATTTACTGGTCCGCTTCGAATACCTGATGAAGCAGGTGACCATGCACATGAATCACCTTCAGTCATGACGACGCCACTTTTAATTTTGGCAATCCCGGCCACATTCATTGGATTCATCCTGTTTACAACCGACGGCCTTGCTCATTTTCTCGCTGCAACTCCTTCATTTACAACACCTTCAATCGTGAAAACTGCCACCGCTTCTGTTTTCCACTGGGACCTTGCGATTCAGGGTACGCTCGCTGCAGCTCTTGGTATTGTTATTGCAGCTGTTGGCCATCTTGGACGTCGCAGCGATGGACCACAGCTCGAACGTTGGCTAGGGCCAGTACGTCCATTCTTAGAACATCGAATGTTTATTGATCAACTGTATGCTGCTGTTATCGTAAAACCAATTGAAGCCATTGCCTTTCTGGCGGCAATTTTTGACAGATCATTTATTGACCGTTCTGTACGATTTGTGGCTCATCTTCCGTTGGCTCTCGGCAGTGTTGTCCGTCAGCTTCAGTCGGGATTACTCCAACGATATGCCCTGGCCGGCGTCATTGGTGTCTTGGCAATTATTGTGTTTCTCGCCTGGCGACTTTAAATCTTTTCTCACCCTTTCAGGAATCATCATCTTCTTCATTTTGAAATCTTTATGAATTTGCTCTCCCCATCTACGCACTTGCTACTCGTCATTCTCATGCCTCTCGTAGGTGCGGGCATCGTCTGGCTTGTCTCAAGCCGTGGCCTTCAAGCGGTTCGTCAAAGTGCAGCAACAACAGCAGTTTTGACGCTTGTTGCAGCAGGATGGCTCATTCTGCGATATCTCATGAGCACCGAGGCTGCGAGTAATCAAGTATTTGCCATGGTATCAGTCCCCTGGCTGACAGGAGGAATGTTTGACATTCGTCTATCGGTTGGGCTTGATGGCCTGTCACTTTGGCTTTTTGGATTATCGGCACTTCTTTCTGTGACTGCGATTTTTGTGAGCTGGGAAGCTGTGACCGAACGAGCTGTGGGCTTCTACATGCTTCTCTTGCTGCTCGAAACAGCCATGCTTGGAGTTTTTGTAGCTCGTGACATTATTTTGTTTTATGTCTTCTTCGAATTCACTCTCGTGCCACTCTTTTTCCTCATTGGTATATGGGGGCATGATGAACGAAGAAAAGCAGCAATCACATTTTTCATTTATACCCTTGCAGGAAGCGTTCTTGCATTTCTTGGCCTGATGACCATTGTGTTATGGAATGCAAGCCACACTGGCAGCGTCACATTCGATATCGAAGCACTGACTGCTGGCCTTAGTCTGCATCCGCTGCCCATGGATGCAGATGGCGGCTATCTTCAATGGGTTGTTTTCCTTGCTCTTCTCATTGGTTTTGCGGTAAAGGTTCCGATCTTTCCATTCCATACCTGGCTTCCGCTTGCTCATGTCGAGGCACCAACCGGTGCTAGCGTGGATCTAGCAGGTGTCTTACTAAAAATTGGCATTTACGGCTTTCTTCGGTTTTCCATGCCAATGCTTCCTGAAGCAACTGCAGTCGCTGCACCGTGGCTCTTTGCGCTTGGTGCTTTTGGGATTGTTTACGGAGCTTTAGTTGCTTTAGTCCAACAGGATTTAAAGCGGCTTATAGCGTATTCTTCGGTAAGTCATATGGGGTACGTCGTCATGGGCCTGTTTGCCTTGGAGCCAGTTGCGATTGAAGGGGCAAATCTTCAACTCATTAATCACGGTCTATCTTCTGCCGGACTCTTTGCATTGGTTGGAATGCTTTACGAACGCTTTCATACACGTTCGATTCAGAGCCTTGGTGGCGTCGCCAAAAAAGCACCGTGGCTCACGGCACTTTTCATGGTGTTCACCTTCTCAAGTATCGGTCTTCCCGGACTGAATGGTTTTGTTGGTGAATTTATGATTCTTGCTGGATCTTTCCAAAGAGCGTGGACGGGTGTTTCTCCGGAACTCCAGCAAAGCTATCTGATTCTTTCACTCATGGGCGTTGTTGGCGTCGTACTTGGAGCCTGGTACATGCTCTGGGCAGTCGAGCGCGTCTTCTTTGGAAATTCCCGATTACCACCATCTCATCTCGACAATGAATCACAGGAATCTCTTGACTTACGTTGGCATGAGATAGTGGCACTTGCACCACTCACTGTGTTTGTGCTCTGGATTGGCATAACGCCAGCAACGTTCCTCGCTCCGTCTTCCCAATCCGTTCGCACAATGACGCTTGCATCGAGCAACGCTTTCAACCGACAGATGCAGCCGGCTCAAGGCCATGCAGGCACGGAAATGATTACGCACAACAATGAGAGCAGTGATCAACAAGATCGGCCCAAGACAAACCCAACTTTTCAAAAACCAATTTCTGTAAAGCAATGATGACAACGTCTCTCGAAACTTTTCTGCTTCTTTCACCAGAAATAACTTTATTTTTAGCAGCACTCATTGCGTATCTTGCTGCTGCCTTTAGTGGCCTTCGAGCTGGATGGCTCGTTGCCGTCACTGGCCTCGGCATAGCTATCCTGGTATCGGGGAATCAACCTGACAGCGGTGAGGCTATTTCATCAGGCCCGATCACGATTGATGGATTCTCGTTTTATATACGTCTTCTTACTTACACCACTGGCCTGGTACTTGCTCTTATTCAGTCTGGAGATTACTGGAAATCAGCGGTTCAAGATGATAGCAGTCAACACAAACGACGCGGCACGGGTGAAGAAGCGGGTACTTTTTTAATTCTTTTAGCTGGACTCTCTCTCGTGGGCCTGGCGAATGATTTGGTGCTGCTTTTTATCGGCCTTGAACTTGTTTCGATTCCGACATACATCTTGTTGGCACTCAAACGAACGGATGCTGCGGGACAAGAAGCCAGCCTGAAGTATTTCTTTCTGTCACTTGTCGCGTCTGCCTTGTTTTTATACTCGTTAGCCTGTCTCTACGGACTGGGTGGATCGACATCGTTGCTCGCTATTGGAAACCAAATCCAGTCACTTGGTAGTATCGCTCCACCTACAATCGAAGGGTCCATTGTTGTTGGCACCATCACAGCCAGCATGGCTGCAGTACTTCTTCCAGTAATGCTTGGAACAGCACTCGCCGGAGTAGCCTTTCGAATGGCTGCAGTTCCAATGCACTTTTATGCTCCCGATGTTTATGAAGGCACGAGCACAAGTAATGCCGCTGTACTCTCGACGCTACCGAAAATAGCTGGCATCGTCATGCTTGCTCGCATAATTGCGTTAGCTATTCCTCCACTGGGTAGCGGACAGACTGTTGGCCCGGTTGCCGAGATACTGCTTCTCCAGACATGGCATCTCATTGCTATTGTTGCTGCCGTTACCATGACGGTTGGGAACTGTATGGCTTTGCTCCAAAACAACCTACGAAGACTTTTAGCGTGCTCCTCTATTGCTCATGCAGGATATCTGCTGGTTGGTCTGGCGGCAGTGACCGCAGCAGCAACATCTGAACAAGGCCCACTTGGTGGAGAATCAATAACGGCAAATGCTTTGACACTGGACGGCTTGGCTTCAACACTTTTCTATTTGGCAACATATGTACTTGCGACGGTCGGGTTGTTTGGTGGACTTATCTACCTCGGGCATCGTTGGCCTGAATGGTCCACTTCAAGCAACAAAAGACCGCGACTTGAGGAGATTGAAACTGTTGATGACCTCAATGGATTATCAACAACGAATCCTGTTGCTGCATTTTGCCTTGCAACTTTTCTTTTAAGTCTTGCTGGAATCCCGCCGCTACCCGGTTTTTGGGGGAAGCTATCGCTTGTAACCTCGTCACTTAGCATAGGCAGTGGTGATGCTGCTTTCGGTGATCGCAGGGCATGGTTTATAGGCTTAAGTATTGTCTTGGTACTCAATGCGGCTATCGCAGCCGCATACTATCTTCGATTGATCACTGCCATGTACTTCAAATCTACTGACAAAGGAGTTCAGGCAGACGGTGGCCTATCTTCGGGATTAGCTATGGTCGTCTGTCTCATCGTGCTTCTTTCGATCTCTATTCGCCCGCGTGGACTTTTTACGTCAGCCTTACGTGCCGGCAACACACTTTCTGGAAATATCGCGACAGAAACCATGCCTCCACAGACAACACAGATTTCTGTTGGGGATGCCATGATTGCCAGCGAAATACAAAAGGGTAATCGATGAACAATGCACTGACCTCAGAAAATATTCGAGAGACACTTGCTGATATGACTGACCCCGAGTCGGGAAGACTACTTTCCGACATGGGACAGCTTGGTGAGGTAGCCGTAACTGAAAAGAAAGTTACTCTTGATGTTGCACTCACAACACATTCTGCAATTCTTTGGAAACAAACTCGTGGACGTATTGAAGAGCGTCTCCGAACGGCATTCCCAGACATCTCTGATGTACAAATAACTGTCACACCTCATGAAAGGCCACCTACTAAAATTGGTCAGGTCGGCCTTGAAGCAAAAAGTGTTATTGCAGTTGGATCCGGAAAGGGAGGCGTTGGCAAAAGTACAATCGCCGTATCACTTGCAATCGGCCTGGCACGAGCTGGAAGCAAAGTCGGTATTCTTGACGCGGATGTCTATGGACCGAGCGTACCTCACCTTGTTGGGCTGGAGGGACGTCCGGCAATCCAAGAGGGACGAATTGTTCCACCACAACTCAACCCAGGACAACCTTATCAGGCTTTGCCAACGGGCCTGAATGCTGAAACCGTACCAGTCATGTCAATGGGGTTTCTTGTACCACCAGGTGAGGCAGTTGTCTGGCGAGGCCCTATGCTTCATGGTGCTATCACACAGATGCTCCGTGATACAAATTGGGGACCACTCGATTACTTAATTATCGACATGCCACCAGGGACTGGTGATATTGCGTTGACACTTTCTCAGGTCCTTCCGCTCTCGGGCGCCGTTGTTGTTTGCACCCCCCAAGATGTTGCACTTCTTGATGCAACCAAAGCAATTGCAATGTTTCAGAAGGTCAATATTCCGTTACTTGGCATGGTAGAAAACATGAGTTTCTTTCTGTGCCCGGATAATAATAAACGATATGATATTTTTGGAAACGGTGGTGCAAAACGCACTGCAAAAGAACTTGATATCCCATTTCTTGGTGAGGTTCCCATGCAGATACCTATTCGTGAGCATGGAGATGCTGGAAAAACAGTTGCCAATTTTGATGATCCGAACGCACGTCCTTATCTTGAATCAATTTGTCAAAACCTTGTGAGTGGGCTTGCTCACCGGCATGCGTCGGCACCACCAATGCCATCTCTGCCAACGCTCTAAGAATTCTCTATGAGAAACCCATTCCTGCTGCATATGCTATTTTTCATGCAGCTGCAGTGGCTCTCAGTAATAGCAGGAATTTTATTTTCCTATTTCCAGAATATTGAAACCGCTCCGAAAAAGCAGTGGTTGATGACACTTTCTGCAATCACACCCCTCCTTCTCATTCAAGCTCTCTGCACTGTGTTACTGATCTCGCAGATGATCTGCGGCCATTTTATCAACGCCATCCTTCAAGGGTTCGGCGGCATTACCTTCTTCACAATTGGTGCTTTTTCATACTACTGGCTGCCTCGAAGACCCCTACTGTCTCATATCGCTTCGGGTGGTCTTCTTGGCGGGCTCATTCTCTTTGGCTGGCAAAGAGTCCTTTTACACCGGTACTGGAGTGTCGAATGGTGCATGCTGTTTTTTGCTCCGTGCATTTTCCTAATCGTACTTGCGACTACCTTCAAAGTTGCTTTTTGGTATTGGGGGGACTTCAAAAATAGAATGCATCAAAAACAACACCAAATACTAAATCTTATTGGCGTTGGACTGTGGTATATACTCTTTACGATTATTGCCTCCTTTTTTTCAGCGATAGCATTCGATTGTGGGATTTGATTCCTGCTAGGCTTTCCAACGCGTGGCCTGCGACTAATCCAGACTGCTTCATTCGTCGAGAACTTAAACGAGATAGCACCATGAAAGATGACGAGTCATTAAATCCTGATAATACTTTTTGCCAGGCTCAAGTTGATGTTCAGAAGATGATTGATCAACTTAAGGAGCCGTCAGAGTCACCTGAAGACGATGAATAAATCGGCTACGACAAGCCCCTGTTGAAATGAAGTCCTCACAATGGCTACCTCACTTACTATCATCGCTTGTTGCCTGACCATTCTATTTTTCTTACTGTGGTCTATGAGATTCAAATTTACACTTGTCAAAAAAATTTAGGGGTATGCAATTGAACTCGATACGTTTACCGACCATCCTTTTATTTTTTATCGTGCTAGCATGCACTGGAATTGGAAATCTTCTAGCAAAACAGCCAAACATACTCTTCATTGCAGTTGATGACCTCAATCATTGGGTTGGCTATACAGGCAGAAACACGCAATGCAAAACACCGAATATCGACCGGTTAGCTGCTATGGGTGTCTCGTTCACCAACGCA
>Ga0209986_10005315_pt1 | contig 10704 bp, 9 predicted proteins | sample BlataG_FD_183168 | JGI IMG/M metagenome (GOLD analysis project Ga0209986, IMG submission 183168) | Deep subsurface microbial communities from Black Sea to uncover new lineages of life (NeLLi) - Black_00105 metaG (SPAdes) (version 2) | ecosystem: Environmental > Aquatic > Marine > Oceanic >...
TATTAAGATTATTAATATGATAGTAAGTCCACCAGCTATATTGACAACAAAGTCTGCCATACCAAAGAATCTTCCAGGAACAAAGTATTGTATTCCTTCAGTTAATCCAGACATAAATACAACTAATCCTGTAAGCGAAGAAAGGAAATATTCGATATCATATAAAGTGAATACTATTACTCCAATAAGAGCTAGTCCAATAAATTCTAAAAAATGCAACACGCCAGAATATGTTGGAATTACAGTATTTTGAAGATCTGCTCCGGGAATTAAAGATACTCCTATCATGATAGTTATATAAATAACTAAAAAAACTAGAGCGGCATTTGCTAGCTTATAATCTTTTTTATTTTGTTTAATCATTTTAATATAATATCAACATTCTCTATTTAGAATGCCCAATCTATTTCTTTTGGAAATATAGTATTTAAATATTCTGGATTAGATTGTTGTCCATTGGGGTATGTAATTTTCCAAATAGTTATAGGTCCTTTTATTCCTTGATAATATACGAAATCATTTAATGGGAGTCCTTGGGCTTCAAATTGTTGTAGTATGAAATCGTTTTGTTTATATGTCACTTCGAATGCTGGAAAGTTATTAAATGGATCATCTAAAATATAAACCTGAGCTAAGAACCCCTTTAATACTCTCGGTGAAAGATATATGGCTGCGCCTTCTTGATCTATTTGGTATCCATTTCCGCTTTGAGCTAAAGATTGTATCGGATAGATTGCCGCATCTATTCCAGATTCAAAATCTAATAATTCTCCATTTGAATATAGATACCTAATAGGAATTATGTCTTGGGATCCTCTATTGTAAAATATTCCTTGAGGTTGTAAGTATGTCCCATTATGTATTTCTATTATTGACCCTATTATAGCGCCTTGCTCTTTGAATATAACGGTTTTATTATAGTGGATATCTTCATCCATATAATTTCCTCCTTGGTATGTTCTGCTTATTCCATATTTTTTCTCTTGTATACTTTTTTGATCCGAAACTAAAATTAAAGGTCCAGCAGAAAACTTATCTAAATCTCTATCACTTCCTATTTGAGAGAACGCTCCATATTTTCCTATATCACTAGAATCTATTAAAAGATAATCTGTTTCATGTGTATATAAAAATTCTAAAGAATCTTTTTGGTTGTCCCCCGTTAATACATGTCTTCCAATTAAATAGTTCCAATATACTATGGAGTTTCCACCATCAGTAACTGTTGCTCTTTCACCAATTGATTGAACCCAATAACCATAATCCCACCAGTGTGCAAACACTGCATCTGTCGGAGTTGTTCCTCTAACCCATTCCATTGCTTGTTGCCATTGCATAGTATAATAATAAGGAACATAATTATATGCTTGATTTTTAGTAATGTTATAGTATGCAACTCCTGAATAAGTAGCACCTATAATTATTATACATACAAATAAACCTAAAAATATTTTTTTCGTATTATCTGGTTCTTTAATTGTGGTTGATCCTAATTCCACGATAAGATATCCTACAAAGATTGGAGCTATAGAAGCCAGCACCATAATAAGTCTGACCGCAGATCTAGCACTAAATAAGCACAGTATAAAAAACATTAGCATTAATATTGATTCAACTTCTATATTATCAAATACTGATTCTCTGCCATTCTTATGAGAAGTAAAATAATAATATATTATAGATCCAAAGAAAGAAAGTGCGGACAATAGATAAACCGCTTTACTTATAAAATTTTGACCATCAAATAAACTTGGAGCTGGAGCATATCTTGAAAAGATTAATCCAAATAAGAAGAATATATATGCCAACATTATTATAGTTCTATCTTTACTATCTAAGTTCTTAAATAGGTTCCAAACATAAAGTATTGAACCACATAAGAATGTCCATAAGAAATATACTCCGAAACTTCCAGACCATTGTGTGAAATATGGTTGTTGGTTTTCTGCTACTGTTGTAACCCATCTTCCTCCTGCGCTAGGGTTAAACATTACTTGGTTTAAATCCATGATATTATTCCATATGAATAACGGATCAATAAGCACAGATGCAGCTATCATAGTTACTATTAAAGATATAATGATTGATAGTAGTGTATTAGGTAATATTATTTTAGGGTATTTCTCTTTTAGTTTTGTATATAATTTAAATTTCTCCATTATAGAATGAACTAATATAATAACGATAACAAAGAATGCTAAACTACGATCTAGATGCAATAAGAAACTCATTGGGCTAAACTTATTAGATAACCATATTAGAGGCAGTACGGATCCTACATACCATAATATATATGAAAAATAATGTCTCTTTTTAAATCTGTTTAAAATAAACGCAGCTAAACCAACTATTCCTATTGCAACATAAATATATGTTACACCTCCCCAAATCAACCCCATTAAAGCAGTTGCAATACCAGCAAGTACTCCGTATACAGATGTTTTTATAATACTCTCTTTTTTCCAAGAAAGAATAAACAAATAGAACGCTAAAAACATAAAGAAGAATCCTGCTGATTCCTTTTCAGGAATACCTGCAACAGTTCTTGCTAATAACGAAGGTATGACTATTAAGAAGAATGTAGATATGGAAGCTATTGCGTAAGCTTTAAATTTATTGTTTTCTTTTTTATGTAGAAACAATTCTTTAACAAAGAAGAAGAATACTAGTATGGTTAATATAAACATGATAACTGGAAATATAGCTGCGGTATATTCCATAGAGTATGATGTGACACTAATATAGTTTATTCCTTTATATGTAAAAAAAATCATATATGATAATAGTTTCGTTTCTCCACTAGTATCATAACCAAGTGGCGAATAACGCATAGTATCTATTTCTGGTATTGACCCTGTTGCGTCTATTAATTTTGCATATCTTAAAAATAAAAAAGGATCTAAATCAGGTCCAAGTGTATAATCATTGGTAGTGATATCCCAAAGCCCAGGTCTTCCTCCATGGTCTGTTAATGGTAAGTATCTTATATATGCTCCAAAAATGATTAAAGCTATAAGTATAAATATAAAAATATAATTGCTCTTAAAAAATTTATTAATAGTTTTATCTCTTTCAATTAGTGGGGTAATTAATTGTTCTTCCATTTTGTTTAATAAAATGATGTTTTATTATTTAACTGCATCTACCATCATATGTACTAATCCAGAAAAACTTACTTTGGGCTTCCAGTTTAAGTTTTTTTTTGCTTTCGATGCATCTCCACATAACGTTTCTACTTCGGCTGGACGATAAAAATCTTTGTTTATTTTAATAATTATTTTACCCGAATTTTTATCTGTTCCTATTTCAGTTGATCCTTCCCCAGACCATTTTAAATCATACCCAAATTTTTTAGCTGCAATTTCTACAAATTCTCTCACGGTATGGTTTTCTCCTGTTGCTATTACATAATCATCTGGTTTATCTTGTTGTAACATCATCCACATCGCTTCTACATAATCTCCACTGAACCCCCAATCTCTTTTTGCATCCATATTACCTAATTCAAGAACTTCTTTTTCTCCATTATATATGGCGTTAAGATCCATTACTATTTTTTGTGTAACAAACTCTCTTCCTCTTCGAGGTGACTCATGATTGAAAAGTATACCAGAACAAGCAAATAAATTATCTGCATCTCTCGCTAATTTAGTCGCATAATATCCAGCGACTTTAGCTATACCATATGGACTTCTAGGATTAAAAGGTGTTCGTTCTGTTTGTGGAGTCTCTAATACTTTTCCGAACATTTCTGAAGTAGCTGCAAAATAAAACTTACATTCTGGAACTAAAAGTTTTATGCCTTGTAATATATTTACTGTTCCCATAAAATTTATATTATATGTTGTATTGGGATCTTCAAAACTTGTTTTAACAAAACTTTGAGATGCTAAATGATAAAATTCATCTGGTTGTATATCTTTTAGAATTTTAAATATTGTTGGAGCACTAGTGATATCGCATTCTAATAATTTTATTTTATCTTTGATGTGATCTATTCTTCCTGTTCTATTTCGTTGATCTTTTAATGCTACATGTCTAATTAAACCATACACTTCATATCCTTTATTTAAAAGAAATTCTGCAAGATAACTAGCGTCTTGTCCATTGGCTCCAGAAATTATTGCTTTTGGCATATCATTTATCTCCTTCGGATTTTTTCACTTTTGCAAGATAATTATATGTATCTAGATGAGAAAAAGTATAGTCCCAACAATTAAGATATATTTTTATTTCTTCGGCTGCTTCTTCGTTCCATGCTTCAAATATAATTTTTGGTTTACATCTATCAATTATTTTTTCTGCCCCTTTGAGAACATCTAATTCTCCACCTTCAACATCAACTTTTATAAGATCTATATATAAATCTTTACACAAATTATCTACAGTATCACATTCTACTTTTTCTTCTGTCATCTGTTCATTTTTCTTAACTGTTATAGAATTAGAAGTGGGATAGGTCGCGTCCCTAAAAAATGAAACGACTCCTGCTGTTTCTCCACATGCTTTATTTATTGGTATGATTTTATCTTCAAACTTATTAAGTTTTATATTTTCTTTTAGTAGTTTATAAGAATCTACATCTGGTTCGATTGCGATAACTCTATCGCATGTCTTTGCCATATTTACACTGTGCTTTCCAATGTTTGCTCCTATATCGATTGCTATAGATATATTTTTAAATTCTGGCGATAGATCTTTTTCAAATTGAGAACATGCAACAGAACAATTATTCATAAGTCTTCCGCAGTTTATAATAAACCCATTGTTCTTAATAAAAATATCTTGATCAAAATTCATTCTTTTACCTCGCATCCTTCTATAAATATACTTAAAGATTTCTTTTTTAGGAGATGATTCTAGGATAATTCTCCAATATGTTAAAATGTTTTCTTTATTTGGTATGAATCCCATAGTGTTAATATTGAGTATAATCTATAGTATTTAAACCTTTTGGTTTTTCTCTAATCTATCTAAAATTACTTTTACGTAGTTTTCTCTTGAAAATGATTTAGATCTTTCTTTACAATCTGTTTTTAACTTATAGGCGGAGAGCTGATCTAATTTTCTTACAGCGTTTGCTATATCTTCTGGGGAATAATTTTTTATTAGTATTCCTGTTTTTTCCACAGTAATTTGATGTTTGGTATTTTTATCTGGGTTAATAGATATACCTGGTTTTCCAGATGCTAATGCTTCCATTAAACACATGGTAAAATCTTCATCTGGATTGAGAGAGATTCCTGCAATACAATTACCATATATATTTGGTAAATCTTTCTCATCTGCGAATCCTTTTATTTTTATGTTGGGATATCCACTAGCTAATTTGGTTATTTTCTTTTTGTCTTCTTCAGATCCATTTCCATACACATGTAGTTCTTTGTCTGGTAATTTTTGGAAAGCCAGAATAACTTGATCTACTTTCTTTTGAAGTCTAGTTAAAGACAAATAATATGTTCCCGGATTAGATATATTATATTTTTTAATATCTATTGGTTGAACTAAAATTTCATTTGGCATATTGGGATATGCTTCGGTTAATTTTTTATTGGACCACTGGCCTAAGCTAAATATATGATCAACTCCTTTTATATTTCTTTGATCTATATTCTTTAATATTTTGAGATATATATTTTTAATTATTTTCTTGAATCTTATCTTGATCCCTGCATCATACCCAAGATATAAATATGATAAAGGCCCCTGCTCCCAGATTACATTCGGATGATTGTGTTTAGCAGCGGCTATAGAATGAAATCCGAAGAATATATATCCATCATACCCGCTGAGTTTTAATCTACTAAACTTCCATCTTAACCATAGTGAATGTAAACCTGCAGATTTTTTCTGAGAAGTAAACGTACGTACATTCATATGTTTAAAATCATCGAATGTTTTTTCTTTATCATATAATCCACAGTATATATCATATTCTATATTTTTTTCTTTTAATCCTTTTGTTAGTTCTAATATACTCTTTTCTATTCCACCGAAATTATATAAGAATTCTGTTATAATAGCTACTCTTTTAATCGTCATCCTGTGATACAATATCTTCCTTGCTTACTATTTCAAATTTTGGCAATGGAAATATAAGTTTTCCTCCAGATAAAAGATAATCTTTTTCTCTTTTAATGATCTCATCCCTAAAATGCCAAGGTAAGACTATAAAGTAATCTGGTTTTGCCGCACGAGCTTCCTTTTCAGATATGATTGGTATGTTTGTTCCTGGTGTTCTTCGTCCATATTTCTCTGGATTTCTTTCTGCTGCAGCCACAATTAACTTTTTACCTATCCCACAATATTGTAAAAGCGTATTTCCTTTAGTGCTAGCCCCATAAATATAGATTGATTTCCCTTTTGCTTTAATCTCAGTTAAATACTTAGATATGTGCTTTTTAACCTTTTCAGAATTATTAAAAAAATCCTTATACGGTTTAGGCGTATCTAATCCGGCTCTTTTTTCTTTTGCCAACAACAAGGCTATCTTAATTTCTGGTTTCATAGGATTTTCTACATGTGTTGCAGTTACTCTAAAGCTTCCTCCATTAGAATCGTTAAAATTTACATCTATTATTTTCATTCCTGCTTTATCCAATAAATATTTGATAGATTTTAGACTATAATACTCTAGATGTTCATTGCAAATTGTGTCCATAGATTTGGTTTTAAGCATAAATGGCATATAACTTTGTTCAAATATCCATATTCCATTCTGATCTAAGCAATCTTTAACGTCTTTCGCAAATCCAACAGGGTTGGGAAGATCATAAAAACAGGCAATAGAAGTAATTACTTTTGCTTTTCTCTTTGAAATTTTATTAAAATTAGCTTTAGTAAAATAATCTGGGTAAAGTTTAATATTATTAGGATAATATTCCTTAAATTGTTCTCCTGTCGGGTCAATCCCTATTCTTTCAAAATTACTAGAATACATTTTAAGCATCGTTGCATCATTGCTTCCAATATCAACAATAAGATCTCCTTTTTTTAATATATTTCTTTTAAGAATTTGATCAACTAATCCTGCCAAATGTGTAACCATGGTCTTGCTTATTCCAGAAAAATATCCATAATTATGTTGATATAACTCATCTGGTTCAACCTGATGCTGTAGTTGTAATAATCCACACGCGTCTTTATTGTTTTTATCGTTACACCTAACTAAGACTAATGGCGCTTTCATTGGATCTGCTTCATCTTTTCCTGGAAATCTTCCGGATAAAGAATGTTTGCCTAAATCAAAGACCACTTTTAAGTCTTTATTCCCACATATCCTGCATGTTGTAAGTTTTGTAATCTTTCCCATTGTGTTAATTATAGTATAAATGTGTTAACTATAGTATATAAACCTTTTGGTTTTATTCTGATACTACTTTTTTTATTTCTTTAATGAATATATTCTCTTGGTGTTCTTCACTAAATTTTTTGGCACTATTTAATATTTCTATATGATGAGTTATTTTAAATTCCTCTTTAATACATTTATCCATCATTCTAGCAAGGTCGCTTGTAATATACGGCATAGCAACATATCCATTTATACCATCAATGGTTTGCTCACAGCTTCCCCCTTCATCATCCCAAGTTATTATAGGACAACCACAACTAATGCTTTCTGCCGAGCATAATCCAAAATCTTCTTGCTTGGTAGGGACTGCATATATTGTAGCTGCACTATAGATATCAATTAACTCTTCAGTGGTAACAAATCCAAGAAAATAAATTCTATTTGCTACTCCCAACTCCTCCGCTAATTTATTTAGTTTATCGTATTCTTTTTTATCCCATTTTCCAGATATAACTAGAGGAATCTTTTTATTTTCCATTTTTGCAAATGCTTCTATTAATAAATCATATCTTTTATCGGGGATTATTCTTCCAGAAGAAAATATATATCTAGAAGGCAATTCAAATTTTATATATGTATCTTCATTATATCTAGGATGAAATATATTGTTAACCGGAGGATAACTCACAATACCATCTATATTATATAAAGGATCTAATTTCTTTTTAGTAAAATTGCTATTGATAAATATTAAAGAGTTATTATTAATATATTTCTTGTCTAATTTTTTTGTAATTGGTCCCAACATTAAAGAGTAAAAGAATGCTATTTTTCTTTTTGCGTTATTGGCCCACAACCATCTATCTCTCAATGGCAGATAAAGAAAGTTTGGAAAATGATTTAAATATAGTATCTTTGTATTCTTTAATTTTCTTAATGTTACACTCATAGGAAAAGAATAAGATATAAGAACATCGTCTGGTTGTATTATTTCTTTTAATGAATTAAGTCCTATAATTCCACTAATGATTTTTGCAGCCCCTGTGAGTTTTTTAGAACCAAATTCCTCAAGATTTAAACCAGAAAAGATTTCATTAGCCGCTAATTCTTTATCCATTTCTCCAAAAACTAGTTTAACTTTATATCCTGCGTTCTTTAAGAATTTGGCATGTACAGCCATGAGTCTTTCTAGTCCTCCTATTTCCGTTAGAAAATCATAACACAATATAAATCTTTTTGTCATAAATAATATTAGGTTATTTAGTATATAAACCTTTTGGATTTTTAATACTACCGTGCTCTTATATGCCACCCTTCTGTAGTAGTAACATTTTTTCTTTGAAACTTTGCTTTGATGGATCCAATTAGAAAGATTAAAGAAACTAGATTAAATCCAATTCTTGCTTTTGATATATAATTATAATCTTTTAGGTGATATATAATATAGGACATTAATGGCCATCCTCCTAATTTTCTTCCGCATAGTTTATCATTTAATTGTTCTCTAGCCATTGCTGTTCTTTTTTTCTGTTTTAATAAACTAGAAAATGTATATTTTTCTCCAGCAGAAGTCATTCTAGGCCACTCATCTTCTTTTGCGGCAATAACTAATTTATTGGCTTTCCATATATCTAAACAACGTTCAAAATCGTCTCCGAGTGTTTTATTGTTTTTATATAATGATCTCCTAAAGATATTTACTAATAATGGATATTGGCTTTTACTAAGAAGTATCCAATCTCCAATAGGAATACCCCTCTCTTTAATATATTCTATCCACATTCTTCCATGTAATGTTATTCCTTTTTCTAATGTTGGCATATCTTCTTTCAGTGGCCATGTTATAGGAAAGCTTTCTGCTATTCCACCTATTTGAGGATCATCAAATAAAGATATAAATATTTTAAATGTTTTTTCATTAACCCAATCAAATTTCCAATCTATATCATGGATAATTATTATATCCGCATTGCTTTTATTTATTATATCATTAACTACAGAATTTTTTCCTCTTCTTTCTTTAAATACATAATACTTTATATTAGGGTATTTGTGTTTAAGTATTTTTATAATCGCTTCACTATTGTCGGTGCACCCATCTAATCCAACAAGTATTTCATAATTTTTATATGGAATGCTTTCAAGATTGGATATACATTTATATATAAGAGCTTCTTCATTATGAATAGGAATTATAAAAGATATTTTTTTCATTTTACTGCCTCTCTTCTATTAAAACAGATTTGATAAAATAAGTATATTGAAAATATTAGATATATATTAAATATTATTACTGCTGTATGATATCCGATGGAATCATTAATAGAGTGTACGATAGAAAGAAATTCATTTTGTTGAAATTCATATTGAGATTGATTTGCCATTGTCCATCCAGATAAATCATATCCTACATGCATTATACTACCTATACCAAAATTACTAAACATTATCACATGAACTGTTTCATGTGTATATACATAAACCATGGCTCCACTATATGCGGCAATAAAGGTTAATATTGCAAATAAAACTAATAATCTTATTTTATTCATTTGACCACCTCCAGACGATAATAAATTTCATCTGGTCCCCACAAATGAAACTTTTCATTAAATAGTTGCCATGTTCTATTAAGATTTAATAACCAATTAATTGGAATCTTTGTTAGAAATTTCATAGTGGCAAGTTTATGATGAAAGAATAATAGTTTTTCTTTAATCAGATTAAATCTAGCATTAGTATATCGTTCTCCATTAAAACATTGTTCTGGCCTAAATATATCAAAAGATCCTATACCAAAGAATTTATAATGTGTCGCGTGTTTCAGAGCATACATCCCACTGTAGTGTGGAACATACACATCGATAATCGCGCTTGGTTTACATATCCTATGCAGTTCTTCTAGGAAGCCGAAGTATTCTCCGGGATTAATATGCTCAAGAACATTATCTAATAAAATATAATCTATGGTATCATCATCGAAAGGAAGAGGATCATTAAAGTTTATATAAACATCTGCTTTGATTGATGTATTAAAATCTACATTAACCCACTCGTCTCCTGTTCTATAATCTAATCCGCACCCCATGTTTAATTTAATCATTTGTATATTCTCCTATTGCTAAACAATTAGCATATGGATAAGGTTTTCCATATTTGCATTTACTTGCTGCTTTCATTGGAACTTGTATCCATTGTCTTGGTCCAATTCGTTCTACATACCTTATCTTATTAAATTTAAATTTATTCTCAAAGAATAAATTATCGATTCCGGGATTCCATCCTATTGGAATACTGATTATTATTTTTCCTTTTTTATTTAGACAATTCTTTTTAAGATTATTGAAACATGTCATTATTTTATCTTGACTTTTCATTGGGTCTGGGTCTCCATCTTCATACCATCCTAT
>Ga0209986_10005316_pt1 | contig 10701 bp, 9 predicted proteins | sample BlataG_FD_183168 | JGI IMG/M metagenome (GOLD analysis project Ga0209986, IMG submission 183168) | Deep subsurface microbial communities from Black Sea to uncover new lineages of life (NeLLi) - Black_00105 metaG (SPAdes) (version 2) | ecosystem: Environmental > Aquatic > Marine > Oceanic >...
ATTTTCAGCTTCTTTCCTTTTCGAATTGCATGGCGATAATTCTTCAAGATACTGGCGGCGATCTCAATGGCGGATACTATATGCTGAGCATAGATTTGATGCTCCGATCTGAGATCATTATATGCCAATTTCGAAAGCCTATATCGGGAAGTAACACCTGATTGTAAACCGATCCGGATGGCCTTATTGACAGCCAATCCAAAATCTTCAAAGAGAAATTTAATTTCTGGCGATAGTTCGCCATCAATGTAAAACGCAACGCCTCTAATCACCATGATAAGCGGTTTCGATTTGTTATTATAAGTCTATGGGTGGGATAAATGAAAAACGGCAGTAAGTCCTGTCAACGCAACAGAACCAGGTTGAGAAAAGCATAAATGGCAGCAGCAACTTCGGACGCAGCAATGATCGCTGACAGGATGAAAAAGGTGCAAGAATCTGGCACCATGAAAATGAAGGAATTGGCAAGTCAGATGAAGGAGGAGGGAAAGAAGGTCATCTCCTTCACTGTTGGAGAGCCCGATTTTGATACCCCACGGCATATTGTGGATGCCGCAATTGATGCGCTGAATGCCGGCATGACTCGATATATCAGCGCTCCTGGACTTCCCGAGCTGAGAGAGGCGATCGCAGAGAAGAGCAGGGATGAGAATGGAATTCCGTGCGATAGCGCAAATGTCCTCGTCGCGCCGACAAAGCATGCGATCTTCGAGAGCATATTCGCCACCGTCAATGCAGGGGATGAGGTTCTCTTGCCCGATCCTGCCTGGGTCACCTATGAGCCCTGTATTGTTATGGCGGATGGAAAACCGGTTCCCGTACCACTTCTGCAGGAGAACGAATACAGGATGACTCCAGAATCGATCGCGGAGCGCATCACACCAAAGAGCAAGGTCATCATGATGAACAGCCCCTCGAATCCGTGCGGATCAATCTATACGGATGAGGACATCAAGGGGATTGCGGATCTTGCCAAGGATCATAACCTGATTGTTGTGACCGATGAGGTCTATGAGAAAATCATATTCGACGGTGGTAAGCATCTCTCCATCGCTTCACTGCCGGACATGTTCGAGAGGACCATTACGGTAAACGGCTTCTCCAAGACCTATGCGATGACCGGCTGGCGATTAGGCTGGCTCGTTGCCGATAAGCCGATAATGAAGGGCATAATAAAGGTGCAGCAGCACACGATCACTCACGCACCCACATTCATTCAGAAGGCTGGTGTTGCGGGACTTAAAGGTCCCACTGAGGCGACCGAAAGAATGGTAAGCGAGTTTCAGAAGAGAAGGGATATCGTCTACAAGTTCATCGAGGAGACCAAGGGCGCGAGCGCGCCGAAACCCAAGGGCGCTTTCTACGCCTTCATGAAGTTCGATGCGCCGATGAGCGATATGGATATGGCAATGTACCTCATGAAAGAGGCAGAGGTTGTCACTACACCCGGGGATGCGTTCGGCGAGATGGGCAAGAGCCATCTGAGGATCTCATTTGCCACCTCGACGGAAGATGTGGAGAAGGGTATGGCTGGAATACAGGCTGCCCTGGAAAAGCTGTGAAGAAGTTAATGGCCGCATTCTCCCTTCTTCAGGGGGAGTTAGGCCATCAAAATCCATATATAATCTACAGACCATAAGCCAAGTCAGAACTGGCAACAGTTCCCGACACAAAAGCTTTCGCTCAGTCGGGCTAAAGATGGCTCGATATTGCATACAGTTAGTTGAGCGATGGGCGAACGAGGAACATCTAAGGGGTTCTCGATACCACCGAAGGATCTTCCCGTGCGAGAACTGCAGTACCACATGGTACTCGGAAATCGATATTGCCAGGTATCTCCACCGAGAAACCAAGGTTTCCACGGGGAGTAGTGGCTGTCTGGCACAGCCAATGGTGTACCGATGGGACAACCACTACTGGTCTACAGGAGTGGTTGGATGAGCGACGGTACGGGCCAGAGAACCTCCGCTCTTTTAAGGCGGAGAGTATGTCAGAGTCAGATCAATCGCTCTTCAAATAGCGATTGCTCATTTTATTTTCTATAAGCGAATTGACCGGGCATCAGATCAGATTGCAGAGAATGCTAGGCCCGCCGTTAACAGAAGGCCGCCGAAGAGATGAATATTAACCGTGATCGCTTGAGCCGGGAGCAGTGCGCGAACATTCTCAGCGTTTGCCAGCACGATCTTTGAAGCCTTGATAGATAACGGAATGGTCAGGAAAAAGAGGATCGCAAATACTGGCAGGATATCGAGGAGGATGGCCAAGATCACGATTCCGTATGTGGCCGCCAGGATGGCCGGATAACCCGTGGAAGCCTTTTTCCTGCCGAGTCTCGCCACCCAGTGATTTTTACCCACGCTGGCATCCGCCTCCATATCTGGAAATTGGTTTATGTACAGGACAAGGGTGATCAGGAAGCCTATCGGAAGCCCTGCAATGAATGCCAGCATATTGACTTCGCCGGTGAGTACTATGTATGTTCCCAACACCATCAGCGGACCGAAGCTGAGGCCCACGGCAATTTCTCCCACACCGCGACCCGCAAGATTTATCTTAGGGGCTACATACAAATAGCCGAGGAGAGCACCAACAACACCAATTGGCAGGATCCACCAGTTGATGGTCCATGCCAGATAGAAACCTATTGCACCTCCGAGACCGAAGCAGACGAGGCTCGCGATGAAAACCTTCTTCGGATCGAGTATCCCCTCGACCAGAAATGGAGTGCCGCCGTTGAAGGGCGTTCTGGCCTGGTTCATAGCGTCCCCGCCGCTCTTGTAATCGAAATAATCGTTGACCATGTTGGTTCCAGCGTTCAATAGGATAGCACCGAGCATTGTGAGCAGTACCAGGCTGAGATTTGGAGGCGCTACCATCCACCAGACAAGGGCGGCACCGAACAGCACCGGGACAATATCAGCGGTGAAAAACGGGGCTCTCAGCTCGAGAAGCCAGATTTTCGCCTTATCTTTAATTCCTCTCTGGTGTACCGCGGAACTTTGTTCGACCATTTTGGATCGCCTCTATTACAGTTATTCTATGATAGGATAATCTGAGTTGCATCTTTGATGTTCTCTACGCTCTTCAGCTTCTCAATCACGTCGGCTGGCGCGGGCTCATCCAGGCTCAACACCATTGTGGCATTACCTCTCGGTTTATCTCTGGCGACGTCCATATGAGCGATATTGATATTGTTCTTCCCCAGAAGCGCACCCACATCGCCAATCACACCAGGTTTATCGAACTGTTCAATGAATAGAAAATTTCCCTTTGGCTCGAACTCGACACTCCGTCCGTTGACGAGAACGATCCTCATACCCTTATCGGGAATCTCCGTTCCGCCGACGCAGCTTCTGCCGCCGTCCGAGGATACTGTCGCCTCGATGAGGTTCTTGAACCTGGGCGTTTCCTCCGTGCTGGCACTCACCACTTTTATTCCGCGTTCCTTGGCCAGAGTTAATGCATTTATCAGATTGACCTCTCTCTGCTCCATCGGCCTCAGCATACCGGCTACGACCGCGGCAACCAGTATATTGGTATCCTTCAGGGTTATCGCTCCGGAGCATTTCACCTCGATCGATTGAACATTCCTCTTTGCCAGCTGTGCAACCATCGACCCGAGCTTCATGGAAAGCTCCATGTAGGGCTTCAGCATCGGATCGAGCTTCGCGGGCATGTTCACGGCATTCTTCGCTATTCCCTGGGAGATGTAGAGATTGAGCTGCTCCGCAATCTCCGATCCCACCTCCTCCTGAGCCTCTTTAGTCGAAGCGGCCAGATGAGGTGTTGTAATGCAGTTTTCGAGCTGCAGCAGCTTCGACTCTTCTGGCGGCTCTTTTAGATAGACATCGAGAGCCGCACCGGCGATCACCTTTTCGCTCAGCGCCTCGAAGAGCGCTTCCTCGTTAATGACGCCTCCTCGGGCGGTGTTTATTAGGAAGGCGGTCTTCTTCATCCTCGCCAGTTGATCCTTTCCCATGAGATTTTTTGTCTGAGCAGTCAGGGGTGTGTGGATCGTTATGAAATCCGCATCGCTCAGGAGCATATCGCGGTCGACCAATCTCACGTGAAGCTTCACCGCAAGCTCGGGAGATACCATCGGATCATAGGCGATTACAGTCATTCCCAGGCCGATAGCTCTCTTCGCCACTTCGGTACCGACCTTTCCGAGGCCGATAATGCCCAGGACCTTTCCACTGAGCTGTCTTCCAGTGTACTTCTTCCGATCCCATTTTCCCGACTTTAACGATTTATCCGCCTGAGGGATATTCCTCGCCAGGGCGAGTATCAGGGCAATAGTATGTTCTGCGGTCGAGATCACATTGCCCGAGGGCGCATTCATTACGAGTATGCCCTTCTCGGTCGCCGCCTGAAGATCGATATTGTCCACGCCGACGCCGGCACGCCCTATCACCTTGAGCTTTGACGCCTCTATAATTTTCCGCGTGACCTTGGTGGCGCTTCTTACGACCATTGCATCGTAACCGCCGATTATGCTGACCAGCTCATCCTCCTTCAGCTTAGTTCGCACATCGACCTTATGCCCAGAAGCCTCGAGGAGCTTCACGCCCTTTTCGGATATCTCATCTGCAACGAGTATTCTCATAGCGAATGTACCCCCGATAGAGGATTGCCCTTCCGGATTGGGCAATTATAAACTACCTTAATGAATCTGACGACAGCAACGGGCATTTCGGATCCACATAAATGTGCATTCCTAGCCTCTCAATGATCACCAATGGATTGCGGGATGACAGTAATCGTTATCATTATTGAGATTGAAATGGTGACCGTTTTAATAATGGATGCTCCTAGGTTTTGAACGGATTATCGGGAATTATGGAGGCTCCCAGGCTTGGGACAGTTCAAGCGAACGGTAGTTATCAAATGCCCTCTCGAGAAGGCGTTCGACTATATTACCGACTGGCAAAATCTGAAGAGCTTTATGTCGAACATTCTCAACGTTAACCCGATAAGCTATGTTCAATACGGACCTGGAGCGGCCTTTGAAACGACCTTCAAGGTCAAGAGAGCAGAGATCCCGACAACTTTCGAGGTGGTGGAGTTCATAAAGGATCAGATGGTGAAAATGAAGTCGACTCGGGGGCTCAAGGTCAGATGTGGATGGTCGTTCAAAGAGACGCCAGATGGTACGTTGATCACCTTTTTGCTCGAGTATGAGCTTCCCCCAGACTTTGTCAGGAACGAGCGTGATCGGCTTGCAATAGATAAGGAGTTCGACGATGCCGCTACCCAGAGCCTCCAGCTGCTGAAATGGATATTGGAATCAACAACGATGCAGAGCATGGAAGACTGGCATTTCTAGGACGATCCTCGTGACTCCTCTGGTGGCAGCAGGTTGGGTATGCCGTCTTCGATCGGATAAACGATATTGCACTTCGTGCATGTCAGCTTTCCAGATATGATTTCTTTTTCGTTCTCATCCGATACCTCTAGCTTCAGCGGATGAGACTTGCACACAGGACAAGCGAGGATATCTAACAATGCTCTCTTCATGTTGAACGCCCCCTGCCCCTAATCCTCTTCTTTCGCATAAGGTTTATCTTCTTCTCGGCTGCTCGCGGAATTCCGCTGGCTATCGCTTTTCCTATTGTTTAGCATCCAAACGCTCATTATAAGAATCCATAGGAGAAGCCCTGAGACCGTAATCGCCTCTGCGAGTGGAACTGAGGTGAGCGCGAGAAAGGCAATCGAGACCACAATGAGGACAATTGTTGCAATGAACGGAGCGCTTACGAATCCGGCACGCATTGCCAGTGGGTGGAGCAGAAGGAGGGCTGCGATTCCCGCCGTGCAGAAGAAGAATATGCTGGCTATTGTGTGAGCTCTGCCAGTATCTATCGGGAAGAGGCCAACAGCGATAAGCCCGATCGAGGCGATGGCTAATACGTAACCGCCCAGAATGCCCAGCTTCCGGGGGGCGAGATGCGATGCCAGAGCGAGCGCGAACGGAATGCCGAACAGCCCTGATACGATTGCCGCAACATTGAAGATACATTTGGACGGAACATCGCCACCGAGCTCGCTCAGCGTATCTAAACCAAATCTCCATGATCCGTGGACCACTACTGCGGCTATCCACATTGCGGTGAAAAAGAGGCTGAGGGCAATGCCCATGAAACTGCCGATAGCGATTATCTTGTCGCTCTTTTCATTGGGATATCTCATTTTATCGATCAGGATAATCCATCTGATCGGATTTTATTGTTGAGGAAAAATTGTAAACGAGCAGCCGGAAAACACTCAACCGCACGAGAAAATAGTTAATAATTACCTCAGCTATGGCTGGCGCGTGAAAGTTGGAGTTGTCGGTACAGGATCAATGGGCCGAAATCACGTGCGAGTACTCTCGGAGCTCGCGTCTCTCGGCGGTATTTGCGATGTCAATAAGGACACAGTTGAAAAAATAGCCGCTAAATTCAAGACTCAATCGTTTCAGCGCATTGAAGATATCCTCTCCTCCGGCGTAGAAGCCGTCTCCATAGTCGTTCCTACTGCGGCTCATTATGAGAATGCCAAGAAGGCGATCGAGGCCGGAGTGCATGTAATGCTCGAAAAGCCCGCAACGGGATCTATTGACAAGCTGAATGAGCTTTCACAGCTTGCCGAGGACGCGAAGATCACGTTCGCCGTTGGTCTGATAGAAAGACACAATCCAGTCGTGGATTTTGCTGCGAAGAACCTCAGGAGCGGAAGCTTTGGCTCCATGATTTCCGCTCATGCAAGGCGCGTTTCCTCATTTCCTTCAAGGATCAAAGACATTGGAGTGATCATGGATCTCGGGATTCACGACATCGATGTGATCAAATATTTAATTGGCGTACCGGCCACACGAGTATACGCCGTTGCCGGAAAGTTCAAGCATCCGAGCTTTGAAGACCATGCCAATATTATTATAGAGTTCGAAAACGGCGCAACCGGTGTGATCGAGGTAAACTGGCTGACCCCCATGAAGGTCAGGCAGCTATCGCTGACTTGCAGCGAACAGTTCGTGGAGCTGGACTATATCTCTCAGTCGGTCGAGATAAGCTCCTCAACATTCAAGGAGATTGATCCCGCAAACCTGTTTCATCTCGAGCTCGAGCTTCACGGTAGAAAGATTCACTTGAAGAAGGAGGAGCCTCTCAGGAGGGAGCTACAGGATTTCATTCAGGCATGCGAGAAAGGATCAAAGCCACTCGTCACCGGCTTTGATGCAAGAGATACCATCAGGATCGCATATGCGGCGGCGAAATCTGCTCGAGAACGAAGGATTGTGGAGCTGTGAGCTCAATCAAATCTCATAGACGAATTTATAGTTGATAAGGCCAATCGGGTTTACTGGCTTCGATGAAGTTCGTTATCACTGGTAGCTCTGGGCAGCTCGGTTCCTACCTTATGGAGCATTTCGCGAAAAAGCACGAAGTAATTGGTTTAGATAACCGAGTATCCCCTTATCCGGATATCGCAAAGCATGCCCGACTGGTCGATATAGCCAGGATAAAGGATCTTCGCGAATATCTCGTCGAGGTCGATTGGGTTATTCACGCCGCCGCCCAGGTGAGCGTGGAGAAATCCATTAAGGACCCGCTTTTTGATGCTGAGAACAATGTCATCGGTACTGTGAATCTCCTCTGGAACTCCTTTAGATACGAGGTGAAGCAGTTCCTGTATATCGGCAGTGCTGCGGTATATGGCAATCCCAAAACGGTTCCGATAGACGAGGGGTATCCGACAGATCCCCTCAGCCCGTACGGCACGAGCAAGCTATGCGGAGAAAAGTACGCGCAAGCATTCTCAGAAGCTTATGGTCTCAGCACGGTAATCGTCCGGCCGTTCAATATCTACTCCAGGAGGGCGGACCCGGAGAGCCCCTACTCAGGCGTTATTACGAAGTTCATAAGCTGGGCAAAGGAGAGCGAGCCGCTTCTCATCGAAGGTGATGGCTCTCAGACGAGAGATTTCGTGCACATCAGCGATGTGGTTCGGATGATAGATCTGATCGCACACAACCCATCTTCTGCCGGCAGAATTTTCAACTGCGGCACCGGAAAGGCACACTCTATTTCAGAGCTGGCAGAGCTCATTATCTCCCTCTCGCCGAATAAGGTGACGATAAAACACGGTCCCCCCAGACCAGGTGATATCAAGTACAGCTGCGCGAACATCCAGCTGGCCGAAGAAATGCTCGATTACTCGCCGAAAATGAATCTTTTAGAAGGTCTCAGAGAACTATTCTCCTGAGATTGTTAGCCTTTTCCGACGCCCGCATAGAGTATTCCCAGATCCTCAGCCTTTTTCTTATCGAAGAGATTCCTACCATCGACGATTATCTTATGTCTCATTAACTCGGCAATGCGCTCAAGAGTCAGAACTGAGTACTCCCTGTGGCTCGTCAGGAAGACAGCGCAGTCGGCCATTCGAAGCGCATTCTCAAGATCGCTCTCGATCTCAACATTTTCGAAAGCAGAAATGTACGGATCCTGCGCGATCACTCTATAGCGATTTCGCAGCTGTTCGATTACCGTTCTTGCAGGGGTATTCCTTGTATCTCCCGAGTTCTCAAGATAGGAGAGGCCGAAAATCGCAACACAGGTTTCCTTTCCCTCAGCAAGTCCTGCCTTTCCGAGTATCTCAATGACGAGCTCAGCCGTATGCTCGGGCATCGCATCGTTTATCTGTCTCGCGATCGGCATGAGCTTCGGATCTGCCTCTTTTCCGCCGTATGCCAGGAGCCAAGTATCTTTCGGTAGACAGTGGCCGCCCACACCCGCACCGGCCTTATGCATATCGCGCTGAGGACAGGTGTTCACAAGTCTTCTGACCTCAAAGGCATCCAGCCCAAGCTTCTCGCAAATTAACCCTACCTCATTTGCGAATGCGATCTGAACGTCCCGATACGCGTTCTCCGCAGTCTTCACTGCCTCCGCAGTCGTCATATCTGTCGTATGAAGCTTTCCGATAACTATCTGCGAGTACCAGCTGATCGCCATTTCAGTGCTTCTCTCGTCCAGTCCGCCGATTATTCGATCGATATTCTTCAGATTGTGTATGAGCTTGCCAGACATCACTCGCTCAGGGCAGTGTGCCAAGAAGAGATTCTCGCCTCCCTTCAGACCGCTCATCTTCTCGAGCAGAGGAAGTATTTTGCCGCTCATTGTCCCCGGGGCTATGGTGCTCTCCACAACTACCAGTACTCCAGAAGATATGTTTCTCCCGATCTGCTCCATGGCGGCGATGAGACGATCGAAGCGCGGAATCTTATTCTCGTCTATGGGGGTATCCACGCATACGAAAACCACCTTGATTTTCCTGCAGTATGAAAAGTCGGTTGTCGCATGCAACAAACCTCTATCCACCTGCTCTCTGAGCAGCTCCGGTAGCTCGGGCTCCTCGCCCTTTAAAGGGAGCTTTCCCTGATTGATCAGGTTCGCACGTTCCTGATCTATGTCGATGCCAATCACCCCATGCCCCGCCTTCGCCAGCAGGCATGAGAGCGGTATACCGACATATCCCATTCCAACGACTGCTACATCCGTCTTCAGCTCTATCACGCCACGATTTTTCTCGATTGTCACTAACGTATTTCAATGATGACTCGAAAAGCTATCGTGAAAATGTAAAAAATGAGAAAAACGAAAGATAAGGTTTGAAAAGGGTTTGTTTCTTAGGGATTCGAGCCTACTTCACCATCTGGCTTGCGCCGCACTTAGGGCACATGACCTCGATCGGCCTCTTGGAGGTCCCGACTTCGATCGGCGTACCACAGGATGGGCAGTCGATTGTCGCCTTGGGCGTGTATTCCTCGGGCTTCTTCTTCTCCTCCTTCGGAGGCTTTGGCTTCGGCTCTCCAGCAGCAGCACCCTTCACTCCGCGCATCATCATGACAGCTAACATCAATATCACGATGATCAGGAGAATAAGGAGCGCCAAACTGGCTGCTGATATTCCTCCAAGGCTCCTGTCCCAGCTGCTCATGTTTGCGTTCACTTCGATTTTCGAGCTCGAGGTGCCTACGCCATCGATGGTCAATTGAATTGTATATTCTCCGTTTGGCAAATTGTCTGGAAGCGTTATTTCCATCTCACCGGTCATTGCGTCAAAGTTCTGTATGGGTCCCAAGTAACCAATGGGGTTGATCATGAGCCGCGCAGTTACAGATGACATGTCTGGAAGATCACCCTGCGGTATGATTTCAAATCCTATCACGATCTTCTGTCCGGGAGCATAGTATCCAGATGCATATGCTGGACCGCTCTTTATCCAGAAATCTACAATATAGTCACTTTCCAGGTTCACCGTTCGATCTGCAACTATGATATATCCATCACCGTCATCTCCAATAACCTGGGCTGTATAGCTCTGGGACGGGGTGTCCTCAGGTACATCCAAGGTAAAGGAAGCTTCATTGTCTGAATCTAATGTGAGATTGCCAGTTTGAACAGTCGAGCCATCGTTGTCCAATATCTTGTAGGTAACATCAAGTGACACATCGCCCTGTACCATGACACTGAAATCTATTGAATCGCCAGCGCGATATTCTCTCTGTGATACGCCAAGAGTGATTATTGCATTACTGATTGTGAACTGGTTAGACGATGGATAGAAAACATCCTCACCGACTGTAACCATCATACTAATTGACGCGTCGTTGACTTCAATACCAGAAGGAACATCGATCGGTATGCTCATGCTGCT